>ENA-UOJP01000937-UOJP01000937.1-human-gut-metagenome-genome-assembly--contig:-C102-NODE-937-length-42864-cov-59.408185_pt1 | contig 42864 bp, 32 predicted proteins | sample MGYA00242353_ERZ723900 | MGnify/ENA metagenome assembly ERZ723900
TGTAGGTCACCTTGCTGGGCGCGGTCTTCACAGCGATGCCCGTCAGCGTCGCAGGCGCAGGAGGCGTGGTATTCGTGCTGCCGGGGTAGGTGGCGGTGCCGGTCCCGGGGGCAGTCATCATAAAGTTATTTGCTGTCTCTGGTCTATTGTTGCCTGCCATTTTACCATAATTATAGATTTTAGCAGGGTCTGCCGCATCCTGTACCTGAATGGTATAAGTGTCGTTCGCAGGGAATGCGCCCTTAATTACGCCTGCATCCTTAACAGGGTCTGCAATTCGAAGAGAATCCGAATTCAGAACAGTCGAGGCATCCGTTGGTTTTCCACTAACCTCAAACTTTATTGCAAAGGCTTTTACCCAATCCGTGGTTTTCTGAGCAGCGATAGAACCACCGGTACTATACAGGTTAATTTTGAAACCCGCTCTACCGGCCTCGCCGTACAAATCTGCCTCAGATACTCCAAATTTCTCTTCTGTCTCTCCATTAATAAGAAATGTTTCAATGGAGAGAGGATATTTCGTTTTGGAATTGGTTGGTGTATACTTTACATTTGCGTCGTTCCTCTTCAAGAGTGTCAGTACCGCGCTGTCCCAGGACAGTACAACATTAAAGGAAGAAATACCTTCTGCGGTAGGGAGCTTAACATGACCACTTACGGTCAAAACGCCATCTGTGTATGAATCTGTTTCCAGCTTGAAGCCAGCTTCGTTGCTATCCGGGTAAGCGGCCAGTGCCGCTGTCGGCAGCAGACCGATGAGCAAGCAAAGACTGAGGAGAAGTGAGAGTATTTTTCGTTTTTTCATGCTTGTGCCTCCATTTTTCTTAATTGGTTTATTCATCCGGCGAAGCTCACCGAAACGGCGGACTTGCCGTAGTGCTGACCTTGCAGAACAATACCGAGATCGGTGGAATTGATGAAGCCGTTTCCATCCAGATCTGCGGCCTTATCTCCTGCGGTCGCTGTAGATTTTCCGTAGTTCTGTCCCTTGAGTATGATGCCAAGGTCGGTGGAATTGATGAAGCCGTTCCCGTCAATGTCGCCGCACAGCAGTGTGATCGTGCTGATTGCCGCATTGCTGTGCTTTGTCAGGTCGAGGGGGCCATCTCCCACCACGATGCCCTTCACCGTGTAACTCAGGTGGCCGGGCTTGGTGACCACGAGATCGTAGGTTCCAGCGGCCACGGCGTCGAAGCTGAAGTTCTGCTCCTTCTGTCCGCTGCCGGTAGTCGGGTCGATGGTGGTCTCATAGGCAACCTCGTGGTGGCCTTGCTCAATGAGCTGGACGGTCACAGGGTTGTTCGGGTTGTAGCTCTTCACTGCACCTCTGACGCTCGGTGCGCTCACGGCGTTCGGGTCATACGCTACTGGTGACAGCTTCAGGTGCTCTGGAGCATAACTCTCCACCGTCTTTTCATCATACTCATACACGATGTCTTCCCCAAGAGCGACGGTGTATTTTTTGCTCACCTCATTCTCTGCGGCTCCGCAGAGGAAGAGCTGATCAGGAGCGCCAATCATGCCAGTGTCGCAGTTGGTCACATCCACAAGGTAATTCCTGCCGCCGATGGCCACAACATTCCACATGTGGTCGCCGCCATCCATCTTGCCGCTGACCAGAGAACTGGATGGCCTGCCCGTCATGTTTTTGAACGTCAAATCACACAGGTACTGGAACGCCTTGGCGTAGCCCTCGCAGACCACGTTAGTAGCGGGCTTGCCATCGAACACGTAGATGAGCTGCCACGGGTCGCCGTAGGGGTAGCCGCCTCCCGCAGCGCCAGTATTATAGGATACCTCTCCTTTGATGTACTCACGGTACGACACGAGCTTCTGGTAGTCGGTCTCGCCTGCGTGAGCATCGACCACAGCCTGCGCTTTTTTAGGCGTGTCCGCCACCGCTTTTGTCTTGGCGGTGTCCGCCTCAAAGGGGTTGTATGATGTTGCGCTTACGAATTTGGCATAATCCTGAGAGACATTCATGGATATGGTCAGTTCATATACGGTGACATTCTCTCCCGAAATTTTGACGCTGTAGCCCATGCGGACGCCTTTTGTCTTGTTGTACCAGTACAGCTCATAAGGCATCTCCAAAAGCTGCTTTCGCATCAGCGCATCCAAACCCAGCTTTGCTCTGATCGCCTCTGATGTTTGCTGCGTCAGCGTTGTTTTGCTGCCAACTGTTTGGAACACCTCACCGGTGATGCCCCACTCAGCCTTTGTTTTGGTCCATGTGTTTGAAAAACTGAACTGGGTGGAAGCAAGATTGCCGGCGGCAACCTCCTTGATCTTGTCTTTCAGCGCGCCCTCCACATCCTTCAACGCGACCGTCAGCGGTCTCGGCGGCACACGATGCACAGGGCTGCCGTGCCGGATGCCGCTGATGGCGTAGAGATAGCCCTCGAGCAGTTCCGCGTCGCTCTGGCTGCCCACGGCGGGGGCCGCGGTCTCAGTAATCTCCACGGAAACGCTTGGTGCTTCCTCATCCGGTGAGCACAGCTCACGCTCCTTTGCCGGGATCACGTCATCCGCTTCCTCCAAGGCAAGGACCCCGACAGGCAACAAGGTCAGCGTCATAACGAGCGTCAGGAACCACGCCGTCAGACGCTTGTGAGGCGGTTGTTTCATGGTCAATATCCTCCTAAAACTTATTTGATGCTTTGGGCACTATCCGCCGAAGTTCACCGAAACGGCGGACTTGCCGTAGTGCTGACCTTGCAGAACAATACCGAGATCGGTGGAATTGATGAAGCCGTTTCCATCCAGATCTGCGGCCTTATCTCCTGCGGTCGCTGTAGATTTTCCGTAGTTCTGTCCCTTGAGTATGATGCCAAGGTCGGTGGAATTGATGAAGCCGTTCCCGTCAATGTCGCCGCACAGCAGTGTGATGGTGCTGAATGGTTTTTCTGTCATGGCGGTCAGGTCGAGGTCGGTGTCTCCCACCACAACACCCTTCACCGTGTAGGTCAGGTGGGCATCCTTGGTGACCACCAGATCATAGGTGCCCGGGGCCACATTGGGGATCGTGAATTCCTGCTCGGTCGATCCGACGGTTCCGTTGCCGGAAACCGTCAGCGGCGTTCCGACCACCGTATCGCTGCCTGACTTGTAGAGGGTGACGGTGAAATCGTTGCTGCCGTTGCAACTTACCACCTTGCCTTTCACGCTGACGCCGGCTTTGCGCGCCAGCACAAAGGGCGAACAGCTGTCCGTGGTGAAGGTAACGGTTCCATTTGCGGTGTCCACCTTATCAAATGCTCTTTGTTCTGCCTTGGCCTCCTTTCCGTAAATCACTCTGCCGGTGTCGGTGATGTGGATCAGCACCAGCTTCCCCTCGTCGATCAGCTGCGCATTTGCTGTGCCGATCGTCAGGGTGATGGCGGCGGTTTGGTTATCGTTCAGGGTATATTTCTGACCGCTCGCATCCTGCAGAGAAATATCGTAGATTTTGTCCACTTCGTACCCCTCCGCAGCCTGCAATGCGTAGCTGACATAGGGGTTCGATTGGTTGGCTGTGATGCCGTCCACCTCAACTGCAACCAGCGTGATCCCTGTGGGCAGTATGCTGTTGAGATAGCTGGTGGTTGGGATTGTCGGCAGCGGCTTTGCCTCTGTTGTGCAGGTGCATTTCGTCACGCCGCAGGTGTCGGCGCTGTCTGTGCAGCCGCCGCAGGTGGTGCAGGTGTGGATGCAGTACTGCTTAAGCACGCCTGTGATGAGAATGTTTGCGGGTGAGCCGCCGGAGGTGGGCTTGCCGCCCTTGCCGCTGTATTTGCCGTCACCCTCACTCGCGCCGGAGATGTAGAACCAGTTTCCGTCGTCCGCATATGGCTGCTGCTCAAGTGCTGTGCCGCTGCCGTCTGCGTCGGTCAGCACCCAGCACGCCACCTCGCGCTTGAGGGAGGGGTCGCGTACCGCAATCACGGTGGATTCATCCGGCACGCGGAGTGCCGAGACGGCGATGCCGTCATAATACGCGCGTGCAAAGCCATTGGCGATGGTAACATTGTGCCAGTTCGGCTCCTGCGGCTCGGGCAGGGGCGCGTCGGTGTCGCTCCACACTGCAGTGATCTGCCGGCTGTCGTAGTCCTTGGTGATCTCGGCGGTGTAAGTGGTGTCGGTGGAGAGGACTGTGTAGTACTTTCCATCGCCCTTGCCGCTGCCATAGCGGACGCGGCACCAACCCTTGAAGTAGGGATAGCCCTCGTTGCCCTCGGTGGTCAGCGTGACGGTGGAGCCGATGGGGAACCGCCCGCCGGAGAACTCCTCGCCGTCCTTCTTCACCACGCCGTTTTCGGCGTTGGCTTCAAAGTATTCGGTTTGGGTCTGATACTGGATGGTGTATTCGTTATCCGCCTGAATTTTCTGCGTGAAGCTGCTCAGGCGCTCCCCTGCGGCATCTGTGATGCAGGCGTACTCCTGTCCCGCGGGGATGTCGCTGCTATCATAATTGATCCGTATCTCCGTACCGTATTTGACATCGCCCTCGGTGTATTTTTCCTTGCTCCACTCGTTCCAACCGGTGGAGATCTGATAGTACCCGCCGTTGACCTTGATGTGGTAGGTGACGTCTTCGTAAATGGCACGCAGCGTGGTCACATCGGTGACCGAGGGCGTCCAGATGGCCTGAGCGCTGCAATACTCCCACTGCCATGTCCTCGGGTCGTACTTTTCCCAATGGCTGAACACCTTGCCCGTGGCGGCAGCGCGGGGCGTGACCTTGCGGTCTTCGTCGCTCCAATCCTTGGATGCCATGCCGAAATGCCCGCCATCATAATAGACGCCGCCGTAACTGCCGTCCATGACATAATAGCTGAAGCAAGTGATGGTGTCCCGGTCGGGCTTGGAGAAGGGGAAGGTCGCGCAGGTGTCGTAGGCAATTTTGACTGCCTGGGTTCTTTCATCTGCCATAACGCAGACGTTGTTTTCGTCTACCAGATACTCATACGGACTGCCGCCATAGGTGCGACCGTAGAGCTTTAGTTTGCCTTCCCAACCTTCCTGCGTGTAATTTTCGCCCTTCAGGGTGAACTGGCTTGAGTTTTCGTTCCACAGCTTTGCAAAAGTGCGGTAGCCACTGACCGGAGAATATAGGTACGAGGTGCTGAGGCCATTGTCATAAGTGTAGATCCCGCTCCAACTGGAAATGAGGTTGATAAACTCATCCCGGTTGTCCACATAGCACAGGATGCCGTAATAGTTGGATTTCGACGTGCCGTAATCCTGCGTGGCGGAGATATCGCCGTCGCTGTTTTTGGTGACGCTCTTGATGTATACGGGGCTGTTTTCACCCTCATCGAACCACAGGAGCATGAAACCTCTGCTGTTGGCGTCCCGCTTGACCGCATAATAGTATGCGTTGTCGGTGAAATAATGCTCTTCGATGCGCGCATGGTTCATGCCGGTGTCTATGCCGTAAGCCGAGGTGCATTTGAGCTTATAGTGCTGAACACCGGATTCGTAGGGGAGTGTGGCAACGATGTAATCCCGCTCCGTTCCCGGCTGACCGCACACGCTGCACTTGAGCGCCCGTTTGCCGGACGCACTGCCGACTGCAGGAGTGATGATCTCGTAGTCCGAATCTTTCGGGTAGTAGGGGTAGGTGTGAGATGTCTTCTTCTCAATCGCCTCGGTTTTGGTGGCTCCGCACTGGGTGCAGGTGTAGGTCTTTACGCCCTCGGCGGCGCAGGTCGCCTCGGTGGTGACTTCGCCGGAGTTCCACCCGTGGGTGTTTACATCGGTGTAGGGGCAGGCGGAGCAATGTATGGTGTGCTGCTCGTTGTTCAGCCGCTCATAAGTGTAGGTGTTGTGGTAACCGCGTTCAAAACGGTACTCCTTCAGTCCCTGCGCGCTGTCCTCGCGGACATAGAGTACGCCGTCGGTGCAGAGTGCGCCCCGTTCCAGTTCCCGCCACTCACCGAAGCTGCCGGCCAGATCGGAAAACGCGGGGGAGAATCCGGTAACTCTGTCCACCACCATGCGGAAGGATTTCTGCGGCACCTGTGTTCCGTCGCTGCCCAACCAGTAGGCAAAGGTGTGGCCGGGAAACAGGCTTTCATCCAGTGTGACTGTCAGCACCGTTCCAGCGGGGAATTTGGCGCCCGAGCGCACGGTCGTGCCGTCCCTCGTCATCGTGCCGCCATGCACATAGACCGCATAGGATGCGGCTTCGCCGGGCGCCGCCGCCGCTTGCGCCGGCAGCAGCCCGATCAGCAGGCAAACGCTGAGGACAAGCGAGAGGATTTTTCGTTTTTTCATGCTTGTGCCTCCATTTTCTTAATTAGTTTATTCATCCGGCGAAGTTCACCGAAACGGCGGACTTGCCGTAGTGCTGACCTTGCAGAACAATACCGAGATCGGTGGAATTGATGAAGCCGTTTCCATCCAGATCTGCGGCCTTATCTCCTGCGGTCGCTGTAGATTTTCCGTAGTTCTGTCCCTTGAGTATGATGCCAAGGTCGGTGGAATTGATGAAGCCGTTCCCGTCAATGTCGCCGCACAGCAGTGTGATCGTCTGATACGACTTGCCGGTCATGGCCGTCAGGTCGAGGGGCGCGTTGCCGACGGTGATGTTTTTCACCGTGTACTTGAGGTGTGCGCTCTTGGTGACCACCAGATCATAGGTGCCGGGGGCCACGGCGTTGAAGCTGAAGTCCTGCGTTACCTGTCCGCTGTCGGTAGTCTTGGCGATGGTGGTCTTGTACTGCTCTTTGCCACCCTGCATCAGCTGAATGGTGGTGGCGTTGCCCGGGTTGTAGCTTGTGATCTTACCGCTCACCGCCACGCCCGCGCCCGCCTCGGGAACGGGGGTTCTATACCATTCCGCCATGCCCCACTCACAATTTACATAGTTCGCATCCGTGTATTGCCATGCGTTGTATTTATCGCAGTTCACGCCGTTGATATAGACTGTCATGTACTTCGGGTCCTTTGCCCACACGCCGCTGGGATTCTCCTTGGGAACGGTGAGGTACAGCTCAAGCATATACTCCTTCCCTGCCTGGAACACGGTGTCCTTATCCATATTCCACTTAAATTTGTCCACCTTCACATCGGTGGGCAGGCCCTTGATCACCTTGTAGCCGGGATCCGTATTGGGGTTTTCGCCCGCCACCGGCTCCTTGATGGTGAGGTTTAGGGTGCGGGTAGTCCTCTCATAGCGCGGGTCTATGCCGACATATTCCGTATTCGCCGCATTTCTGCCAATGCACCAGCACTTGGGATAAACCGTATCGCCACCATCATCGACGACCCAGTCGCCGTATATCGCCGTGTACACCTCTTCCTCCATCGCGCTCCCGTCAGACCAATAGCCGCCGCTGCAGAAGACTGCCACCTTCGAATTGCTGCGCACGGCATAGCCGGGCTCGGGGTAAATATCCAAGAAGAAATAATACCAGGATCTTCCGTCAATTTGAGTAACGGGGGACACCTCCCCAAAGCTTCTCTCAACGGCAGTATAGATCTCAAAGCGGTACCTGTCCGGATCGTATGACGTGATGCTTACATCGGCGAAGGTTCTGTCGTCATAGAAGTTCTCCAGCTCGCCCGCAATGTGCGTGAGCAGGCGGCACACACGTGCTTCCACCTGCACCTTGCAGGTCTTTCCGTCGGCCGAAACGGACGAACTCTTCGCCGTGACGCAGTTCGCGCCCTCCACGGAGAAGTCGGACGCACTCAAGAAGCGGTAGCCGTTCGCAGCCTCGAGCGTCACCGTCTTGCTGCGCGTATCGCCGCTGAGCGACCAATTGGTCTGTGCGGACACGGTGAAGCGGTTCTCCCTCGCGCCGAGGGTGACCTGGTTCGCACTGACCGCATCCGAGGGGATGATGTCGCCGCCGCTCATGTTCAGCCGCCCCGCGGTGATGACCTGCGCGCTGTCCTGCACCACCTGATAGCGCAGGATGTACTGGTTTCCGTAAACAATACTGGTGGGGTCTGTGGCGTGCCGCAGGTTGATCGAGAAGGCCATCTGGCCCGCATCGATGTTGGTGACACTCTTCGGCAGTTGGTAGCGCCACTCGCAAATGCCGTTCGCGGTGGTATAGCTGCCGTTGTAGATATTATTCAATCCCGGCCCGCGCCCGCATTCGATCTCATAGTACCAGCCCGCGTCACGGAGCTCCTTCGCAAGGTCATACCAGCGGTAGACAAGCTCGTGCGTACCGAGCGTGCTCACCGTGTAGACCGGCACGCTGTTGGCTTTCCCGAAGGCGGCGCCGTCGCGGATGTTGGGCACTGCAATGGGGCTGCCGTCCAGCAGGACCTCCTTCAGGTCCCACGCCCTGCCGATGACCTCGATGGGAGTGTTCGAGTTGAAGTAATTATGGCTGTCATTTTTCGCGAGCAAGCCAAGGTTCTCGGAGGTATAGATCTTCCCGTTCATCTTTATCGCGCTGTTCGGGAAGCACTTCATGGCGTTCTCCGTACTCTCTCCGATCGCAGCGTAAATGTCGAGCTTGGGTTTCTGATCGGGCGAGTCGAATACACCGCTTTTGATCAGCAGCGCCGGCTTGCTCCCCACATTGTATGTCCTTCCTGAGTCGCTGTTGCCAACATAAAGGCCATCGTTGAAGCGCGCCCCGTCTATAATGATCCGCGTCACATCCTTCGGGACGTCTTCCACCACAAACGAGGAGTTGAACACACCGCCGTTGAGAAAAATGCGCGGCTCTGTTTCGCCCTTTTTCGGCGTCAGATCTTCTATCCAGACCATGCCGTTGAAGGTACCGCCGTTGACCGTGAGCTTCGAATCGCGCAGCAGCAGCGCCGTCGGCATAAACTGAGACGAATATATGGGGAGCGGCTTGCTCCTGTCCCAGCTGTACGGGCAGTTGATCGTGCCGCCGTTGATCGTGATCTGCGGGCGCGGCTCACCGTCCTTGACTCTGCTATTAATACTGTCACTGACACAGCCGTTGCTTCCTAGGGCGCGCGTTTCTATCGGATTCAGCCTTGTCAGCGTGCCGCTGTTCATTGTGAATTTGGGATACGCTCCGCTGTTGGGAAATATCTTGATGATGCTGTGCTCCTTGCTGTCCATCGCAAATTCAACCGCGATCTCGCCGCCGCCCTTACTGTCGTACAGCGTGAGTTCGCCGTCGTAAATTGTAATCAGGGAGTAAAAACTCGCCCGCTTGGTTGCGTCGATCCTGATCTTATGGCCGTTCAGGTCCAGCCTTTGGCTACGGCGCACCTCAATTTCTTCGTCCTCACCGCTCAGCGTATAATTGATGTTTGTGTCCAGTACGAGCTCTCTTGAATCGCTCGAGCGGAGATAGTCCCAAAACGCACGATAGTTCCTGATGAAGACCTGTTCGTAAAATGTATCATCCGCGGCGCTGGCCGTCACGCCCATGGCGGGCACGAGGGAGAGCAGCATGGCCAGCGTCAGCAGCAAACTGGTAATTCGTTTTCTCATGTTTTTTCTTCCTCCTGCATTCAGAGTTACAGCGGGCGGGCCACTGCTTTCATTACTTCCTTTGTCTCATCGAGCCATGCGCGCACCTGCTGCGCGGAAAGGTCGCCGATGCAGCAGCCGTCGATGAGCTTCAGTTCCACCGCCTTATCCAAAGCGGCCAGCTTTTCCGGGTGTCCGTCCTCGCAGACGAGATAGACGCGGCAATCCGGAAGCTTCCGCCGCACCTCGATGGCGATGTCGCAGCGGGCAGAAACGTCCTTGTCCTCCACGCCCTCGGTGAAGTCGGTCTCCAGCAGCAGAAGGTCCGCCTGTTCAGCTGCGCACTGCCAGACCACATCGGCACAATCGTCTGAGAGGACGCCCAGAGTTTTGCAGCCGCCCAGATCTTTCAGCCAATCCGCCGCATAGCGGGTCATGGCGGGCGAGGAAAAGCAGACCGCCGCTTTCGGCAGGGGCGGCTCCCGCCTCCGGAAGAGGCTCATACCGCCGCCTCCCGTCTCGCCGCCCCCTTGGGCAGACGCGCCCCGCATTCGGGGCAGTACCGCGCCACGTTGGTGACGGCCACGCCGCAGCCGGGGCAGCAGCGGTGGCGGGAACGGTAGAAGTCATAGAGGGTCATCTCCGGCAGACGCGCGCCGCAGTCGGCGCAGTCCGTCCGGTCGGCGCTGTTGGCCTTGCCGCAGCTGGGGCAGATCTTGCGCCGCCGCAGCGTCTCCGGCCCGCAGCCATACTCCAGCAGCGTCACCTGCCGCAGGGCTTTCCGGGTTCTCAGATCATAGTTTGTCATTCGGCGGCTCCCTCCTTTCCGTCTGTGCCACCCACCTGCAATCTTGCTCCACAGATGGGGCAGAAGCAGGCATCCGGTTCCTGGAGGCGGACGCCGCAGTGATGACAGAACGAGGGGTACTCGTCCTCCCACGGCGCACAGTCCAGACACAATCCCGCATTGACATTGAACATAGCGGAGGAGACATACTTCCCGCATTTGGGGCAGAGGTTGAACTCCCACTTGCCCTCCTGTTCCCACGCCAGCTCCAGCGCCGCCTCCTCCGTGTCCGCCCAGATGGGCTTTGTCACGCAGCACAGCTCGCCGGAGATGTCGCAGTAGAAGCGAAAGATCCTGCCGCCTCCTGAGTCGGTGACGACCCGGTAGGTTGCCGTTTTCCGTACCTGCGTCATCCGCATTCCTCCTTTCTTTTTTTCATTTCGTCTTGTAAAGCTGCCGTGGAATATGCTACAATGCCTAACGAAGTGGTCGGCTCGACAGGATATAGAGCGTCGAGCGATCTTTCAGTTGGAGTTTCGCTCCAACCGAAAGGGGTACCCCTTTCACGATTCTCTGTTCATTGACGGGGGCCGAACGGCGATCTCGCCTCCCCGTCTGCCTGTTTTGTACCATAGATTTAAAATCTTGTCATACCCTAAAACCTCGATTTAGGGTAGACGGACGAAAAAAATTTTCAAAAATCGCCGGAAAACGGCGTTTTCACGGACAAATGTTTATATGCGGAGGACATAGCGGTGAGAAAGCAAGGTTACGCCATTTTTATGGCTTTCATCCTGATATTTGCCCTGACGGGCTGCGGAAACAAGTCTCTGCTCTCGGCCAAGGAGCCGGTGGAGCTGACGATGTGGCACGTATACGGCGAGCAGGCCGGTTCCCCGATGGATACGCTGGTGGAGGAATTCAACCGCACCGAGGGGAAGGAGAAGGGCGTCCGCGTCAAGGTGACGGAACTGAGCAGCGCCGCGAAGATCGGCGGCTTTCTGTTAGAGACACAGGGGGATTCCGCGCAGGAGATGCCGGACCTCTTTACCTGCCACATCGGGGACGCCATCGCCCTGGGCGAGGATAATCTGCTGGACTGGAATGACTGGTTCACGGAGCAGGAACAGAGCGAGTTTGTGTCCGGCTTCCTGGCCGACGGTAAAGCAGATGATGGCAAACTGCTGGTGTTCCCCCTGTCCAAATCCACGCAGCTGCTCATGTTCAATGGCACGGGCTTTGCCCGCTTTTCCGCCGCCACCGGCGTAAGCTATGATGACCTCTCCACATGGGAGGGGTTCTATGACGTTGCCGGGCGGTTCTATGACTGGACGAACGGCACGGAGCCGTTTTGTGCGATGGACTATCCCATCCGCGCCGTGGAACTCTGCGCGCTGGAACATGGCGCGGAGGATTTCTACACAGAAGACGGCTGGTATGATTTCGACAACGCCGTTTTCAAGGAGAGCTGGATGCAGTTTGCCCGCGCGTTGGCTCAGGGGCATATCGTGGTGTCCGACCTCTATTCCAATACGCAGGTGATGACCGGCGAGGTTCTGTCCGGCCTTGGCTCCTCCGCGGCAATTCTCTATTATAATGATACCGTCACCTATGAGGACGGGCACAGCGAGCCGATGGACTTGCAGGTGGTCCCCCTGCCCATGACAGCGGGGGCGGAGCCTCTGATGACCCAGGCGGGCGTGGGCCTGTGCGCCTACAAGACCACCGAGCAGAAGGCGGAGGCCGCCAGCCTGTTTGCCCATTGGCTGACGGAGAAGCAGCGCAATCTGGACTTCGTGACCTCTACTGGCTATATGCCCGTGCGGAACGGGGCTTTTGATTCCATCGACGAAGTAGAATTTGCCGATCAGGGCTATGCCAATCTCTACGCCGCCCTCAAGACCATGCAGGAAACCTATACCCCGCTGGCCGAAGTGCGCTTCACGGATTACTATTCCAAGGTCCATACCCTGTATGACGGTCTGCGGCAGATGCAGCAGGAGCTGCCCCGGCGGGCCGCTGCCGGTGAGGATGTGGAGGCGCTGGCGGAGGAGACCTGGGCGCTGTTCCGCTCCATCCAGTAAATCACTTTTCCGTAACTTTCCATCAAGGCAGGTGAAGGCCATGCAGGTATCGTCCTATCTGAAAAACGCGCGGCGCTCCATGCGGCATAAGCTCATCGGCTACATGATCGTGCTGGCGGTGCTGCTGGTTGCGGCGCTTTATGCGGGACTCACCCTGTTTGGCCGGTTGAGCAGTCCCAAGGCCGAGATCAAAAAGGCGCTGGATCTCCAAATGGAGATCTTTCAGAACGATATGGAATCCCTTTGGCATAACGTCTCCGTTATGAGCATCCTTCTTTCCGAGGATATGACCGCGCTGCTGGAGGACACGCTGCAGCAGCAGGGCATCTCCTTTGAGGAGCTGGACGGGAATACGGAGGCGACCAAAGCGGTGGAGGACGCCATGCTGGAGCCGCTGAGCCAGTACGTCCGGCAGGCGGACTGCTCCGGCGCGTTTGTCGTCTTGGAGAGCTCCATGAGCGACGGGGATACGCCAGACGCCCGAAGCGGTCTCTATGTGCAAAGGGCAAACGCGGGGCGTGTGACCAATAACCTGCTGCTATTCCGGGGCATCGCCAGCGTGGGCAAAGCGCACAATGTCATGCCGCACCGGAAGTGGGCGCAGGAGTTTCATATTGCGCAGTTCCCCAATTACGCGGAGCATACCGTACAGGCTGCCGCACCGATTGCCGATTCCCGCCGCACCACAGACCTGCTCACGCTGCCGGGAACCTCGGAAAAGGCGGTTCTGCTGACGATCCCCATGATCGGGGCAGACGGCACGGTCTATGGAATGTGCGGCTTCTCCATCAATCAGTCCTACTTTTCCGCGTGCTATGACCAGCCCTCCAACCTCAGCCGCCTCGCCTGCCTGCTGACCACGGAGAGCGGTGATACCTTGGATGCGGGAGCGGCCCTGATGACCTATACGGAGGAAGGCTTCTGCTATGTTCCTTCGGAAACACTCACCGTTAAACCCATGAGCGACGGTCTTGTGTCCTTGAACGGCGACGGTTTTTCCTTTGTCGGCATGGTAGAAAATCTTTCCACGGCAAAGGGCGATGGAGCGCCCCACACGCTGGCGGTGCTGATCCCGAAAGAGGATTACAATCTCGCTGTAGCCAAAAATATTATGCAGACGGCTTTGCTTTCGGCGCTGCTGCTGTTCTGCGCCATCGTTTGCTGTCTGTATCTGGCGCGCCGGTATCTTGCTCCGGTGCATCGGGATCTGGATCGGCTGCGGGACGAGGACCGCGGCGGCGAGCAGATGGCGTTTGCTGATTTTGAACCGATCTCCGCAACGCTGCAGGCGCAGGATCGGGAGAATGAGAAGATCATCACCACGCTGGAGCAGGAAAAACAGACCGTGCAGGAGCAGGCCGTGCAGCTTTTGGATAAGAATGAAGAGCTGCAAGGGCAGTTTGAAGCAGCGCAGGCCGACGCTCAGCGGCTGGCCTACTTCCGGAAATCCGAGATCGATCCGGCGACCTATGAGATGTTCCAGGTTGGCTATGATATGCTGACGCCGACGGAACGGGAGATCTTGGGGGCCCTGGCCGATGGCAGCAGCCCCCGTGAGCTTGCTGAACAACGGAACTGCTCGGAGAGCACCATCGCCACACACCGCAAAAACATTTACAGAAAGCTGGGCATCCACAAAGCCTATCAACTCAAAATCTGCATCGCGCTTCTGCGACAGAATCAAGAATCACAGAATTAAATAAGAAACGAGCCGCCCCTGTCAAGCGTTGAGCCTGACAGGGGCGGATTCGTCTGTCCGTGGGGTTTTTACCTGTTTTCGTTGCCTTTACCATCTTATTAAATGATATGTCGCATACAAGTAAACAATATTATATCATTCAATGAAACGGTAAAATATATACAGGAAAGAAAGGTGACGAAACTATGGACACGCTTCAGCGGCTGCATCAACTACTGGACGAACGCGGATGGTCAGAATACCGGCTGGCTAAAAATTGCGGTCTTTCCAACTCTACCATTGCGAATATCTATCACCGCAATACGATTCCATCCATCAGTACGCTGGAAGCGATCTGTACCTCTTTCGGCATCTCGCTTTCCCAGTTCTTCGCAGAGGGCGAAATGGTGGAGCTGACACCGGAATTGAAGGAGCTTTTTGATAACTGGGTAAATCTGACGCCCCAGCAGAAGGACGCGGTTTTACAGACCATGCGCGCCATGAACCACGATCAGACCTGATACAGAGGAAGCCTTTGCAGGCTTCTTCTTTTTTCGCCCGCTATCGTTTTATTGAACGATAAAACTTTCCGCTTTCGACCGTGTTCGACGGTTTTCCCTTCATGTCTATGCTATATTGCCGTTACGTTAAGCGATAAATATCGCTAAGAGAAATACCAGGAGGGAAACCGTATGAAAACAAATGCCAAGCAGCTTGCCGCGGCGCGGCGCGCCATGGAAGTCATCGCCGCGCGTGAGAGGATCAGCGTGGAGGAAGTCCGCAGGGAAATCAGCCTTGCCATCCTCATGGCACAGCCAAGGAACGCCGGTATCGTCTCCGAGATTCCGTGCGCCGGTGCGGTCCCGATGCCGGAGGATTTGATCGCCTATTGTGTTTTGAGGTTGTGAGCATAAAAACCAGGCGGACAGCCGTATGGCTATCCGCCCGGTTAAGATTATCGTGTTGCCCAGATCAATGATTGCGTTTTCAGTAAAAGTGCGGCCAGCGCACGGTGATCTTCCCGCTCCGTCCACCATTGGGGCATCAGAAATTGAAGCACCTGCTCTGCCCATAGGTAGTCCTGATGTGTCAGAGCATGTTGTTCCAAACCTCTACACATCCGGGAGTAACCGGAGCGAACCGTATCACAAATAGAATCGCGGTCAATATACCGCCCAATAAAGCCGCAGAGAATGGCCGCTTCTTCCTCTGTATAGTTTTGCATCACAGTACCTCCCATCACACACGATGAGTATTGTACCATACCGAACCGTCAAAGGAAAGGTAAAACTTTTTTACTCTGCGTAGTACCTCGGTCTACTGATAGATGTAAAGCCCTCCTTGCCAGTAATGACTACATTGTTGTGGCCGCTGGCGCAGTGAATGATTAGCAATTCTCCGTTGGCATCTCTGCCGCCAACGATGCCCACATGGGAATTATCCGGGTAGAATACCAGATCACCGGGCTGTGCGTCCGCCCACGAAATATCGGTGCAATAGCTGTGCTGCATGGTAGCTCCTCCACCGTGGCCAATGATGTAGCTGCCGTTTGTGGCGTTATAAAATACCCAATCAACAAATCCCGAGCAGTCCAGCCCGTAGGGCCGGTATGTTCCGGTGGTGGAACTGCCTGCCGCCGTAACCTGCCGCAGCTCGCCCCATCGGGCGTCCCATCCGATCACAAGGCTCTTGCCGCCCCAGAAATAATTCACCTTGCCGACAAGAGAACAGGCGGTGCGTACCACCGCCTCGCGCTCCGGCGACAGACCCTCCGGCAGATCTCGGAGCAGCGCCGCCGTGTCCCCGCTGACGGAGTACGCATCCTCGATCAGCTCTCGCAGGAGATCCCGCTGCTCCAGCAGCTCGTCCAGCGCTGCGATCTGGTTACGGTTGAAATGATACGCGGTTTTCATCTCCTCTGCCGTTTTTGCGGTAATGGTGATATAGAGATTTCGCTCCGTCCATCCGTCATCATCGCCACTGCCGGGATGGTGAATGACCTCAATGCGGTGGGCTATGGTAGTCATATCCCAAAAGACCGCTTTCAGGCGCGCAATGCGGTCGGCATCCATGGTGGCCACGTCCGCGGCGTCTGCATCTGCCCCAGCAACCTTTACCGCGAACACCGCCAGAACCTCCACCCAATCGACAGACTGCCCGGTCACGGAGATAGAATCGTAGTCCTCCGCTGTCTGCAACGCTTCCAGTTCAGCATTGAAGTCATAGTTGATCTGCGCCACCGCAGCAGAGATCGGTACAACGCCCGCCTCCCGGCTCTCGTTGGAAAAGAGGATACCGAAGGGGGACGCCACGATTGCCGCCACAAGGATTACCGTCAGTATCAGCACCAGCACCACCGCACCGCCGCCTGCCGACAGGATCGAGCTGACCGCAGATGCCACACCCCGGCCCATGGCCTTTATCGCCTGCACCGCTGTTCCACTCAGCTTCTTTGCGGCATTTCCGCCGTTCTTTACAGAATCCTGAAGCATCGCCCGCTGTGCCTTTCTTTGCGCCGCCCTTGCGCGGCGCGTGATGATTGCATTGTTCGGCGCTGCGTGGTCAGTTGGTCGAACACGCATGGTGCGCGTGACCTTGGTCATGACCTGTCCGCTCTTGGGGGCAGGACTGCCCTTGGCCGATGCCCCCGAATTGCCTTTCTGCGGAGTGGTCATTGTGCCTCCACGGTCGGACGGTGGAGGTACAATGTGCCGCTCTGCTGTTCTTTTCTCGGCAAGGTTCCGCCGATAGGCGGCTTTTGCGTCCTGTATGGCTTTCTGTCGCCCACGCTCCTGCGGGGCGGCATTTGCGCTTTTTGGACCTCCGCGATTTTGCGGAGAAGTGGTCTGATTTCCGGCTCCGTTTCGTGCAGCGGGTTGGGCTGAGGAGTCATATCCCATTGGTGCATTGATAGAGCCGCTTCCTGAACCAATCCCCATATCTGTCGGTTCTGTCGTGCTGTGAGTTCTTATCGCATTCTCTTTACCCTGTCGCAGCTTTCCTCGGTAGTGCTTTATCATACGCCGCGAGGCATCCGCCGCCCCAGATGCGCCACGGCGCATAGTTTTCTCCACGCGGTCGGTGGCGTAGCGCACGGGATCACGGCTGTCCGTCTCTTTTTCCCGCTGCCGCTTGTCCATGTGCTGTTTCAGAAGGGAATCGGCGTCTTTAGGCGCGGGATTCTTCAGCTTTGCCTTTGGCGTGTCCATACTGGGTTTAATCTTCAAGTCCCGCATGGCATCAGTCCTCACCGGGCTTGGTTGACATTAGGCGGTACAGTTCTGTATTCTTGGGCAGCTCATTGGCGAAGGGCACGATAGCGCCGCCCACCTTGATGAGCCCATGACCGGCAGGCGCGTTGTCTACATAGCTCATCTGCGTATCCGACGCACCCAGCAGGCGGGCAAGCTGTTCCCGGTCGGTGGTAGCCTGATTGAGCATCAGCAGAAACTCAGAGTTTGCGAACATCATACGCGCCGTATTGGACAGCAGACATTCCTCCACATTCTGTGTAATGCCGGTAAGCGTCGCGCCGTATTTACGGAAACGCTTCCAGCACTTGTAGAGGAATTCGCTGCTGTAATTGGTAATGCTGTGTCCGCTGCCGCTCCCGTTGGCGAAAAACAGGTAGATCTCGTCGATGTAGACATGGGTGTATTTTCCCTCTCTGCGGTTCTGGATAACGCGGTTGTAAATGGCGTCCAGCATCACCAGCAGGCCCACTGATTTCAGATTTTCGCCCAAGTCCTGAATGTCAAAGCAGAGGATACGGCTTTTTGTGTTGATATTGGTCTGGTGGGAAAATACATTCAGACTGCCCACTGTGAACAGCTCCAATGCCAGCGCGATACGGTGCGCCTCCGGGTTGACCTGCTTCATCAAATCGTCATAGAGGTCTTTCAGCGTAGGCGGCTGACCTTGGAAATTCTTGATGTACTCCCGATAGATGTTTCCCACGCTGCGGTCGATGATGGACTTCTCCTGCGGCTCGATCTTGTCCGCGCCCATGAGCTGCTCATACAGCGACATGATAAACTCGGACTTCATCACCAACGGCTCCCTGCCGTCGCCATACCCCTCGGACAAATCCAGCGCATTGATGTGGCAGCCGTTTGGGTCAGAGGCGGAGATGGTGATGACCTCACCGCCCAATGCCCGTACCAGCTCGCCATATTCGCGTTCGGGATCGACGATAATGATGTCATGGTCGGTAGAGAGCGCCAGCGCGGAGATCTCCTGCTTGGCCGCCATCGACTTGCCGGAGCCGGAAACGCCGGTAATAAAGCCGTTGCCGTTGAGCAGGTTTCCTCGGTTGCAGATGATGAGGTTATGCGATACGGCGTTAACGCCGTAGTAGATACCGCCCGCGTCCTGAATCTCCTGCGATTTGAACGGCATGAGAACGGCAGTACATTCCGTGGTCAGGGTACGGGTGGCGTCAATGCGCTTGAGGCCGAGGGGCAGCACCGTGTTCAGTGCGTCCTCCTGCTGATAGCGCAGAATGTTGAATTGACAGCCCCGCGCCCGCCCGATGGCTTGTAAGGCTTCGGTGTCCTGGTCGAGCTGTTCGAGGTTATCTGCCAGGTGCGTCAGCGTCACCAAAGCCAGCATCATGCGCTGGTCGCGGCTCATGAGGTCGTCCATAAACTCCTTCGTTTCGCTCCGCATCTGCTCCAAGTCATAGGGGATATTGGCAGTAAAATTGTTGTTTTGATTCTGCCGCTGCTGCCAGCGGGTAATATCCGATTCCACGGACATAATGCGCTTGCGAATATCGCTCACCGCTTCGTCCATCGCCACGGGGATAATGTCAATGGAAAGCATCATGTTCCGGGGATAGTCCATCAGCTCCGTGATCATCGCGTCGGAGATAAAGCTGGCATACTCCCGCAGGAACAGAGTGCGCCCCACATGATTGCCCAACTCATAGTGATTTTTCTGAAAGGAAATACAGTCCGGGGCGATGCAGTCCCGGAAGTCATGCCCCTTGCGTATGGTGTCCTCCAAATTGAAGCGGAATAGCTGTTCCTCGCCGGGACGATAGAAGTCATGCAGAAGTCGCAGGCGGTCATTGACCGTGATCTCCCGGACGCTGGAGGACATACGGGAAAGTCCCGTGGTGAGGTCAGTCCCGACACGGGAGAAGAACGCGCGGGCCTCCTCCACGCTTTTCTTCTCCGCCGAAACGGTGATATACTTTTCCTGAATGAGATTGTTGCTCTCCGCCGCCTTACCCAAAACAAGCGCGTTATACTCGTTGCGGTAGAGGTCACGGTGGTCACCCTGCATGGGCATGAGCAGCGTCCGCCCAAAGTCCTTTTGATTGAGCTGACGGTTAAAGAGCGTGATCTTTGCCGTGGCTCCGATGGGCAGTGAGTTCAGGAAGGAGCAGTAGGTCATAAAAAGTTCCCGCTGCTTCTCCGGGGAGGCCACGGCATAATTGACATCAAAAAAACGCCAAGTTTTTGAAAACTTGCCGTTTACCTGAAACACGCCGTCTTGATAAATGCGCTTGATGGGAATGGATTTCTGGACGCTGCGGGGAACGGAAAAGGCGTCTCGTTCCGCGCTGCGTCGATGCTTGAAAAACATCAATGCTTCTTCACCTCGCGTTTCAATGCTTCTTCATAGTAGTTTTCCGCTTTCCAGACACGCTTGCCTGCCATAATAACCTCGGATTTCAGCCACGCCAATAAAAACCGTTCCAGCGTGAGGCCGTTATACTGAAAAAAGCCCGCAGCGGCCACGGGAGCCGCGCCGACAATGCACACCCAGCTCACCGTTTCCCGATCCAGCACTTGGTTCAGGGTGAAATACAGCGCCACGGCTACGCCAACCGCCAGAACGGAACAGATGAATTGCCGCACGGACAGGCCGAAAAAGAGAGTTTCACGGTACGCGCGAATTTCCTTGTTGATTTTGATTTCCAATTAAAACCCTTCTTTCTGCAAATATAATAAAAAGATGATTTGGAATAGCCTCCAAATCATCTTTACTCAATCCGCGATATACTCCGCAATATCTTCCAACTTGCAATCTAACGCCTTACACAGCTTGTCTAAGGTTTTTGTCTCCATGTTCTCGTTATTTCTGAGCCGCCGAATGGTCTTACTGTCAATGCCGCCCTTTTCACGAAGGGCGTAGGTAGTGACACCCTTCTGCTCCATAACCACCCATAGCTTGTCGAATTTAATCATGGGAACCTCCTCAGCTTGACTACTCATATTATGGGGGTTATAATCCCATGTATTAAGGGGATATAATCCCCATACAGAAAGTTGAGGTGTTCAAAAGTGGAGTTGGCTATGGAATTATTAAGTCACATCCTTGCCCAAGGTGAGGTGCAGATCACTTTCCCACAGCAGAATGAGCCATTTACACAGATAGTGGAAGGACAATGCTATCAAGCGCTCTGTAAAATCAAGACAATTATCGAAGATGATCGTCTTAATGATAGTGAGTGCTTTCAAAAAATTGAGGAGATTATTCGCGCATTTGAAGAAATCGGAAGCGGTGCCGGTAGTCGCCATGATTTTGGTTAAAGCCCCAGCATCTCTTTTGCGATGTGGTCGGCAGACTTTACCAAGCCCACCAGTACCAGCAGGTTGAATATGACTTCGCCCAAATAGCTCCACACCTGTGTCACCACGGACGCGCTGCTATCCACCACCGGCGTACCGCTGGAGGAAAAGGCCGAAAAGATGATGCAGGCCAGAACGATCACCGCACCCTCCATGCACACCCCCACATAGCTTCTGAGGAATGCCTTGCCAAAATGGGAAGTCCCCTCTCCGGCAAATGACGCCAGTGCCACCGGGGACAGTGCGGCATACATATAAATCTTAAAAAAGCGCCCATAAACGGTGAGGATCATAATGAAGGCCAGCACCGTAATAAATAGGCTCCCCAGCAGCGTCACCAGCCAAAGGGGGATGCTTGCCAAAAAGCCCACGTCTCCAATGGCGTCCGCAATCTCCTGCGGCAGTGCCACGGATGCGCCGGTCAAGCCACCAACGCTGCCCGCCGCCGTTGCCACAATGCCGCTGCACACATCAAATATATTTACCAGCAGGTCCATACCGTAGGTGATACCCAGCTTTGCCAGCACAAAGTAGATGAAGTGCCGCAGCAAGTGCTCCGGCCTTTGAAAGTCCCGAAAGCCGGATGCGCTGCGGAAGATACCGATGGCAAAGAATAGCACCAGCAGCCCGTAGCCGATGGCCTGCATCCCGCCATTGATGGTCACAATGGTCTGCCAGATGGTGCCGCCCTTGAAGGTCTGGGGCGATTCCGTCAGCAGTGACCACATTTCCGTCATTTTACTGTTCCAAACGCCAAAGGCGTTGGTCAGGTTTTCTACGATCCAGTTGTTATCCAAATCTCACCACCTCCATAATTGTAATGACATTGTATTGACATTTCTTCTTTTCGGTATATACTAAGGTTGAGGTGAATGCTATGAACACGATCAATGTCACATCTGCACCCAAGACTGCAACCTTTCAAATGCGGATCAATCCCGAAGTCAAGCAGCGTATGGAGGACATCTATGCCCGTCAGGGCCTTTCCTTTACCGACGCCGTCAACATCTTCATTCAGCAGTCCTTGAACATGGAGGGTCTGCCGTTTCTGGCTTCGCCTGAGAACGCGGAATATATGAAGGCAAAAGCCATGCGCCGCCTGTTGGATGAAGCGGAAAAAGGCTGGGCGTCTGCGGAAAAGAATGGCTGGGTATCTGAGGAAGATGCTTACCGCACCCTTGGGGTGACGGAATGAAGCTAAGATATACGCCGGAGGCGCTATGCGACCTTCAAGAGATCAAACGGTATATCAAAAGCGAGCTTCATAATCCCACCGCTGCCAGTCGGATTACAAAATCCATCCTCGACGGCTGCGCCCAACTCAAGCAGTTTCCTGAAATGGGCGTTTCTATTGGGGCAAAGACCGGCTATGAAACCGATCTGCGTATGCTGGTGGTGGAAAGCTATATTGCCCTTTACCGTATTGAAACGGAAACTGTTTCTGTTGGTCGTATCATCAACGCCCGTCAAGACTACATCCGCATTCTGTTGGGAGAAGTTACCACATAACGAACGGAACCGCACCCTCTGTTTTCCATAGACAGAGGGCGCGGTTTTTCTATCAGATCGCGCCGATGGCGGTCAGAATTTCCTTTGCAAAGGCGATCATTAAGCCACCAAATAGGCAGAGGAAGCCCTGCGTTCTCTGGCTGGCATCGTGGGACTGGATCGACATACCCACCTGCACGATGCCCCAGCCGAGAATGATCACGCCCAGCGCCTTGATGATGCTGAAGATAAAATCGGAAAGGTTATTGACAATATCCAGCGGATCGCCGCCCGCCGCCATCGCGGGCGTGGTGCAGCAGAGGCAGAGGACGGCAGCACCAGCCGCCGTCCAATAGCATTTTTTCACCTTACTCAGTCTTGTCGGGTTTGAAGTCTTTTTCTTTTTCAGATAATTCATGTTCAGGTTCCTCCACGTCAATAAAATCATAATCGTCCAGTGATTTGAACGCATAGGGCAGGTCAGGCAGTGCGTAATCCGGCGCGCCCAGCGGCTTATGGATATAAGGCTTTGCCTTGCCGTCCGTCGTCAGCTTAATGTTGGGGTGGCGCTTGATGTTGTACTTTTTGTCCAGTACAGGATCTTCCCCTCGTATAAACAAGATCGCTTTATGGGTGTCCAATTTTCGTACCTCGTCAATGGTCATCAGGTCGCGGCCCGTCTGTTGGAAGTTGGTAGAGCTGGAGCCGCTGCGACCCTTCGTCTGCCCCCGTGTGCGGGTGGCGATGGTCTCCTTGCCCAGCAGCTTCACAATAAACTCCAACGAGGTCGGTTCGTTGCCGCCGCCGAGGAACAGCAGCGTGTCGCAGTTGCCGATGATGCTCTCCCATTCCTTTTCGTACAGCGCCTTGATCTGCTGCACATTCTGCACGATGATGTTCAGCCCGATATTGTAGCTGCGGCAGGTGGCAAGGATCTTCGGATAGCTCTCCGGCTGGGCCACATTCGCCCATTCGTCCTGAATGACACGCACCGGCACAGGCAGACGCCCGTTGTGCATCTCGTCCGCCCTGCGGTAAAGTGCCTGAAAGCATTGGGTGTAGAGCATTCCCACAAGGTAGTTCATGCTGCTGTCATCAACAGGGATCACACAGAAGATGGCTTTTTTCTTCTCACCCAGGCTGCCAAAGTCCATCTCATCCACCATTGTCATTCTGGCATACTGCGGGATATTGAAGGTGGCCAGCCGCACAGCGGCGCTTACCAAAATGGATTTCGCGGTCTTGCCCGCCGCCTGTTTGAAAGCCTTAAACTGTTTCACCGCCACATGGTTGGGCTGTTCCTCCTCCAATGCCCGAAAGAGCATATCCAGCGGGCTGCGGTATTGATCGTCCTCCTCCCGCACCTCGGCAAAGTTCATCATGTAGATCAGCATTTCAAAATTCTGTTCCTCCGGGGGCGCTTCGCTGACGAGGTAGAGCATGAGGGCTGAATCCAGCGCGATTTCCGCCTTCTCCCAAAAGGGGTCGTTGCTGGAAGCGTTGCGGGGCGTGGTATTTTTGATGAGGTTATCAATGAGGGTCAGCACGTCTTTTTCGCTGTGAATGTACGAAAAGGGGTTGTATCCGTCGGACTGGCTGGGGTCGATTAGGTTGAACACCCGGACTTCGTAGCCCTGCGCTGCCAACAAAGCGCCTGCCGCGCGCAGCAGCTCGCCCTTGGGATCTGTGATAAGATAGGAGCAATTCGCGCTGTAAATATTGGGCTTGCAGAAAAAGCGGGTCTTGCCGGAGCCGGAGCCGCCCACTACCAGAACATTCATGTTGCGCTGGGTGATATAGCCGTCCATACCCAGCCGGACCCGCTGGGTCAAAATGATATTGGCATCCTTATGCCGGTGATCCATATACTTCCGGTTCAGTTCCTTGGAATTGCCCCATTTAGCGCTGCCGTACTCCTCGCCCGGTCGTCGGTTCTCCCGGCTGGAGTAGTAAAGCGCGAGGCCGCAGCCGTAGAGCAGCAGGCTCCCCAGCATACATTTCAGTGTGTAGGGCGTCCAGCCTATGGAAAAGGGGCGCTCCAGCACTTGGCTGAAACGCCCCATCCATTGAAAGAGGTTCATACCGTCCTCGTAGGCATAGGCGGCGATTGCCGCCAGCCAGAGGACCAACGGGGAAAGCGCTGCCCACACAGGGGCAGCGCTGCGAAAGTCATTCTGCCGCAAGGCTTAGTACCCCGTTTTGGGCAGCTTCACCGTTGTTTTGGTGTAGACGGTAGTGAGCCAGCGGGACACCGCCTGAATCCACTGCCCATTGTAAAGGCCACCCACATCCGCCACATTCACAATGCTGGCATTGTTGGCAAGACCGCTGCGGGCAGTGGCGTAGATATAAGGCGTTTCTACCTTTGCAAAGCCCGCCTTTACATTTCCGAACACGAACATGACTTCGGTAACACGCTCATTGGCGGCAAGGCCGAGGACAGCGGGGCGGGCGTCCAATACATAAACCTTGCTTGTACTCAGATTGTCCGCCAAGGTGCGGTAGTCCCCGGAGAGGTTGGTCTTATAGACCACCTTGTAGGAAAGCGGCTGATTGTAGCTGCCGGTAACGATTTTGCTCAGCGTCACCTGCGCGGGAAGCTGATCGCGCCAATAGAAGGAGTCGAGTGCAACGTTGGAGCTGTTCTTGATCTGTGAGAACACATAACGGATGGGCTGACTGGGGACAGCTTGCACAGGGCCGGTTTTCTTAATAGATACGCCGGTGGAAACGCTGGTATTCTGCACTTCAAAGGTGACGATCTGTCCGTTGAATTCCAGATAGGCGGTCATCACTGTGGGGTTGATGGAGTAATTCGCGGGCGCTTTGATCTCACGGACGGTATAGCGGGACAACGGCAGCGTCTTGGAAACGGCGCGTCCGTTGCGGTCGGACTTGATGGTATCCACCACATTACCCGCCTTGTCGTAAATCTCAAACACCGCGCCCTCCAGCAGCGTCCCGGCAGGCAGACCGTTGATAGGATTGTCGTTCGCAGATTTTTTGATGACCTGGATCTGGCCGCACTCCGCGGTATTGCTCCACTCGATTTCTGTGGTGGAGCCGTAGCGGACATAGATCGTTTTCAGTTCAGGATCAAGCACATAACCGGGGGCGGCTTTGATCTCACGCAGATAATAGCGGCCATCGGCCAGTCCCTCGTCGGCGTAGATATAGCCATCCTGATCGGTCGCATACTCCCCGATGGGATTGTGATTGCTGTCGTAAAGCAGAAACACCGCGCCGTAAATTCCCTTGCCGGTGGCCTTGTCCACCTTGTGGAGCAGGATTCGGGAAGACTTGTGATTGGTGATCTCCAACGTGGCCGTCTGACCGTCCTTGACTTCAATACGGTGCGGCGTAGTATCCAGCAGATAGCCGGACGCAGCCTCCTGCTCCGTCACGGTGTACCAGCCGCTTTCAGCTTCGGGGAGATAGATGACACCGTCGCTGTCCGTTGTATAGACACCGATAATCTCACCATTCATCTTACGGATCTCGAATTTGACCCCAGCGATACGCTTTCCACTGTCTTTGTCGCTCTTGATGATCTGCAACCCGCCCACAGGCGTGTTGTAGAAGTGGAGAGTCTGTGTATCGTTGGGGTTGACAACCACGGTCTGGGTACGGGTGTTTTCATCAATGGTGTAACCGGGGATCGATTTCACCTCCGTCGCTACTATGGTGCCGGAGATGCCGGAAATGGAGATTTTACCTGCCTTATCCGTCCAGTACAGGCCGGCGGAGGACAGCGTGCCGCCCTCGGCATCTACATACGAGCCATCTGCGTAGGTGATCTTAAACTCGACACCTTCCAGCGGCTCCTTTGTAACGGAGTCCTGCTTTACGATGATGAGATTGCCCTTGGGCTGATTCCTAAACTCAAGCGTGGTGACTTCGTCGGATTTGACCTTGACGGTCTGCGGGGTATCATCGAGAATGTACCCCGCCTTCGCACGGGTTTCCTTGATGATAAGCGTCGTACCAGGTGCAACATCCGTAATCGTGAACGTACCTGCGCTGTCCGTCACGAACTTGCCGTTGGCGTTGCCGATGAGATTGCCGTCGGAATCCGTGACAAGGAACTCAACATCGGAGATGGGAGCGTTCGTCACAGCATCCACCTTTTTCACGAGCACGCCGCCCTTGGGCTGGTTGCGGAACTCCAGTGTCATCACGGAATTGCGCTTGATCTTGATGCTCTGCGGGGTGTCATCCAGGATGTAGCCGTCTTTTGCCCGCACCTCACGGGCGATGACTGTCATGCCGGGAGTCAGGCCGTCAATGCGGATGGTGCCCGCGCTATCGGTCACATACTTTCCGTTGGCCGTGCCGATCACGCTGCCATCCGAATCGGTGATGAAGAACTCCACATCGGAAATAGGTGCGCCGGTGACGGCGTCCTTTTTGACAATGAGCAGAGAGCCCATTTTATCGTTGCCAAAGGTCACGGTAATGACGTCCTGATCCTTACCGGAGAGATAGACCGTTTCTGTGGCGTCGGTGATGACGTACCCATCCGGCGCGGAGATCTCCTCGCAGACATAAGTGCCTGCCTTGAGGCCGGTTGCAACGATGGTGCCATTGCTGGATGTTTTGTACTCGCCAACCACAGTGCCGCCTGTACCGGAGGTTCCGCCAAGGTAGCGGATGCGGAACCACGCGCCCTCCAGCGGCTGACCACTCTCACTGTCCACCTTGCGGATGATGATGGCGGAAAGGGGCGTATTTTCAAAGGTCAGCACCTTGCTCTCGCCACCGGAGATGAAACATTCCTGCGTGGCAGGCTCCTTGATGGCGTACCCGGACGCCGGTTCCAATTCCGTTACTTTATACCAGCCATCCTTGATCTCAGGAAGAATGATTTTTCCGCTTGCGTCAGAAAAGTAAGTGCCGAGGTCGTTGGGCTCGCCGGTATCGGTGTGGTTGCTGCCGTACCAGATCTGGAACTTAGCGCCCTTGATGGGATCGCCGGTGACACTGTCTACCTTGCGGATCTCCAAGCTGGGCTTGAGGGCGTTGAAGAAGGTGGCGGTAGAGGTTTCACCGGGCTTCAATGCCACTTCCTGCGGGATGGGGCAGAGAATAACATGGTTGGGAACATTGATCTCCGTGACCTTGTAGCTGCCCACAGGGATGCTCTCAAGGAAAATGCGGCCATGGTTATCGGTGGTGGCGCTGGTGGAGAAGTTGCCGTCGATCTGCTCGATGCGGTAGGTCACGCCCTCGATAGGCTCTCCGTTGGCGATGTTCTTCTTGACAATTTCAAGACCGGGCTTTTCATAGTCAACGAAAGTGGCCTCGGAGGTTTTGCCGGGGCGCAGCGCCACCGTCTGCTCGGTGTTACTCACGATGTACGGCTCGGGAACGGATTCCTCACGCACAACATAGACACCGGCAGGAATGGCCGAGAGCGTTGCGGAACCGTCCGTGCCAGTCGTGACGGAGGTGGAATAACTTCCGGTAACGGACTTAATGGAAAAGACCGTGCCAGCGATGGGCTTGCCGCTCATGGCGTCGCGCTTGATGATCTTCATATCGGGCTTTTCGTAGTTGACCGCCGCAACAGTGTATTCGCGGTCACCCTCAGTTACATCTACGTACACGCTCTTCGGCGTGGGATCGACACAGTAACCGTCCGGTGCGGAGGTCTCGACAAAGCTCCAAAGGCCGGTCGCGGCGTCCTCAACATAGATCTCACCCTGTGCATTGGTGATGTCGCTGCCGACGATCTGCCCGTTAAAATAGATGCTGAAACGTGCACCGGCGAGACCGGTTGTGGTTCCACCAGCAGTTTTTTTCAGCACGATCTTGCCAACGCCTGCAGGCGGTGCAGGTTCTTCTCCGCCGCCTCCGGGCTTATCCTGAGTGACCAGTTTGCGGGGACCATAATAATTGAAGAATGACTGATTTTTGCGGTTACTGGAAATTGCGTATACTGCCCATTTTGCACTCTGGTCCTCCACAATGGATGCAGACTTACCCTGTGCAGTGTACTCTTCAATCTGGCGCTGGAACTCGGCGTCCTCCTGTGCTTTCTGCTCCAGAAGCCAGTCGATGAGGCTCAGATACAGATCATAGGTGTCAGCGTTGGCGTAGCCGCCCGCGTCGCCGTCTCCACCGGGCTCGCCTTTATAGCTTTGGTGATCCCACACATACGTCTGCACGGCCATAAAAAGCTGGCCAACATTGGATGCCTTGCAGTCGTTGAGGTAGGTCATCATCCACTTGACGTTCTCGACGGTCGCGGCGTCCATCTCGCTGAGACCACTGTTCGTGAGTGCGCTCTGGAATACCGCATCTGCGTCCGCGCCGGTGCCGGACGTCCAGGTAAACGAATTTAAGTACGATGGGGTTGCGTAATGGTATCCAAGTCCGCTGTCCATGCAGTACACGAGCTTGCCGTCTGCCAGCGGCGGGCGGTAGCTGTACGGGGTACCGTTGGCGAGCAGACGGGTGCTCCAATATGCCTGATTGGTGGTAATTTTGAGGCCGGAACCCGTGTTCGACGCGGCAAAAGCCGCAGTCGGCAGCAGGCTCAAGATCGTCACCAGCGTCAAAAGCAGTGACAACAAGCGATGTTTAATTGACTTCATGTCTTTCTCCTTTCCAAAAAGCGCAATAAAAAGAGCAGATCTTGACGACCTGCTCTTGCGTGAAAGTTGATGATTTATTTGTTTGTGGGGGTATCCACCCGAGTGACGGAGCATCCATCGTAGAGGAAAAGCTGGACACAGTACCAGCACGGGTCACCAGTATCATTGACACCTCTTGCCAGCCCAACGCCAATCTCAGATAGCTTTGGGTTGACCATGTTCTTGTTGTGGGTTGTCGAAGCGCTCCAATCCGCCACGGCCCGTTCGGCAAGTGTCTGGTCAGACAGCACCCAATCTGCGATGCGATGGATATTTTCGGCCATGTAGGGACAATCCGTGACGGTATTGAATTTTCTGCCATCCGGCCTTGTGTGAGAATAAACGGTATGCGCAGTCATCTCATCCGCGCGAACCTGCGCCGCCTGCATGAGCCTGTCGTTGACACGCAGCACAGCAACGTCATTTTCACGCCGCAGCGCATTGGTGCGGTCTACAATATCCTGTTTCATGGCATCCACATCATCGGCAGGCGTCGTAACCTCCGGCTGTGAAGCAGGTCCGCTGGTCTCCGCTTTCACCGGCGCGATGCCGGTGTAGGGCTTGCCGCTCTCTACCTGCACACATTTGGCATCGCCATCCCAATAAACCTCGAAACCAACAGCCTTGCCGATGTCCCGAAGCCGCACATAGTTGCTGCCGTTGATGACATAGGCTTCCATCTGCGCTTCTTTTCCATCTACGACAATGCGATGGTGACTGCGCTCTGCCATGATCCCGGCAGCATAGGCCGTGGTGGTGACGCCAGCCAACAGCAGGCAGGTAAGAAAACCGGCTGCAAAACTTCCTCGCTTCATAGTGTGTACCTCCATATCCTTTGATGGCTTCATGGTATCGCGGAAGCTGCCGTGTGTCAAAAAACGAGGAAAAGAAGCGCAGAAAAGTTTTTCACATCAATGTTAAAAACTTTCTATTTGGGGAAGTTATTAACATTGATGCTATTTTGCAAGAAAACCGCCCTGATTTCTCAGAGCGGTTTTCTTCCTGTTGATGTTTGATTCGTTCTTATGCGGGAAAACATTTCGTCGGCTGTGTATCGGGCAGCAGATAAAGTCGCAGCATTTTTGGCCTCGCCCAGCTTCCGTTCGACCAGATCAACGGTATCCATCTTCTGTTATACGATGGCGCTGAGATGATCCCAGTCAATATCGCTGTCCGCGACAAAGCCGCTTTCTTCTGCCGCCTTGATGCGCTGTGCCTCCTCCGGCGTCACTTTTGTGAAGTCGGGGTCCCACGCTTTTACCAGCTTCTTGATGAACTCATAGGCAAAGTTTTTATCTTCGTCAGGCAGCATATCCATCATGCGGGCAGCGTCAATAGCCATGTCAGACATAAATACTACCTCCTTACCATGCGGCACTTCCTTTCGAGGATAGCTTCTCATCCTCTACTTTATTTTATCAGGCCACTGCCCGCTATGCAATGATTTCTTGCTGTCACAAATCGTTAATTTTCTATGACCATCACAGCATCTCATCATTTTTCTCGCGCCTGCACACACCAGCGGTAATCTGGCTGATTCATCACGCAGGTGACAAGGGTGATGATGTTCTCCGTGCTGTCGTTTAGGACGCTGGTATCATCTACGCTGATCTTATTGACAGAATATACCTCATAGCTGCGGGTGCCGAGCTGGGTGGTCAGCTTGATGGTGTCCCCAATGTCAAGGGTGTGAATCTTTCCGAAGTGATTGTTGACGCCCCGATTATGGCCCGCAATCGCCACATTACCTTCCCAAATGGAAGTGCTGGCAAAATGGCCCGCGCCCTTGCGGAGCGCGTCCGCGTCCGTCCCCTGATACACCTTGACAGACAGGCCGAGGGTGGGGATTTTCAGTGTACCGAGGTAGCCGCCGCTGTAATAGAGGTCTTTCGTGACCGCGGTGTACTTTACCGGCGTGTAGGAGCCGGTGTTTCCGCCGGTGCTGCCGGAAGTAGAGGGCGGCAGGACGGTCACACCGCCTGTGCCGCTGGTCGTTCCCGTGACTGAACCGCTCACAAGGTTTGGCGTCAGCAGTTCTCCGGCGTTCAGGGTGTAGGAGGTGGGAGAGCCGAAGGCAGGCGGGATGTAGGCGGCGTTTTTGCTCCGGTCGGTATTCACAGGCTTGTCCATCGTGACATAAATGGTATCGTCCGAGGTGGGGCGTCCGAACAGTCCTGCGTCCGGGCCGTCAAAGTGATACTCCAATGCCGATGCAGGCATGGAAAAAGCCGCCAGCATACAGCAGGCGGCCAGCAGCGTGGTCAGATATTTTTTCATGCGGCGTACCCTCTTTTCTTATTGATGTAGTGGCGATAGCCCTTATAACCAGCGTAACCGCAGCCGCCCAGCGCCGCAACGCCCGCGGGGAGCAGCAGCCACAACCAGTTAAAGTCCATGCTGCTCTTTGCCGATGCCGCAGCGCCGACGCTGGAAAAGACTGCGGTGTAGACCACTGTATCACAGCTTGTGTGGGTAACGTCACCCTTATAGTCCGCCGTAACGGTGTAGCCGGTGGCATATTTGCTGGTGGCAGTTCCGGTGTAGCTTGCCACGGCGGTGTAGCGAATGGGAATGTCATAGCCGTCCGTGGGATCGACCGCTGCCTCCTGCCAGCTTACATCGGCAAGGGTCAGGGTGCGGCCATTTTCATTCACGGCCTTGGGAACAAGGGACACATCGGCGTCAGAGAGGTTGGGATAGGTGCGCTCTGCCGTCACCGTGCGGCTGCTGGTCCCATAGCCCGCGGCCTCCACTTGAATGGTAGTGTGGTCAAGGGACAGGACGCCCTCATAGCCGTCCTCGGTCTTGACCTCCAGCTTCGGCTCCAGCATTTTCAGAATTTCCGTCATGTCCTTGGTCTTGCTCTCCAGTGTGACCACCTCGATATGTTCCCGCGTGTCCGTTTCTGTCTGGTCATTTTTCAGCAAATCAAGGAGCGTATAGGTGCGTCCCTCGCGCTCAAAGTCAGCGGTGGGGATCGTGGCGGGATCGTCCTTTGCGGTCAGGTAGTAGACCTTTTCTAATCGGTACACCCCGTTTTCCTCGCTGGCTCTGACCTCGGCGGGATAGGCGGAAATGCCGGGGAGCGTATCTGCGGCAGAGAGCATTGTGGATACCGTATCGGCTTCTGTCATGGGCTCTGCGGCCAGCGCCGCGACACTCATGCTGCACAGCATCAGCGCCGCGCAGAGTGCAAACGCAGCTTTCTTTTTCACGCTTCGTCCTCCTTCCTCAGCGAACGGGCCGATTCTGTTCCGGCTGCTTGCGCTCCTGTGGAGAGATCCCACGCTGGATGTCATTTTGCAGCTTACGAAAATACTTTTGCAGGCTGTCTACCACGCCGCGGCGATCCTGCACCTCCATACCGTCAAACACCTGCCCCACGCGGCTCACATCGGGCTGCGGGGTCTCCACGCCGAAATTGCGGCAGAGCATATAGCTGACGCTCTCGGCGTCCATGGCGCAGTCCTCACGGGTATAGTAGGGATAGCGCCCGTGGTCATGGATGCCGGCGTGGACGATCTCGCGGGAGAGCGCCGCAAAGATTTTGCTGTCGATCAGGCGGCTGGATACCGTAATGCTCTGCGTTTTAGGATCATAAACGGCGTCCTGATACATGGTGCTGCTGGTGACCACGGGAACGGGGGAGCTGTCCAGCAATCGGCGCAGGGCGGCGTCCATTTCCGGTGTATTGTCTTTCAGGCTCAGCGCCGGAACACCGGCCTTGCCGTGGGTCTGCGTCACATCAAAAACGCGCCCGATCTTATAGCCGTGATACTCCCTTCCGTCCTTCACGTAGGTATCCGACACGCGGATCTTCATGCCGTTCTCATCACGGTTGACGCTGCGCCCCAGCCGGTTCCACACCTCCAGACTGTTGATGTAGGTGATCTCCGGGTTCTGCGCCATCGCCAGCATCACATTGGATGCGCTGTATCGCGGGTTGATGGCCTGCGTGTCCAGATAGTGGAGGTATGCGCCGGGTTCGCTGGTGACGTGCATGACCGCATCGTCGGATAGCTGTCCCAATTCCTCGCGCTCAGCCGCCTTTCTGCTCTTCCAGTCCTCGTCCCTCTGCTGCTTCTGCTGGATCAAATCGTCTAACTTTGCCATGTTCGTTTCTCCTTCTCAAAATCAAATTATTCCCGCGTGGGCATAGCCTTTTGAATGGCTTCCCGCACGGTGTCCTTGGTGGGGGCGGTCCCGTCCCGTTCTGCCGCGGCTTGCAGTGCCATCAGACGGCTGCGGACGGAGGGGCGGGCGTCAGCCTTCTCCGTAGCCGGTTCCGTAGACGCTCTCGCACCAGTCCCGCGCTCCTTGGAGCTGTTCCCGGACGGAGCGCGGGCGTTCTCTTTTTTTGCGGCAGCGTCCTCCTTCACCGGGGCGGGATAGCCCATGCGTTCAAAAATGCGGTTGATCTGCTTGGCGTCTCTGGCCTTCGCCATGATCTCCACCGTGCCGGTCTTTTCCACCTTATTGACGATGGGGTAAAACAGGACGCCGTAGCGTTTGGCCTCCATCTGAAAGCCCTTCAAGTCCTCCTGCTTGACAGAAAAGATCGTCAATTCTTCTCCATCGTGAATAAGGCGCTTGAGGTTGGTCTTGCCTGCGAGCTTCTGGTTGTCGTTGGCAAGAGCAATCAGTAAGGCGGCAAGGTTTTTCGCCCCCAGCCCTGCCAGCTTGAGGGCACTCTCGGTGATCTGGATACCCTCGCGCACCATCAGGTCAGCGGTTTCACCGTTGGTACTCATGCTCGTGTTCCTCCTTCTTCTTTAGATTTTCCTGCCGTTCAGCCTGCGCCTGTTGACACTGCTGGGATACCCTTGGAATGTCTGCCTGTATCCTGCGGCACAGACGCAGCTCCCCGCGCTTTTCCCGCAGGGCGGCAGTCTGCTGTTGGATCTCCGCGCTGTACTTGGCTTGTGCTTCTTCACCGCTGGTGTTCCTCCTTTCCTGATAAAGTGTTTTCCTCTGCTCCTCTAACAAGCGAATGTCCCACTCCAGCAAACGGATGCGCTGCTCCAGCTCCGTTTCGGTAGTGATTCCGCTTGATAAAAGGTATTTGAATTGCCGCTCATACCGCTCCAAATGTCTTACCGGCGCCCACTACATGGGCAAGCAAGGTATTTCCACCGTACAAAATGTGCGCGATGGCGTTGACCTGGTGCTTGCGGAGTGTGATCTCCGGGTTCATGCCTGAAAAGCTGATGTGACTGCCATCATACTCACGGGGACGGTTGCTGTTGAACAGAATATTATAGGTCTTACAGATAGCCTCGCGCCGGTCAGGGTCTTTCCAAATCCACTCAGCAAAAGCGTCTTTAATGAGTTCCTGCTTACTCTGGGCGATGGCGGTTTCCTTCTTGTTGAGGACAGCGGTTTTCCTGCCATCGGCATCGTACACATAATCAAAAATGCGGACATCTTTCAGGTTCAAAGTGTCCTCGATGATTTCATAGGCGTTGATGCGTTTGGTGCCGTAGGTACTGATGGCCTTGACATTGCCGCGATCCGTGCTTTTACCTTCAATGCGCCATTCACCGGTGATTTTAGAATAGTGGACCTTCATGCTCCATTGCGCGCTGCGGGGTGTCCCTAGCGTTTCAAAGATAAACCGGCGGACATATTCGGTGTCCAGCCATGTAGCGCCCAGCCGGACGGAGATCTCGCTGGCGGTGAGGTCGGTGGGCTGCACCTGCGCGAGTGCATCGGCGTTGATCTGATACTGCGGGTTCTGTTCCGCCTTGCCTTGGGCAACCGCCAATTTCTGACGCACATTGCCGGAAAGGTATTCGTCTGCGGGCAGGTACTTTTCATTTACGCCCTCGGCGTAGTCAGGGTTGAGAAACACCACGCCGGTCAACTCAGAAAACAATGTTTCCTCATCCTTGCCGGTGAGCCTGCCCATATAGTCCATATCCACATGGGCCTTTTCGCCAATGGACAGGGCCAGCGCCTCCACCGCTGTGTCTACCTTTTCAGCGGGTTTGTGACTGCGGATGGTGCGCTTGGTGAACAGGTCCGCCTTCCTTTTCAGGTTCCGATCCTCGTCCAGAATTTCCAGCGAACACAGCAGGAAGTAGGAGCTGTCCTGATCGAAGGCAATGGCATTGCCGCGGGAATTGATGAGTCCGTATTTTCTGGTGAAGGCATCGTAGAGGGTATTCAGCTTGGCTTGCTGCGCCTTGATTTCTTCATCGGGATAGTCCTCGGTCTGATATTCCAACAGCGTCCGCACACAGTCCCGCAGCTCGATCATGCCGCGGATTCTGCTCTCTGCCGTCTTGGATACCTCCACCGGGTTCATACGGCTGTTTTCACGGTAGTAGATCTGCCCGTCCACCAGTGTATAGGAGAAGTTGCGGACAGCGGGATCGGCCTCAATGGAATGATCCTCGCCCTCCAGCTCCTCCTCCCGGTCATAAGCGGTGATCTCGCCGTGGATATTTTGAACGGCCTCCGCCAGCAGTGCTTCCAACGGCTGCTCCGGGTACGGCTCACAGGTGGGCGTGGGGCCGAACGGCCCGGACACCATCTTCATCTCGCCCAAGATCATATCCGGGTGGTCGATGAAGTAGCTGTTCATCTGGATGCCGTCCTCGTTGGTGGCAAGGTGTACCCACTCCGGCTCAATATCCACCATTCGTTCCCGCTTTTGGAGGAACAGAATGTCTGAAACCACCTCCGTACCCGCCGCGGCCTTGAACGCATTGTTGGGCAGCCGGATGGCCCCCAGTAGCTCCGAGCGCTGCGCGATGTATTTTCGCGCGCTGGCGGTGCGCTTGTCCATGGTGTAGCTGGAGGTCACAACGGCGATAACGCCGCCTGGTCTGACCTGATCCAGCGCTTTGGCGATGAAATACTCATGGATGGGGAAATTCAGCCGGTCATAGCGTTTATCCGCTACATGAAACTGACCGAAGGGAACATTGCCGATGGCAACATCAAAAAAGTTATCCGGGAAGGAAGTTTTCTCATAGCCCTGCACCGCGATACTGCTTTTCTGATAAAGCTGGCGGGCGATGCGTCCGGAGAGATCGTCCAGCTCCACGCCATAGAGCTTGCTGCCGCTCATGCTTTCCGGCAGCACACCGAGAAAATTGCCGATACCGCAGGACGGCTCCAGAATGTTGCCCTGCGTGAAGCCCATCTGCCTCAGTGCGGCGTAGATACTGCGGATGACCACAGGCGGCGTGTAGAACGCTGTGAGCGTGGATTCACGGGCAGCGGCATACTCGGCGTCGGTGAGCAGGTCTTTCAGCTCAGCATATCGCGGGTTCTTTTCCTCAAAAAAGCTGGCAAGGCCGCCCCAACCGACATACTGCGCCAGCACCGCCTGTTCCTCCGCTGTGGCGGCTCGGCTCTCCGCCTCCACGGTTTTCAGGGTACGGATGGCGTCCAGATTGCGCTGAAAACGCTCCAGCGGCGCGCCCTCTCCGATATGGTCATCGGTGATGCGGTAGTTCCGGCCATCCGCGTCCAGCGGATAGGCAAGCGCGTTTTGCTTTTTCTTTTTCGGCGGAGTGAGTACCGCAGGCGGCTCGTCCGTCTGCGGCTGCGGCGGGGCCAGCGCAGCGGGGGCCGCCTGCTCTACAATTTTCCGAACAAAGGAGATCGGTTCCGTGCGGAAGATGGGAAAGCCGACCTTTTGGACAAAGGTGATGTCTTGAAAGTTGACAACGCCGTGCGCGGTATCTACGCGATCCACAAGGAAGGTCCTGCCGTCGATCTCAAATACCGTTTCACCGGGAACAAGATTTTGTGCCGCAAATTCTGCGTCGGTGATTGCTGGCTGCGTGGCAGGCTCGACCGGCTGCTCTGCGGCGGTGTCTTTGGCGCGCTCCACATAGAGCCATTCCGCCGCTTCCTTTTCGTTGACTGCCTTTCTGACCTGATCCAGATAATCCTCAGCCTGCCACTCGCTGGGGAAGGTCTCACGGACGCCCTCGCTGTCAACATAAATTTCGTCCCGAATATCGTCCCAGACGGCGTAGCCGTCGTCCGTTTCGATCACGCTGAACCGCTCATAGGCGGGCGGCTGCTCTGCGGCAAGCCGTGCTGCATCCTCTGCGACCTGCTCCACAAAGCTGCGTTCCTGCCGAGGAGCATCATGCCGGTGGTTGAACAGGCTGAAGGTACCGTCTACATACTCAAAAAGGCGTTCTTTTGCGCGGCGGACGGAATCGTAATAGCGATCACCGTCTGTCATGCCATCCAACCGAGAGGTCAGCGCCGCCAGTATCTCCGCAGCTTTTCCCCTATCTTCCAGTTGCTTTTCAATAATGGGGAGCGCATCATAAAAGTCCGCACCCTTTGGATAGGGACGCGGAGTATCGTCTGGGGCATCATAGAAGCCGCTATAAATAAGCCGCGCCAACTGCCCACGCTCATACTCCAGGATTTTAGCGATAGCGTCCTCACCGGGATACCGCTTCTGCGCGATCAGGCACTCATACTCCTTGACAACATTAGGAATGGTCAGATGGACGGTATCATATTTTTTGAATCCGTAGTCCCGCACATATTCCAATCCCTTATGGGTCTTGCTGTGATTGTAACCCGCACATCCGCCACCGCTGTACTCACCAAACTGGCTCTTAATGAATTTCTGGTGTTCCTCCGGCGTGTGGGGATAACAGAAATGGGAGTACACCGCCAGTCGTCTATCAACACTGTCTCTTAGGAAGAACTGGTCGATCTCATCCTGTGTGATGAACATTTTGCTCTGACGCAGGAAATTAGGCTGGGCAGTAAAGTAGCGCTCCGGGTAGGGCAGGCCGTCCAGCACAACACCGATGCGGTGGGTGTTGTAAGCGGATAGTCGCCAGCGCATAATGTTGCGGTCTTGGGCATAAGCGTCAAGGAAAGTGTGATATTCCTGTGCCAGAGTTTGCAGTCCACCCTCAGTCTTTGCGAACGCCACCATATCCTCGTCCAGTTCCGGGTAGCCCTTGTGCTGGTCGTGGATCGCCAATGTCTGTGGGAAAAGGCCCTGCCCGCGGCCTTCTTCGTTCAGGTCACGGGCGGTCATCAAAAGCGCGTCCATCGCTTCGTGCAGCACCTTGTCCGGGGTCTGCGCCAGCTCGGACGCAGAGAGATAAGTCCCCGCATCCAGCAGCTCCAGAATCCGCGCCGATGCCTGCTCCCATGTGACCACGGTCTTGCTGTACCCGGTGCGGACGCTGTCGCCTTGGGCGAGGTGGATGCCGTCCTCCAGAAACCACACGGCGTATTTGCGGCCTTCGTACTCAATGCCGCGCCCGTTCGCCCTACCGAACTCCCGGTGCAGGAACTCTTCGTTTTCCTGCTCTGGCCGCTCCCGCATATAGAACACTGCGATGCGCTCCGCACTGTTGGGTTCGTTGCCGCCCGTGCAGAGCGCCAGATCAATGACCTCCTGCGGCACCGTGCGGGCCGGGGCAAGAATGCCGGAGGGCGCGTCTGCCGAAGCCTCGTACACCGGGGCGTCGCCGCCCATGTCGAATAGGGCAAGCTGCTCCGCGACGATTGGGGCATTTTGCAGGCCCAGCTTGATCTTATACTCACCGCGCTCGATCAGGCCCTCGGTCATTTCGGTGATGACCGACCATGAAAAAACGGACTCCGAGGTGCGGGAGAGGTAGCTGCCCTCCCACATCTTGAGTCCGTCTTTCTCGGCGTGGTAGCCCGACCGAACACCGTCGGTCAGTACCTCCACCCATATATCGTTGTAGCTGTTTTTGAGAAATTCCGTCCGTTCCGCAAGATTCTTGTGCGCCTGAAAGTATTCAAAGATCTCCTGCCGCTTGTGCTTGCGCCCGCCGTCGTCCAGCAGATTCGCTTCAATGAGGTGCATATCCAGAAAAGCAGGAAGCTCTGCGGTATTTTGCTGTGCGGTGTCATGCTCCAGTGCAAAGGCTGCGGCCTGTTCCCGCGCTTTTTCGTCCGGGTAATCACCGTAGACACGGAGGCACTGGCGTGTTTCGGCATCATAGACGGCAGCGCCGTCGTATGCAAAACCATCTTCCTCCATCGTACCGGCAACATAGCCCTGCGCTGCGGCCTCCGCTTCTTCCAGTGTTTGATAGTCCAGCTTATCGTCAAAGCCGTTTTCAATATGGTGATAGGCCGCAACCTGATAGGGCGCGGCCATCTGCGCGGCGTAGCGGTCAATGGCTTCTGTGGTCAGCCATTCCGGTTTTTCCGGGAGGGCGTCATACAGCTCCCGCATTTTTTTGATCTGCGCGTAGACACTGCCTGCCCACAAATGCTTTTCACTCCGGCCACCAGCGCCAAGGAAGTAGTCACAGTCAGCGCGCAGGCGATCCAGCAGCACATAATCCCCGCTGTGATCGGCAAAGGCAGGAAGCCCATCACTTCCTGCCTCTGTGGGTTCTTTAGATGTTAACTGTAAATCAGGTCGCTGAGCACCAGCTCCTCTGCGCTGTGCCGGAGATTGTTCATCAGGCCCGTCCAGCGCAGGGGATCGGTCGCCTTCAGCTCCTCCGTCACGCCCTCGGCTCTCGCCATCCGCGCCACGGTCTGCTCCACCATCTTCTGTGCGGTCTGCTCGATCTCCGCCAGATGCTCCGCCAGAGCGCCGCTGGTCTTGAGGTTGGTGTAAAGCACCCTGCGGCGCTTCATCAGATATTCTCTCCGCAGCTCCGCGTACTTGCCCAGATGCACCTCCGGCGTCTGCGGCATCAGCAGGTTCGGCACCTGATAGCCGTTCTGCATCCTGTAAGTGACCTCCATACTGTTTGCTCCTTTCTCGGCCTGCTTCGTGTCGTTCTGTGTGGTCATCATAACCGATTCTCGCGCGGTTTGCAAAAAACTGATCCCGCTGGGCCTGCATGACTGTGCGGCTGATCTCCCGCAGGCCCATCTCTGCGATGTCGCTGGTGGCGATGCCCAGGGCATTGATGGTGGTGGGCGTGTTGAATTCATAAACGTGGGCAAACTCATCGGGCGAAAAATAATCGTCTGCCCGTAAGCCCAGCCGGGTCATCAGCATATAGGCCACGCTGACCTCCAGCGCATCCCGGTAGAACACCTCTAAATTGAGGTCGTCCAGTTCCTCCAGCAGACTGTCCTCCCGGCACTCCCGCAGGTCTTGCAGGTAGTCCGTGATGTTATCTGCCACGGCGTTATGACAGGCGGAACGCACGGCGTCCGCCAGATTTTCTTTTTCGGACAGGTTGCCGAAGGTGGCCTCCAGCGTTTCGATGACCTCCGGCTCAAAGGCCGGGTGCATCGTCCAGATGGGCAGTGGACGGGCAAAGCGGGACGCATGGGTATCGGAAACATCAAAATAGAGCTTCAGGCAGTTTTGACCGTCATCACCAAATACGGCAATGCTCTTGGCCCCGCGATTCACCCAGCGGCCAAACCGTTTGTTCCACCGTTCCATTTCAAGGACTGCGGTGGCGTCCGGGCGCTGGGCGTAGATCAGAATTTGATCATCAAAGGGACATTTGTAGTTATAGCAGGCCGCGCGGAGAAAGCCCGTCCAGCTTTGATAGCTGCCGGTGACGCTCTGCACGGTCTGGTCATATAGCTCTGTGATAAGCTGAAATTTAGTAGGCAAGTATTTTATCCTCCCTTCGTGTGGCATGAAAAAGTAACCTTATCTACGGCCTCAACAAGCGGAGGAATAAGCAAATTCAAACGAACATATCGTTGAATTTGCGTTGCACTTTCCTTGACTTGTTCACCAAGAATACTTACAGAGTAGTTTTCTTTCAACTTCTCCCCATTTTGGGGAGAAGTGCCGACTCGCTTCTGGCCCTGCCGCTTCATGGCGTCCAGCTTCAGCTTGTAGGCCTTGGCTTTTTCGCTCGGAAGCAAATCTTCGCGGTTGATGTTGTAGTCCACCACCAAAATATCCGCTTCCTCATCGCTGTAATTGCGGACGATGACAGGGCGGGTGTCCAGTCCCACGACTTTTGCACAATAATCACGGCGGTGTCCGGAGATGATCTCATATCCGCCAGCATCACGGGGGCGAACAATCAGCGGCTCAGCGATACCGATATGCTCAATGCTGTCCATGAGCCGCACCAGATCAGGCGTGGGGCGGTCGATGGTGTACGGCTGGCGGGAGTATGGGAAAACCTCTGCGGCCGGGACGATCTGAATCCGCTCCTGTCGGTCGGCTTCACGCTCTGCGTCCGTTTTGAACAGGTCATCGTACCGGGTCAGCTCGATGCCGCTTAATTTGCTTGCCAAGGCTCAACACCTCCCTCGTCAGATTTTCATACGCCAGCGCCGCCTTGCCGCTGCGGTCGTGGTCGTAAATGCTTTTGTTTTCCACGCTAATCTCCGCCGCCTTGATGGAACGGGGAATTTCACTTGCGAACACATGACCGCCGTAGGTCTTGCGGACAAGCGCGTTGATCTCCCGCGCCAGTGTGGTACGGCTGTCCACCATCGTTAGCACGATGCCGTCCACCTCCAGCTTCGGGTTGAGCTGCCGCTTGACGCGGGTGATGGTTCGCAAAAGCTGCTCCAGTCCTTTGGCTGGAAGATACTGCGCCTGCACAGGGATAATCACGCTGTCCGCCGCAGTCAGGGCGTTGATGGTCAGCATACCGAGGGACGGCATACAGTCGATGAGCGCATAATCGTAGCGGTCCGCCACCGTAGACAGATATTGCCGCAGCACCGTTTCACGGCTCATGGTGTTGACCAGCGTGACCTCCAGTGCCGACAGCTCGATATTGGCGGGGACAAGGTGGACGCCGGATGAGTGGTGCAGGATACCCTCACCGGGGGCGATGGGCTGCTCTGCGATGATCTTCTCCATCAGGGTGGAGAGCGTGGGGGATAATTCGTCAGGCTGCGGCCAGCCCAACATCTGCATGAGATTGCCCTGTGCATCGGCGTCGATCAGCAGGACTTTTTTACCTTGCCGAGAAAGACCAATGCCGAGGCTGGCGGCTGTGGTGGTCTTACCCACGCCGCCCTTCTGATTTGCCAGTGCGATTGTTTTCACGGGTTTGATGCTCCTTTCAGTCGCAAAATAGGGTTCAAAAAAAGCAGAGCTGCTCGCTCTGCCTATCCGCTGTCATGGAAGTCGTGATTTACTTTGGTGCAGTAGTAGCTGCCGCAGGTAGCCGGGGCGTTGAACAGCATCTCCAGCAGATAGGCTTTGATGTTGTGAATGTCCGCGGTACTCTCCCGCAGGCAGTCCAGCACATACTCGATGTGGGAGGAATCAAGCTTCAAAAAACGCTCCTTCACCAACGCCGTATAAAGCTGCTTTCCGCCGATGCGCATGAAGCTGCCCTGTGTGCAGAGAACCTCCAGCATGAGGTCCGCGATCTCGTCGATGTCGTCATAGGGATGCTGCTGGCGCAGGTGGTCATACTCGATGTTCTCCCGAATCTCTTTTCGGTATCCCTCGATCACATCCTCCGGCTGCGCGCCCGGATGGATAGATGAATCAGTATTACTCAACTCAGTATTATTCTTATCAGTCTTATTACACTCGGTTTTTCCGAGGTCTTGACTTCTGATTTTCCGAGATCCAGACTTCGGTTCTTCAGAACTCTTGACTTCGGTTTTTCCGAAGTCTAGATTTCGACAGATTGGAGGCTTTGGTTCCGGTGTATCCTCGCCTGATTCGTCCTCCATGCCCATGAAGCGGAGAACGTAGATCTTGGCCGGTCTGCCAAGCCCCCGCTTGACCCGCCTAATGAGTCCAACGCCTTTGGCGCCGTCCAGTTCCGCGAACAGCTTGACCGCCTTATCCATCTTGCAGCAGAGCTGTTCGCACGCCTCCTCCAGCGTAAAATAGATATACACATGGCCGTCATCGTCCATCCAGCCGTTTCTCATGGACAGGCTCATGCGGTCCAGCATGAGGCCGTACAGCAGCTTCGCGTCGGTGGAGAGCCGTCGAAAGTACGGCTCGGTGATCAGGAGCTTGGGGATGCGGAAAAAGGCGTATTGCTCGGCGTCCATGCCGAGATGGTATGCAAAGATTGCCTGCGGCATATCTGACACCTCCGTTCAGCCACAGATTTTTATATCTCAACGGCGATCCGCAGCACAGGAAAAGGGAACATTGATGCGTAATGCTCCCTTTTCGTTATCGGACCTGCCGGTGGATTCTTATTCAGTTTGACTTAACACATCACTGTCAGCCGTTTGTCAGATAATTGTGTTTCCCGCACGGGGCTTTCCCTTGATTTTGCCCTTATCAGCTCACGCGGTCAAGGGTAACAGCGT
>ENA-UOJP01000944-UOJP01000944.1-human-gut-metagenome-genome-assembly--contig:-C102-NODE-944-length-42560-cov-31.226350_pt1 | contig 42560 bp, 30 predicted proteins | sample MGYA00242353_ERZ723900 | MGnify/ENA metagenome assembly ERZ723900
CTTGCCCGAAAGGAGCCATTTTTTTCCAAAGACACAAACTATTTTACACTACCAATGGCATCATCGTTTCCAACCGTGGGAATGTACTTACAATCCGCTTTAAAACAGGCGTCAAAATGTTTAGCTATTAGCATAATAAGTCCGAATGCACAGGGTATCCTGTGCATTCTTTCTTTATCCGAAATACCATTATGCCGATAGATGTCGAATTGTATTGGATACCTCTGATAATAGCGAGCAAATTATGCGATTACAAATTTTGTTACTCCCGGATTCCACGGCAGGGATTCCGTTTTCACAATCCGTTCACTTATTTTTTCAGAATGCATGCACATGTTTTTGATCGCCTGCCCATGGTTGTAGCCATGAATCACGTTAAGGGTCACGCTTCCTCGGATCAACGCGATCACATTTTTTAAAAACATCATTGCCTGGCGGCAGTTCATTCCATGCACGTCGATCAGAAGTTCTTCATTGCTCACAGTAAATCTTCGCATTTCGTTTTCAGAAAATATAATTTCAAACCGTTTCATTTTTTCGCTCATGTACTATCTCTCCTTTTCTTTCTCAGTATCGACCTCCTTTCAACAGAAGGTTGTTGGGCTTGTGTTCTAATATGACCATATTTTCTTTCTAATCCTTAGATAATGCCGTTTACGGCGTTTCTTTGTTTCCTGATAATTACATTTTATAATATTAGAATTCATTTAACCGCGAAAAGCTTTATATTTTATAATTATTTTAGATTCGTCTGCGTTTGCATATAAAAAACAGGAGAGTTCCTTCCTGTGTCTCTATACCATCCTGTTTTCTTCCTCTTCCGCAATTTCCTGCCTTCCTTCATAGTCCTCTTCCATTGCATTCATTGCATCATATACAGAACAGTATTTTTCATGGTTAAAGGAACGCTCCTGATGTCCAATGTATATGGTTTCCCTGTCATCCGGTTGCTGCATCGCCTCCATTCCCTTCTTTAGGACATCCTGCAGAAGGTCCTTATCAGATTCCCGGATGAACGCTTTTAATTCCTTGATGTCTGTCTCAAGTTTTGATATTTCCTGCTTGATATCCGAGAGTTGTGATTCTATCTGTTTGGATTTTTTCTCTAGGATACTTACCTGCTCTTCTTTTTGTTCCATGGATTCCTTGGCAGATGTCATATTGTAGGAAGAAAGAACCAGATCCTCATATTCCATGGCCTGAAGTTTTACATATTCCCTCCCTTCTTCATCCTTGAAAATACGTGCAGCAGGAATCTCACCCAATGCGCGTTCCGCAAGTCCGTAGATTTCTCGGATATTGTTTCTCAAAACCTCAATTTTTTCTATTTCCTTATCTCTTTTATAATCGTCGATTTTTTTATGCCGATCTTTTTTTGGAACCTTATCTACTGCAATTCCATGTTCTTCGCAGATTTCTATCCATTTATCTCTCATCATCTGCTCGAATGTGACCATCCGGTTATTCCTGCGCCCATTTGAGGCATTTATATCCGGAGGAAACAGGCCCGCCTGCTCCAAGGCTTTTTCCTGTCCGATCTTTTTAATACCATCTTGGTCAATATAATCCCACACTCTTCTTATGTGTGCATGGATCGTGGCTTCGTCTTTGTGCACTGCATAATTCAGGATGTGCATGTGGTTTCCATGTTCTCTGTTCCAGGAATCCAAATATTTGAGATAATCATTCAGACAGGCATCAAAGACCGCGGGATCTTTGATTGTTTCCTGCACGTTCCCTATCTGCAGGATCAGCTCCTGCGGTTTATACCGTGTCATTTGCAGAAACTCTTCCGTAGTTCGTGTTCTTTTTGCACTCCGGTTTGTCTTTTTCATCATAGGGCTATAGTTGTCCCTGTAATACTGTTTCTCTGCCTCTTCAAAAGGCATGCCATCGTAGACACACCAGTATCGGTTGTCTTTCAGCTTTTCCGGGTTAATATGGTCTGCTTTCTGGATATCAAAGCTCCGGTCATTGTGGCTTGCGGATCCCTGTACCCGAGAAGAGTTATGCGAGACTTTCATTTCCCTCCCCCCTCTCCATGAAGGACATATCCGCACCGGATTAATCCCATGCGCAGCGACATGTATTCATATTCCAGTATCCTCCGCTTTTGTATCAGAAGCTGGAGCTCCTGCATATCCTGATTCTCCCTTTCCATAGCGCTTAGGAGTTTCTCAGATGCTAATTCATTATTCCTTAAGTATGCATCTTTGAGTTCGTTCCGGATTTTCAGAAGGTAGTAATATTCTCTTGGAACCAGATAATAGCCTTCCGCCACTTTAACAGCCTCCATTGAAAAATCTGCTGTGGCCATTTCATTTTCAATCTCAGAAATCTGCTTTAATACTTCTCTTGCGGCATTTTCTTCCCTTTCGACCTCACGTTTCACTTCCAGTGCTTTTTCTACTGTATAGATCCCCGGGGTTCGCTCGATTCCCAATCCATGTTTCTCACATATAGAAAGGATCTGGTTTCTTGATTCTTTATCAAAGCAAGCTTTTCGGTTGTTGAATTTGGTTTCTTCCTTTTGAGGATCCAGAAGTTCTACGCCAGACTCCCTAAGAGCCATACGCATACTGACCTTCTTCATTCCTCCTTTTTCTGAGTAATCCCATACTCTGCGGATGACTGCATGATACGGAGGAACATTCGAAATATGAACGTTCAATATGTGCATATGGCTTCCGTGGGTTTTACTCCATTTCTTCATCCATCTCAAATAGTCTCTCACACATGTCGTGAATAATTTCTTTTCCACTTTATCCAATTTGCCGCCAATTTGGATGAATACTTCTTCCGGGCATGTTTTTGCTCTTCCGTGCAGATCCTTCGCATTAATCATTCTTTCTTTATGCCTTAGATTCAGGTATGTTTGATTCGTTTTATCAATGAAAGCATGATACTGTTCGCGATAAAAGGTGATTTCTGCCTGGTAGATATCTGCTTTATTACCATTGCACCAGTAAAGCACATAGTTTTCTTTCAAATCATTAAAATAGGTCCTGGCTTTTTTTCCATTTTCCGGAAATGTGACGCGCCTTGTACGGTATGTCACACGCATCTTTCTTTCATCATTTTTTACCGAAGTCAAGCACTCCACCTCCTTTTTCCTTGCCGTCAAAATGCCTGTATCTTAATACATCCGATTATTATTTTTGTACTTTTTATAGATAGCCAGCACGCCTGCAATAAATCCGACTATTAAAACTACGCCCAAAAGGCAACCTGCGACACGGATAATGATTTTAACATTGAACAGCTTTGGTTCCTCTTCTTTTGCAACTGGAAGCGTTTCGTCAATGACCAGGCTTTGGTATGCCTCCTGCATAAATTCTTCCCTGGACTCAGCCTGGGCCTCGCTTTCCTTTTCGTAAACATTTTTATTAAAATAGTACCGGGAATCGGTATCTGTGATCGCTCCGTTCTGCATTGTTTTTATCGCTAACTTACTAAGCGTTGTTTCGGTTCCGGAAATAATATTAATAAACCCTCCGAAAGCTTGTCCCTCTGGGTGGTTCCATACATATGTCAGGGATGTATCTTCGCTTGCCGATTTATTGAATGTAATTTCCGGAGAGCCGGTTTCCCGGTATTTCCCCGCTGGGAGTTTCACCTTTGCCCGGAAGAAATATGGTTCCATATGAAGAGGAATTCTATACGTTTTATAGGATTCATCCGTAAGGGTCAGTACCGCCTCATCAAATGCATATACAGGTTCACAACTGATAAGGAGTGTCCCTGCGTCTTCCCTGCCTCCGCTTAAATCAATGTCTTCCATTCCTGTATCCGGAAGGCCATCCTTGTAATTGTCCATGCTCCAGGTTTGGTCTTCTTCCAAAACTTCAATGTCGTCATCCCCATAATCTCCAAAATTATCACTATAGGTTACCGTAATTCGGATAATGGCATTTTTAGATATATCAACTTCGTTTTCATATTCCAAATTATAATATCCATATGTATCTGAGGGGATCCATGCCACGACTGGAACTTTCTTTTCTGGCATATCCAGATTATACTTAAATCCGGTATCTAATGAGATCATACAAGAGGTGCCATTCACGGTCACTTCGATCTCCAGTGAATCATCCCCTGTCTGGTTGTCTACGACAATATTCGTATTCCCGGCATAAACTGGAAATGACATGGTTACCATACAGCTGCAAGTACATACAGCAAACATTAATTTTAAAACGAATCTCTTTATATCGCTTCCCATATTAGCGGCAGGCAGCCTGATGCCGCCTGCCCACCTCCTTTCGTTATAGAAATACCTTTCTGGAATCGGTACCTAATCCAGGATACTCACGTACCCAAGGAAACGATGGCTGGAAGATCTCCCAACATTCGTGATCTTGATACCTTGCTGCGCACCAACAGCCTCCACCATTTTCCCATCACCAATGTACATCGCAACATGTCCGTCCCATACGGCAAGATCTCCCGGGCGTAACATCTCTTTCGTAATAGTTCTACCGTAATTGATTTGTAATGAAGAATGATGCGGTAAGTTAATCCCGGCACCGTTTAAATATGCCCACCTGGTCAGGCCACTGCAGTCAAAAGAATTTGGCCCCTCTGCGCCCCAGACATACGGCTTGCCAACCTGTGCGCATGCGAGTTCCACAACCCGCTTGCGAAGTTCTGAGCATCCTGCTAAGTTCAGCCTGCTTACATCAAATTTATATCCGTCAGTTGTCTTTTCCTTTGCATTGTAAATGGCCATGGCATAATCCCTCAGGGCCTGCGCCTTTTTATAATAGCTACCGTTAAAAAGCTGAAGATCGCTTCCTGTTTTTTCTTCTTCTGGCTCATAGAACGTCACGCAAATATGGTCACTGGCATTGGTAGCAGAATTCACCTTTTTGAACTCTTTGATCATCATTCCGGAGTTCGCCTGCAGGTTTGCATTGATCTCATCCATATGCTCGTCCAGCCAGACCACAAAGAAGTCTGCCTGCGTATTGATGTCTTCCCATGACTCGCCGGTTTCCTGTGCGATGGCTTTGTACCGTTCAACATCATCATCACTCCAGGCTCCGATTCCCTTACCTTCGCTGCCAACATAACCAGTAGAGAAGGAACCATCAGTCTTTTCCCAGATGTAGGCAGTTGCACCGCTTGCTGCTCCTTCTGTATACCCGTTCCTGATCAATGTATTATAAATGACCATGATGTTATTTAACTGCTCGTCAGATAGCCCTGCCAATGCATTAAAGGAATAGTTGGAAAAACTGGATTTTGTCGGGTCATAAAAATACTGATAAAAGGTATAGTCTTTCCAGCTGTTTGTAAATTTCACTCTTGCTATCAGGCGGTTCGTCTGCCCATCTACATTATTTACCTGCGAAGAATTTCCGCTTTTTGATGGGATGTCGGAATAATAATCCATCCATCCACGCCACTGCATGCGGCTGGATTTCAGTTTGTCGGTACAGGAATCTTTCAGCAAATTAAATTCCCTTTCCTCAAACCGTTTTACGGCATCTGCAAGTTCTGGGTGCTTATCGATGAAATTGATCCAAGAGTTTCCTTTATACTGTGCCAGTCGGTTGGTCACAATCTCAATACGTTCTGCTTCCGATGAAGCCCAATATGGATAGGCGAAGGCATTCCCGTAGATATCCATGGCAAACAGGGAATCATCTTGGATCAATGGTTTCGTAAGATCCCCGCCAGATGACATTGGTCTACCATATTGGTCCTCATTTTCATTTGTCAGCGTTTTTTCCACTTTGCTAGTGGATTTAATAGTTCCATTCTGCGCTATCTTCTGGACTGAATCCTGAGAGAATTTCGTATTTGATCCTCCAGTTTTTGTGATCTGCCCTCCAAATGACTGATCCGTCGGGTTATTATTTAGGGCAATGTCGACGCCGGCTCCGGCATTCTCCTGCAGTTTTTCTGTATAGGCATTTGTAATTCCATCCGGATTCATAGCGATGCCCTCTTCGCCGCCTTCGTTGACGCCTTCGTCTGGATTCCAGTTTTCATCTTCTTCATAATATGCAACGAAATGGATGTCTTCCGGATAAAGGATTTGGACAACCCTTCCAGGCGAAAGCATATCATCGAACTGTCCGCTGTAATCCTCCCACCCCTGGAAAGTGTGGCCCCAGACAACATTTCCGGGCGAATACTTAATCGTTATGTAATCTCCAACCCTTGCCGTCTGTGTGGCAAACAGATCCCCAGGCTCATCCTCCGTAACCAGATAATCCACATCGACCGGATAGTAGTAATATATAATGATTTCTTCGTCTCCACAGGCATAGAATTCCCCGGTATAACCTGTCACCTTGAATTCATCATTTTCTTTAAAAAGTTTCCTGTTCCCCTCATCATCTTCATAGGCCCAGTATTTCCCCCCGTACGGGACTGGATCCGGAAGTTTGACTTTCCCTCCAACCCGGGTCTCCAGGACTGTGTATTTCTCGATTTCTTCATAATCCGAATCGTAGAAAAACAGGCTTGATGTATCGTAATCAAGGAGCGTGTCATCCGGCACCAACACGAAATAGAAATCACCCGTCTCTCCTTCAGAGACATAGTCCTCTATATAGAAATCATCCCCAGGGTAGTATGCATCGGCGGTTCCCTCGATCACCCAGCATGGGATAATATCTTCCTTGTCTTTATACTTGTCCGGAAGATACGACTTTTTAATAGTGGGGATACTCGTTGTTTTCCCATACCGGACACTTTTGCTCGTGAGTATTTCATTTCCTTCTTCATCAAGAAAGACAAGGTTGATCCTCGGAACTTCCGCCGTATCTGCATATGCAGGCATCGGAACTTTATAAAATAATGCAGTAAAAAGCAGGATGACCGACAAGATAAGGAAGGCAGCAGGCCGTTCTATAATCCGGTGGATGATATATGCTCTACAAATGTGTTTTTTTTCTACCAAGTAACCCGCCTCCTCCTAATTTATGATCCTGCAGAATGGGTCAACGACCGGCGTTCCGCATCCATTTGGATGCCCACCTGGAAAAGCCTCAAATAAGCATGCCTGGCCAGCGGAAGTATAAAGGATCGTTTCACCGGATACATAGATGCTTTCATTTTTCATATCCAGTCCAGTGTAGGTTTTTCCGTTGTAATATACTTTGGTAAACCCGCCCTTGACATTCGATGGATTATAATTCAGAGTTCCCTGTTCGTTTGCCTGCGTGATCCGGTTACCATTGCAGAATACATCTCTTGCCCACTCGACGCACGATCCGGAAATACTGCTATATGTTGCATCTGCCCGTTCATGCGTAGATGTTGCAAACCATCCCTTAACGCCGTTTTTACTTTGCGTCGGCAGCAGGGTAATGTATTCATACAGGCTGAGCCCTTTCCTTTTTCCGTATAGTTCATATACATTTGCCATTAAGGACGCCTGATAACGCATGGTTACTTCCGTGTTGGCGCAGGCACCCTGCTCCGCAATGCACATTGCGCATAGGTATTTCAACTGGGCATCTGTCAGTTCATAGCCTTCACCAGTGAACGCAGAGCTCCCGACACCTGAAGAACCTCCAAAATAACTGAAAATCCCCGTTCCGCCATAGTTTTCCGGATTTTCGAAGTTGTAATCCGTTGCTTCACCATAATTGGGAAGCCGGGAGATTTTACCAATTGTCACATACACAACGGCCCCCATGTGTCCATCGCAAACCCATACCCGTTTATAAGTGGTTTCACTTTTGCAGTATGGATACCTTCCTTTATCAGAACATACATAGTCATCATCCTTCCTATGATGCCCAGGGCAGGCCGTATGGATATATTTCGTATCTGCGATACATTCCCAGTGCCCGTGTGTACATGGATCTGCCGCTGGCTTTGCAATACAGGTATGCTCCTGGATATCTTCATCGGCCCATCCTTTTCCGTTTAATTTCCTGTCACATATACTGCAGATATTGCCGTTGCTTTTGGAAATGCCAGTCGCCAGCCACCAGTTTACGCCGGCACCTTTATCACCAAAGAGCTTGTAATCCATTTCGCATTTTCCTGTCGTGGCGTCTGTCACAAGTCCAGATTCATCGATAACATCTTCATTTGTTGAGTTTCCTGGATGATATTCTTCAATGGAGATCTGATGGGATGCTGCCCACAGGAATGTGCAGTAATCCTTAAAGTGTTCCTTATCCCTTTCATATTCTTCCACTGACTGTGCAGAAGCGTTATCGCCGGGCTTCTGGAAGACGGTCGGGATGAATACAGAAGCCATGGATATGATGTCCTTCGAATTATTCAAATCGACACTCTGGATGTCATCAATGGGTTCCCCGTCTGGCCCACGGAATACGACCTGGTATGCACCGGATTCGAATGCCGTCACGTCCTCGTTGGTGTTATATCCTGCCATTCCGGAATACATACCACGGTTATATTGTGCGTTATTGATCTCATTTATAAAGTCATCGGTATACCCGCGGAGCATATCGATGATTTCCTGCGCGAATGCCTCTTTTCCATCAGCGGCAGAAACATATGCGGCAGAATAACTCTTGTCCGCGTCTTCTTTCTCGATGCTCTCATACATCATGAGGATTGCAATGATGATGATAAGTATTAATGCCAATTTTATAAGGATTGCGGATGCCGCCGCAGAAAAAGAAGTAATCTTTGCAGATATTGCTTTTGCTGCAGTTTTGATGGCGGCCGTGTTGATGCCCTTTTTTATGAGGATCCATTCAACCTTCCGCCCGATCGTACGTCCAATATACCGCCCCGGGTGCATGGCATTACTTAAAAACCTACCGGCATTAGGAACCCTTCTCGTGATGATCTTTGAAAACTTTGCTGCGATTTTGTTTTGTTTGATGGCCGCTTTCGCTGCTTCCTTCGCTCGCGATGCTGTCAGGTTTGCTGGCGTTACCCTTAACTTTCCGATACTGACAGGATTTGTCAGACGGCGGAAAACAAAATGGTAGACCAGCCTGTACCCGCTTCTTGTTACTCGTGTAAAGGCCCTTGTGATGCTCATGACCTGGTTAAATCCATTCATCGCATCCGTGCCATGGGCCATCCGATAAATCAAGGATTGGACTCCGTTCCAGAGCTCAAAACGGGCAAATTGCTCATTTCGGCCAACTGTAAGGCCGATTTTTTCATTCAGAAGGCGTTCCAGAAATACTTCAGCTTCTCCGTCTCCCTTGTACTGTTTTAGTAGCCTCTTAATATCCGAAATCGACATCTGCGACAAATGGATGTAATTCAGATTCAATTCGTCTTTTAAAGACTGGTCGATATTCAGGACATTGGCAAGATCCCTGAATTTGTCCATGTCAAATCCAGTCAGGCTATCCCCGGCATAAATCTGATAAAGCCCTATCATGGCAGCGCGGTCTTCATTCATAATGCCCCCAAGGTTACCCATCAGCATCTGGATGGTATCCTCTTGAATCTTGCCCTGCCTGAGAATGGCAACAAGGTCTTCGTTGGAAGCCCAGTTCTTACCGGCAAGCTTTGATGCAAAGTTTTCAGCAGCTTCTTCGCTGATTCCATTTTTTATAAGAAGCATCCGTAAATCTGCCGGTTCCATTGAACCGCTCTGCCTGAATAGAGATTGCACAAGTTTTCTCTGGCTCTCATTGAGTTCCAATAGGTTCTCTTCCGCCTTAACCAGAACTCGTGTACGTTCTGAAAGAGTTGTCTCATCTTTATGGCTTAAAAACTGCAGGATATCCTGAGACCCAATGGTTCCGTCTTTCTCCAGGCTGCCTCTGATTCCCAAGGCATCAATGACACGCTGCATATCACTCTTATCAGGTGTCCCGAAAGTACCAGTAAATTGGTGTCTGATAATCCGTTCCAATTCCACAGGATCATTCTGGATCTTACGGAATTCCTCGACTTTCATACCTGCATTTAGGGCAAATTCTTCTAAAGCCTTACCGTCAAGTGTTGCGGCATTTGCAACCTTTGCTTTCAGGATATGGTTATTCAGAGCAGTCATAGCTGCATCGGACTGGTCAAGCGCTTTTCTGCCACTCTGTAAAATCTGCTGCTTAACCAAGTGCGCAGGAACTCTTGCAGCATCAGCCACCGTCATACAGGTTCTGCCTGCTTCTGTTTCGCCTATCGATGTTTGGACTGCGACACGGTACCCCTGTTTCACCGCCATGAGAAAATAGCGATTTGCCATCGCGTCTACCATTGCATGGCAGGCACGGGCACTTGTTATTTCAAGACGCTTGAGGTTTGTGCTTTGAGATTTAATACTTGTTTCTTTAATGGGTGCTTTTGCAATACTTACAGTATTTTCATCCCTTATAACGCCCTGAAGGTTTCTATGGATGACCATATTTTTTCTGTCTGATTGCCAGTCCATTTGGTCGATCAACATTTTCGAGAAAGTCTGTGTATGTTCATTGTGCGGGATAAAACCAGACCTTGCCCGTGGTGAGTCGCTTCTCGTTACGGAATAAACATTGTTCTTATACGCGGCTTCTTGCGCTTGAATACTGCTTCCACGGTGCGAATACATATCCGGTGGGAGGATCCTGACTCCGTTTCCAGCGCCCATTAAGATACCGCCAGATGTCGTATTCTGCGTTCCCTGGACTAGCTTCATCATGGAAACCACCGGATTCCCGGTCCCAATCAGCTTAAATGTCCCAGTTCCTTTGGAGTCCGGTCTATGACCAGCAAAGGAAACTGATGGAGAACTGCCTGCTGTCTCCGTGTAAAGACTGTCGTAGGAATGTCTGCTATACTTATTATCGCGAAAGTCAAGACAACTGCTTCCATCTGGCCCTTTTATTGTACTTCTAGGATCTGGAGCAATTTTCAGCTTTTCCGTTTCCAGTTCAGCAAAAGTCCTTTTTTCAGCAGCAGCCTCAGTTTCTTTCCGATAGGTTTCATACCCGGAATAACCCTGCAGTTCTAAATAGTCCTCTGTTTTCTTTAAGGATTCCTCTGTTTGCGCTAATTCCCGCTCTATTTCTGCCTTTTTGTATTGGCTGACATCCTGATCCCTTACGCCATATTTTGAAAGAAGTGCTTCATAATGAGAGTTTCCATCTTCGGTGCTACTGTGCTCTCTGGCGTTGATGAGTTCATCTTTCTTTTTGAGGGAGACCAAAGAGACCGAATTCTCTGTATAACTGTGGAGGCTTACATTCATGAACCCGTTCTTATAGGTACTGTCAAGGTATGCCCTTTTCTCTTCCTGGGTATACGAACAATAAAAGCCGTCTTCCGTTTTACGGAGATAGTCCTCATTTGCTGGTTTTCCCCATTTGTTTTCCTTCAGTTCTTCGGTCGTTGCATTTTTGGTGCGCTCTATTACTTCAGAGGAATATTCACGCCATCCGCTTTGGCCAATGCTCTGGAACCGGTCATGCTTCGCTTGGATCCGATTTTCGACTTCCTGGTACTCCTTTTGGATACGCTTATACTCTTCATCCTGTTTCCCGAGGAGCCTCCTCTGTTCTAATTCACGGCGGAGAAGTTCTCTTTTTGCGTACCTTTCACATTGCTCTTCAATTTCCTCAGCCCGTATTGCATACGCATCCTGATAGCCATTAGGCGCCAGTGCTTCACCAGCTGTTGATGAGACTCCATACACTGCCGCGGCTTTCAATGCGGCTGCAGAAGCTGCTTTAGCCTGGGCCCGCCGTCTTGCGTCTTCCTGTAACCGTGTAGACTCCTCCCGGCGTTTATCATCCTCCTGCTTTCTGTCGCGGCTCCTCTTTTCTTCCTGGCGTCTGTTTTCCTCCCGTTTTTTTCGTTCCTTTTCCCGGGAGACTGTTTTCTTTGATTTTCCCTTTTTCTTATTTTCTTCGTCCAGAGCTGTGCTGTCTTCTTCGTAATCTTCCTCTGCTTCCTCGGGCAAAGGATCTGACGGTTCCGCAGGAGATGCTTCTTCAGCAGGATATGTACTCTGTTCTTCTCCAACGCGTTCCAGCTCTTCTTCAAATTCTTCTTCTAATTCTTCCTGTGGCTCTTCTTTCTCATGTTCTTTTAGCAGATCCTGTAATAATTCAGTAACTCTGGTACCGTCAATGTCGCGGATAATGACTGAATAAAAAAAGTTTGGTCTCTTACTCTCTTCAGGAAAATCCTTACTCAGAACCGTTATAAACGGAACACCTCTTAATGTGAGGCTCTGTCTGATTTTATCTATATAGTCCTGGTTACAGCCAATTACGGCTGCCTGGTTGGAATGTAAGTGCCTCGCAACAAGATCTGGCCGGTAGGACCCCTGTTCAAGTTTGTTTTTGTCTTCATTCAGAACTTGATCCAGCCTGATTTCCTGCAGCGCCGGGATCATATTTAAAAGCCCCTCGAAGCCATAGGTCAAGGATACAATTGTAGTATTCAGCCCTCTTTCTTCCAGGCCCATGAATACATTCCTCCTTCCATATTTACGTTTCTTCTACGAAAATAAAACAGCAAGTGCCGGTTCTCATAAATAAGAGCATAAACACTGCTATTTTGTATAAGTATGGAATATTCTGCGTCAGAAAAAAATGGTTTCAATGAAGAAAGATCCTGATAAAATGCAATTCTTCATGTATAATAAGCTTAAGAATAATGAAGCACGTCTGCATATGGATAATTTGCGGATAGCATTTTTTTGATATATTATAGAGACACGAGGAGGGATATTTATGTTAAATAATGAACTTGAAGCTTCTTATATCATAGAGAAACTGTTCCGGGACGTTCCTGAATTAAAATATCTGCCAAAGGCTGCAGCAGAGCGTGGAATGTACGGAAGCTTTATAACTGGAAATGAGGAGGTTTATTTTGTCTTTGGTTATGACGCTGATGTCATTTTCAGAGGGAACTTCTATAACATTGAAGGACATCTTTATTTAGCGGATGAATACGATAAAGAAATGCGTGTACATATCCATACTTCGTCTGTGCTCCGCAGGACCTATAACGCTATTTTAATCAGCAGCACATGTTACTCAACATACGAAGGACACGTTATTGTTGGTTATATGAACAACTTGGAACAATTAACTGCACTTTGTAAGGTATTCAAGGTTACCCCACCAGAATACTTTGATTTTTCTTCGGCATTTGGTAATCTTGTACGCCGATATTACAAAAGCATTGCTCAGTCTGGAAACCAGATACGGAAAAAAAAGCTTCTTGATGAGTTAAGGTATCAGTTCTTTTTATGCTGCCTGACCTCAGAAAATCCAAGGCCGGAAGATCATGGCCTGTCTATCAACGATTATCGGTTAAGTCCGTATTGTGTGGATAAGGAACCTGCAAAGATTGAAAAGGCTTTCAAACACCCCGAAAAATGGGAGGATCACATGTTTGATTATACGAAGGATTATGCGGATAACCCCTCTCTTTGTTTCGATTATGTAGATTCTGAACTCATTGATACTGTCAAATACCTTTTTGAAGCACACCATATTCCTTATCGTATTACGAACGCGCAGGGAAAGTCTCCAAAATTTTTACAAAAGCTTGCAGACTTAAACGTTTCCCGTATGGGTGTATCGCTCGAAGAGAGAGAGGTGATCGTATATCCTTCCACTTACGTTCTTTTCGTGGAATATTTGTTCCGATGGGCAGGTGTTTTTAATTATTTCACGAAGGAAGAGCAGTTGTACGCAATAGACCTGTATAGTTCAGGCACCTTTTATGGTTTTGCAATTCCATGTGATCCGAAACTGCTTATTGAATTCAGGCGCAAAAAAGTCAGATTCGGTGCAACGCATATGCTTCATTTGCGTGGTGTATCCGGAAGATACGATATTTACTGTGTTGGAGATCTTTCCCAAAAGCCATTGATCGACGCCATCATTACCAACTACATGGCAGAACAAGTACATACGCACTCTCAGTCCGTTGCAGTATTCCTTGCAGAGTCTGAAATCCGTAAACCCAACTGGGAAGGCGGGCATCAGGTTCTGTTTTGTGAATATGGCAATGAAGCTGGAACTTTTGTGGGAGATATCCAACGCGAAAATGGAGTATATGAACTTAGCTGCTATGATAGTGATGATGTATTAAGGGAAAAGGGGGTTCTCGTTGAAGAAGAAGTACCGAGTGCAGAACACCAATATCCACACTGGAAGATTTTTTAGTTCTTCTAAATGGGATCCGTTATTTTTCCTGCCTTAACGGTTGTAAATGATATAAGAAAACCTCTCAGACCTGTCATGAGCGGGTGTGAGAGGTTTTTATTAATCAGTTGTTTTATCATCGTGCTCTTCCATTGGATCAATGAGCGCAAGATACAGTATGATGACATCAAGAACTGCAACCGGTGGAAATATCATAAAAGCAGTACCCATATTGTCAGCTCAATTTATTACCATTCTTTATAAATCAGCTTACAGAACTTTTCTCTTGGCTTATAGATCTTGGGCGTTTTTAATTTTTTCCGGTCTCCCGTCTCCTTCCAGGTTTCTGGGTCAAATCCGACAATTGTATCTACACTTACCACCAACAGATCGTTCCCTTTTTCGATTACAGTACCTATTTTTCTCTTCCAGACTCCCTGAGCCTGTGATTCCCACATGACTCTATCTCCTACTTCCATAATCAATTTCTCCTTCCAAATAGTGTCTCATTTCGCATCAATATAAAATATTATAACGCAAGGGTTAGATGATCAGAAACAAATACATGCTTACTGTATCAATCACGAAGATAAACGAGCTTACAATTACCATGACCGCGGCCGCAGTCATGGTGTTTTTTAAAACGTATTTCCTAGATGGATATGTAAGTCCGAGATTTTTAACTTTTTTTACCATTTCGTCATGCCCTCCTTGAAAATGTGAGTTCTACAATTTGAATCTTTTTGTTATCCTGAGAGAGGATATTAGTTTTTTTTCCTCGATAAGAACTCCAACAAAAATGATGATTGATGTTCCCGCAATGCTAAGTGACCCTATTCCATACGCATTACAGATGGCATGCATTACCAGGATCAGCCCAGTTGTCAAGGTATTTCCAATGAGCGCAATCTTGGTACTCAGTTTCTGTATGTACTCTGCTGTCGGGATTCCCGGACGGATTCCTGGTATCGTTGCTCCGGATTGTTTTAAATTATCGGCTATTTCATATGGGTTAAATCCAATATCCAAGTAAAAATAAGTAAAAAATGTAGTAAGCATGAAGTACAGCAATGCACCTACCGTATAAACCGGGGATTCTGTCTTAAACCATTCTCCAGTAGTCAGGCATTTCATAATATGCATCGGTATCCCTGTTTTTGCCAGCCCTGCAAATTGTGAGATAACAAGGGGAAGACTGATAATTGAGCTGGCAAATATCACTGGCATGACCGAACATGTATTTAATGGGATAGGAAAAGTTGACCGGCTGATATTGCCTAATAGTTTTTTAGAATTCGTAACCGGCACTTCTTTTTGCGTGCTGTATAGTATTACACATACTGCCAATATCATAAGGAATATGATAGTAATAAGGGTGATATTTACTGCACGAGCCGCGGTGGAGCGGCCATATAAAAATACATCCCGGAGAGTCATCAAATCCGAAGGAAATGTGGAGAGAATATTCACACACAGCAGGATGGATATTCCATTTCCAATCTCCAGCCAATCAATTAACGTGCTGATGCCAATCAGAATAATTGCCCCAAGGCTCCAAATAACTGTTGCTGCTACAACCGTTTTTGGTTCGTAGGATACTAAAAGCCCTCTGGCGCCAAGACCGATTGCCATGGCTGCAGACTGGATGATAGAAAGTGTAATTGCCAGTCCTCGCGTGACACGCTTATAACGCTCCATTCCTGTCTTTCCATCTTTTTGCATTTCTTCTAATGGCTGGATAACGACTGTCATAAGCTGCATTATGATGGATGCTGAAATATACGGGCTGATCGATAAGGCAAATAATGACATTTGCTGCATGGATCCGCCTGTGATTGAATTCAGAAAAGCAAGCCCCTCCATGTTAAGGATCATTTTCATGTAGCTGGTATTTACAAAAGGAAGCGGATAAGAAGAGCCAGCCCTGACCACAATAATGATACATAGGATTGCAAAGGACTTAATCAAAAGAGGAAGTTCTTTCAGTTTCGTTTTTATAGTTCGGTATCCTCGACGGTTTCTCACTGTTTATCCCTCGCTTTCCTTCAAGGGAATTGCATCTTTATGAGAAGAAGCTTCCGCCTCTGTCTCGTCTTCTTTCGATTCTTTCTGCCCTTCTTCTGAACTGCCTGAATCCAATAAAGATCCGTCCTGGGCATTGTCAGTGTTTGAATCAGTACCAATTACTGTTTCAGGGTCTTCCGGCATTTCGATTTTTTCCACCAAAGTAAAGTCTGTAATAACCCCACTATCAGAGGTATGACGGAGCATTAAACCAGTCTGTTCCAGTGATGCATATAGCGCTGATTCGTCGGCTGCCTGAATAACGGCCTCGATTCCAAACTCATTTGCGATAAGTTCTGGTTCTCCTGCAGCACCTGTTACATTTGTAATCGGTTCTCCATCTGCCGTCACCAATGAAAAGTTATCCGTGCTTTCCATTAACGGGTGCTTTCCGTCCTCCATAATGGTGTCTGATGTGAATCCCGCAAGCCAAACACATAGAACACGATCACCGGATAGACCCGTGGAATTTCCACATCCATTGTAAAAATACAGGTTACCCGACTCGCTGATTGCGCTTATTTCCTTATACTGTTCTTCTCCTGCCGGAATCCATTCCTTATTAGAGTATTCACCGACGGAGTATGTGATGTCTTCTGCCTTGAACGCACCAGGGATTGTCCCATCCACGTACCGGCAGTGGTCATTGATGTACTGGGAATAGACTTTTACCTCTTCATTCCCTGCTTTCAGTCTTTCTTTCCCATCGATTCCCTTTACCCAATCAAGGTTATCTTTATCCATATTTTCGATTAGGAAACGAATTGACGTTTTGGTACCATCTTCCGTGGTGTATGTGTCGCAACCAGTCAGATAATAAGATAAGTCCAATACGATTGGCGCATCCGTTTCTTCTGTGGCTTCTGTTGCGGAGTGTGATCCTTTTGTAGACTCCGTTGTCTTACTACACCCTGACATCACTGATACCGCAGCAATGGTACAAAGTAACACGGCAGCAGTCCCCTTCCATCTTCTCATATAATTCGTTCTCATGATATCTCTCCTTTTTCTTTTTTATTCACATGCGGGCCCCCGCAATGCTTTCAAGCACTTCGCAAAAATGTATCCCGGAATATGCATCAAACAAAATAAAAGCTGATACAGATCCGGCTGCTGCAAGAATTCTATTAACAAGTCCATCTGATGTACAGATGCTAAATTTTACTGGAATATCAAGCGGCCAAAATAAATAAATTGGCTTATAGTTAAGCGAATCCAGTGCCAAGTGGGTAAGGAATGCAGATGAAAAAGCCAGCACATCTCTTTTTGGCAAAATCATACCCAAGCATATTGACAATAATGCTCCACATAAAAGGGAATGCATAAATGTTCTGTGGCTCTGCAATTTTCCGAATGCACAGAGGCCGACAAATATTGCGCCGGCAACTGCCTTGTGAGAGGCTTGCGTCTCCATCATGAGCTGCGCCGTAAGGTCAATACCTAACACTCGTTCAATGGCGAAAAATGCAGCAAACGCTATGACAAATAGTGAGAGCATAATATCCGCTTCTCTCCTGGCCTTTGACTGGTCTGCATCAATATCACTGATGACAGCGCCACAGGATGCTGCCAGGGAAATCCGTAAGCATGCAGGAATTGAATCCGGTCTTGCTAAAATGAGCGCCGCAGAAATCCCTACCACGATGTGGGTATTTCTAAGCACGTGTACCACCTCCTATGACCTGGCGGAGGATGATAACCAGAAGCTTCTGATAGGTAAGGTTTCTCCCAACATACTTCAATACAGTTGATTGTATAATGTCTTCCGGCACCCCCGTCACCAGGCTGTACTTTTTAATCACCATTTCTGTCGGGTTATTTCTTTTCCCGCGTTCAATTTCTGTTATGTATGATTTTGATATCCCGGTTTTTTCTGCCATATCGGTAATACTGAGATCCATTGCAATTCGATAAATCCGTAGGATTTCCCCATAAGTGATTTTCTTCGGTTCGTGAGACATATTTGTTCCTTTCATCTTTTTTTTGGGGGATTGAAGATCCCTGCGATAATCTCGCAGAATCCAATAAAGAAAGTAAAAAGCAGATAACGGGAGTCGAACCCGCCTCCCCGGATTGGGAAGCCGGTGTTCTTCCGATGAACTATATCTGCAATGTGTTATGCTCATAGGTGATATTGTCCACGCCGCATTGGATTGCGGCGTAGCACTTGTATCACGAAAGAGGGTATTTTTAGCAGGGCTGCCTTCCCCGCCAGAGCTTCCGACTGGATTCGAATCTGTGGATGCACATTACGAGTGCGCCGCACTGCCTTCTGCGCTACGGAAGCTTGCGGTAATAGTATGGCTCACTTTCTTATTTTTGTTTTCTTGCGGATAACAGTATTTTTTGCTTTAGATATTGTTATGAAATTTATTGTTATCAGAGTATGGGTAATATTCTAATATTGACATTTTATTTGCGGATAAAGATTTTTAGAGCGAAAATCCCGAGCATTTAGCTCGGGATTAAGGTAATAAGGCTCTATTTCCAATCATGGAATTTAATGCTTCCGATCCTCATGCTTTCAGCGGATATTTTGATTACCGGAAGGACGACCTCACACTCATTTCCGATCAATTCAACCTTATCCGGAGCACAGAAAATCATCTGCAGGTGATGCTCTCTCATGAAATTCAGCATCAGTTTTACATTGCCAGGATCCATTTTCGCAAACGGCTCATCGATGAAGACAAGCTTCGTGCAGTTTTCCCTTGCATCGTAAGTGATAAGAAGTGCGGATAACAAAATCAGCATGTATGGAATCTGCACCTCCGCGCCGGATTCATAGGAAGTCTGTTTCGATAACCTTGCATTATGGAATACCGCATTGTTGATGAGGATATCATACGTCATGTAGTTACGATAATCAGAAAACTGTGCGATAATGTCCTCTTTCCCACTTTCAATCATACCACGGACAATCGCCCTGATATCTGACTCCATGGCTTCCACTTTTTCCTGCGGATACTCCAGTGACAGTTGCCCATCCATAGACACAGATGCTGTATCAGCTACATACTGTGCATACTCGATGATCCTTGCAAAATCGCTTCCATCGTTCCGGAAGACCACCTCAAACTGGTATTTTTCCTTAAAATTCAACCTTGCTAATTTGTGGTTCATCCTGGTGATTTCCCTTTGAGAATCGATACATGCAGTATAGATCCTCAGTACAAACTCGGTACGGAAATCGGATTCATACTTGTCTTTTTGTGCCGCCAGTTTTTCTTTAACATTCTGCAAGTCATCCATCCAGATACGGTTCTTGCGCTCTGCGTACGCCCCGCACCGTTCTGTGCCAATTGGAAGGACGTTGTCTCTGGACCAGTTTGCATTGTAATTATACTGCCCCTGTTTTACTGCTTCTTCGCTCTCAGTCATATGCAGTACTGCCTGATCCCGCTGCGACTTCGACATAACCAGCTCTGACGGTTTTTTCTTATTCTCGATCCCAAGGTCAAACTCTTCGATGGCGCATGCAGTTTCTGCTGGTAACATTTCCTCATAGGTGTCCATCCTCTGTTCTGCCTGTTCTAACTGCTCATGTTTTTCTTCTGCCTTTTCTCCCCATGAGGCGATCTTAGCTTCGATCGCTGTGATCTGTGTATAGAGTTTCTGTTTCTCATCTCTTACTTTAATCAGGGATTCGTCAAGCCTTTCCCGTTCTGATTCCATCCGGACAAAATCCTGGTTGTGCTTCTGTGCATACTTCAGCTGTTCCAAAGCCTGTTGGGAACTTCGGATCTGGGTGATTGTTTCAAGGTATTCTGCATTTGCACCAAAGTTGATATCAGAGGGCAGCCTCATATATTGTCTTACGGAATCTCTTGCGGCTTCGATGTCCCGCCTTTTCTTTATAATGATGTCGCGAGAAGACATGTATCTCTCTAATTCTTTTTCCATCCTTATCCGGTTCAATTCTGCTGACCCCTGGCCAAGCAGGAAGTTGCGTGTCCGATCAAATTGCAGGAAATAGGTATCCATGGAGACAGATACGCATCCTTCTTTGCTGATTGCGTTTTCCTCATGTTTTACTTCTTCCGTCGAAAGCGCTTTCATACGACTGAGAAGAAATTCGAAATATTTTTTTGCAACTGTACCCTGAATTTCAAGCAATTCCACAGCTGATTTTTCAACGGGTGAGAAAGCCTTTTTCATGAGTAATTTTGTATTGAAAAGATGTGCTCCCCTGTTCTGAGATCTGGTAAAAACTGAGAACGCTACATCGTAACACTCAGGATCCACAAGGATCGTGTAACGCCGTGGTCCCAAAAATGTCTCTAACGAATTTCTCCACCCCTCGTCTTTCAGTCCCGACACATACTCGCAAGCAAATTTCGCCTCACCATGAAATCCTTTCCTTTTTAATTCCGAATTAATTTCTTCCTTTAAGGCGTGGTATGGCTGTGGGATCTGGCTGAAACTGTTCTGCCTTCTGGTGCAGTCGCTGATTACAGAGGATGCGTAAGAAATTTTTTTTGCGTTCTCTTCTGCTTCCTGCGATGCCTTTGTGCTTTCCGCAACCATATAATCAGCAAATCCGGATAATGTTTCCCTCAAGCGCTCAACAGCCTGTTCCTTTTGAATCTTGGTATACTGCCTCATCCCCAGTGATGCGAGAATATCCTTATCTGGGATTTTCACTGAATGTTCTTGAAGGATAGCAATTGCTTCGCTTACAGTTGACTGGAAATTCTCCAGAGAAACTTTTTCTGCTTTTAGTTTTTCTGCTTTTGCTTTTAAATTTTCCAGATGTTCCCCTTCTAACCGGATCGGCTCCGTACAATCCATATTATCAAGGCTCAAATTTACCTGCCGGATCCTGCGCTCCAGTTCCCGTTCTTCGTCGTTCTTCTTACGGAGTTCCTCACGGATGGAATGGATCTGCCCCTGAGCTGCAGACTGCTTTTTGGAAAGCTCCGTGATCTCATCATCCAGCATGTGGTAATCTCTGTATGCGCTCATGATATCGTCTTTCTGGATGACAGCAACTGCTTCTTCGTATTTGGAGTAAGCATCTGTTACCACTTCCAAATCCCGGATTTCATGTTCGATCTGTGACAGCTCATTGTTTAATGCCTCGATTTTTTCCATTGACTGAATGAGAGAATCAAACCGGATTTCCCTTGGCTCCAGGACGCTTTCCTTGATAAACTGCTCAATCCTAGATTTTGGATTGTAAGTCAAAATCCCGTGAATCTTTTTTAAGAATACCTGTGTCTGCTGTTTAGACATATTCATGCCCGTTTTTACCATAAACTGTTCGATGCCAGCTTCATTCGCAAGGAAATGAACCTTGTACTCCTTTTTCAACATATCCCTGGTCTTAGGCTTTACCATACCATTTTCTGAGAAGACATGCTCCACTGATGTAAGGCTTTTGCCTTCCATTACATAGCGGAATGTCTTTGTACTGTTTTTGCTGTCGGTTTCAATTAAAGTTCCCAGGATGAACTCTTCTCCAGTGAGCTCGTCCTGATACTCCAGTGCAATATGTGTTGTGACATTGCTTATCTTTTCCACCGGGCGCATATAGGTGTTCGATGTCGCATCTATGAATCCCCTTGTGTATGTTGACAGTGTGCGTTTTCCTGGCGTATCTGTTGATTTGTTGAATACGGTATCACCAAATGCACCGTAACGGATTGCGTCAAGGATTACGGATTTTCCGCTTCCGTTCCTGCCCATGATCAGAGTAAAGTGCCCGATTGGAAATGTGTTATTATTAAATGCGTACCAATTGACCAGTCTTACATTCCTTAATATAATCATACAAAATCCTCCTCATCGGCATCAGGTTCCTCATTATCCGCATTGTCTTCCGTATCTTCCTCCGCATCTTCATTTTCTGTTCCGGCGCCGAACAGATAGCTGTCGGCAATTTCCTTAAATTGAGGGAGATCCCATCCAAATTGCAGGGACGGGTAAAGGCGTATTTTCGCCTCTTCCCCCTTTTCATCTTCATTATAATTAATCAGCACATATTTTTTAAACAATTTAAGTGCTGACTTCAGCTCCTGGCTTCCAACTTCTACTCCATAAGAGCGGATCCGGTCTACCAGGTTTCCCATCACGATGTATGTACCATCATCGCTGCCAAGGCATTCCAAATATGCCTGCCACAGAATTAGCAGCAGATGGTACTGGAGCTGGTTGAACTGAATGATATTTGATCTTCGGATTCCTTCTGTATCCTCATCCTGTTCACTGATTACAAGCATTGCTACTCCAGCCTTCTCTTCTACTATAAGGTCATACCCGATTGCCTGCAGGTATTGGCTGATTTCAAAACGGTTTGCTTCTCTGGCTATGAAACGATAGAGCTTTTCTTCTTTTTCCTTAAGCACAAATGTAGAATCCAAGAGATGCCGCACTGCTTTCTTAAACATCAGTATATCTGTTTCTGGTATTTCAATTTCCAAATGGATTCCGCTCATTGCTTATGATTCCCTTCTTTTTCTTTTATGACAAAGTCACTGATTTCCGCAATTCCGTGATCTGTTACTGTATCATTAAATTCTGTTCGATACGGAAAATCATCTGTACTTGAATAAATAACCGCTGATGCGATCATCAACGCTTCTTCTTTCGTGATAATCGGCTCTTCTTTTACGGAGAATTCTTTTCTGCCGCCGGTTAGTTTCTTACTGATATGTTCCCGAGCTGCATCAATTCCATATTTTTCAGATGATACACCATAAAGGGATTCTGTCAGACTGTATAATTCCTCTTCATCCATATAGGAGTCAATCAGGTATCCCTGGTCCTTGTGCTCGCGAACCGCCTGTTTTCTTCGTTCAAACGACTTCTTTCCTATCATCTTGAACGATAAGAGCCGCATCGAAGCTGAAAGCGCCTGCAGCGATTCTTGCCTTTTTTCTGTGTCCATGTCTTTCAGTGCTGTTAAAACACGGTTTAAATAATTCTGCGTGTTCATGGAATTATTCCTTATCATGGAGATTCTTGCCGCATAAAGGTTATAATAAGCAGCTATTTTCTCATCAATGACAGCCATCTGCTCATCGTAGCCATGATTCAGGAAATATTCCAGTTCCTCAAATTGCGCCTCTACCGCATTTTCCGCCTGGTACCGTTCAACGCCCTTTACCATTGCATATTCTGATACAATCCGCCCATATATAGCAGATGAAGTGAGCTGTGCCAGAAGGATATTAATACGCGCAATAAGGCCCGGGATCGTTCCATCTTTTTTCATAAAAAAATAATCCCGGAAGAACCTGTTCAGTAGTTCGTCTTTCACCATATAAGATGCTAATCCATTAGCACTATCAAGCCGTAAGATTCCATTCATGACGCCATGGATCCCATCCCGAAGTATCAAGAGTTCTTCTTTCAAATCAAACTCATGATCGGTCAGAGGCTCCAGGATATTAGTATAGGGACGGACCTGTCTTCCGCCGTTCCATTCCAGAGAGGAATATAGGATTTCATATATGGAAAAGATATGGTTTGTAATTGCGCCGCTTGCCCCAGCATCGAATACACGGCGTATTGTTTCAATGATTTTTCTGCATCGTGCGGTCACTGTAGCAAGGTTTTCACCGCTTCGCCCAATTTCTCTTTTAGAAATCCATCCGCATGTCCGGAACTTGGCTATAACCGCCCCTGCATTTTCTGCTGGTATTGCGCCCTTTTCAATATGCGTAAGGTCCCCGTCAGTTCCTTCATCTTCAAGCTCATACCGGATCTGCTTCATGTGGTTTGCGATGATTTCCCTTGCATCCCGCTCGTAAAGAACTGGCATTTCCTTCGAACGATCAATTAGTTTCTGAGCACACTCATAATAAAATCTGGCATTTTTGGACGTTAGAGGGCGAAAGAAATCACTGTCTTGTCTGGAAAATTCCATAGGGCTCTCCTTTGTATTAAGGTGCAGGATAGGAAGACGTATACTAAAATGACACTTTTGGATTTTTCCTTCCTATCCTGCTCCTTTATTTTTTGCTTTTGATGTATGTGCTTATTCATTCTGTTCCATTGACTGCCCTTCAATTTTCGTGATTTCACTGTCAATCAACGATTTTAACTGCTGCAGTTTTACCAGGACATTTTCTTTATCCTGATTCTTGTATTGTTTTTCTGCGCGAAGAAATTCTTCCATTTTTCCATAACACTGATTGAATTTTCTTGCTGCATTTTGAGGGGAGTAAGAAACAACTGGCTTTTGTTCCCGCTCATTTTTACCGTTTTCATTTGTATCTTCTTTTTTATTATTTTTACCTTCCATTCGGCCTGCGGTTGGCGTTTCCCACTTCTCACATACTGCACGTACCGCCATTTCCGCTGTGATTTCCTCACCTTCATGGTCCTTCATATAATTTACAAGTTCCTGGACTTCATCCCGGACACCAGCCATCTCAAAATCACGCATAATCTGAAGCGCATCCAGTACCATATCCTGCATATTCGATGAGAGCACGGACATAGATGATCCCTGGCCAAGCTGGATGAATCCATCAGCGACCGCCTTCTGTGCACGTTCCGTAAGCTTTAACAGGGACTCATATTTGTATATTGTTGAAGCGCTTGTGCCGAATTCTTTTGCGAGCTCCTCCCTTGTTTTACCGCCATCGTACGTTCCATTTTCCCGTTCCATGGCGATCGTCTCACGAAGGTAATTGATCTGTCTTGCAGTATGGATTGCATCTTCGCTGGCAATCGCATTACGTCCATAGATATTAGCTCCCAGAAGCTGTCGGCGACGTTCAGTTTCTGACTCTGGATACGGATATACAAATGCCTTGATCTGCTTATTCCCAATCAGTACATTTGCACGGTTACGTCTTGCACCAGAGTAGATCAAATATGTGCCGTCCTTTAAATCCCATACCTCAATGGCGCCCTTTACTCCAACTTTTTTCATACCATCAGCAAGGCGATCAATCCCCTGCATACCGAACAAATATTCGTTATCCGGATGCTCCTTCAGTTTATCGCAGTCGAGCATTCTGGTATCATCCATTGTAAACTGTTTGTTGGCAATCGCTTTTAATGTGGTATTTCTTCCACTGTGAATATCTCTCATTTGTTTTCCTCTCTTTATGTAATCAGTTTTGGTTTATATTTCAATATCTGATTAAGCAAAGCGCCCACGCAATGATGCTTCCCTGGATTCATTCATGTTTTTTAAATGATCATTTTCTGCCAATGAGCCACATCGCCTCAGAACTTCTTCCGTCAGTTCAATATAATCCTGTGTGATTCCGGCGGTTTTTTTCAACCAGCATAATGGGCATCCCAGGTGAGCCGCGAGTTTAGTCTGGTCATTCAGACGGATCGGCGTACTGATGAAGCTCTCCCCCAGCTGCTCACGTGCATCTATGTACATTTCCCGGTCGTATTTTACCAACGGCCGTATCATGGTAAAGAAAACCCCGAGGATCTCAAGATCCTTATTTAAACCCATGGTTTTAATACTCAGAACGGTATCCATTAGTTCGCCATACCCTCGGAGGCTATAACTATCAACCGTTGCGGGAACCAATACATAATCGGAAGCGATCAAGACTGCGACCGTCAGCTCTCCAAGGTGCGGCGGGAGGTCAAATAAAATATAGTCATAGTCATAAGAATGTTTGCGGGTACGCCGAATCATTCCAACTGCCTTTTTAACAGCGAACATACTTTCGTCATCATCTGGATCTTCGACCTTCATGTCATTCATTTTGCCGTTTGCCGGGATCACGTCGATGCCTCTCCATTTGGCCTTGCATCCATCCCTGATACAGATTTTTGCCTTAATGATCGCATCGTTGACAATGTCTGGCGCTTCAATAATATCTTTAAGCGTCTGAGCATTGTGTAACAGTCCTCTATCCATAGAACCGTGTTCCTCTTCATAGTCTGCGATGTTCTCCGCCAAAAGGGAACTCGAAACATTTGCCTGAGGATCTGCATCGATTACTAAAACTTTTGCACCTGACTTCGCAAGGATACCCGCCATATTGAATACCGTTGTAGTCTTGGCGACTCCACCTTTTTGATTGAAGACAGCAATTTTAATTGGCTTTTTTCTTGTTGCTTCCATATTTTTATCCTTTCTCTTAATGGTATTTGGTTATTTCAAAAAAAGTATGGCTCATAAAAATAATTTTGATTTTCTGCGGATAACATTTTTCTGTTCACAAATGAGGTGTTCCCGGTGAACACCCCCTCTTCCTGAATAAGTATGTACTACATTAATAAAAACACGGTTTGTTTCTGCAGATAAGCATTTACCACCTAGATCGTAAAGCCCCCTGGCTTTAGCCATGGGGAGCATCAGAAATGCGCAGAGCCATAAATAGCATTTATATACTGCTGTAAGTTTTATACCTCGACTCATATGATCCCATTATATATCCTTGTCGAGGTATTATGTTGTATGGGTGTTCACGGGGAACACCCCATTTTTTTTCCTTGATAAGTATGTACTGCATCAATAAAAACACGGTTTGTTTTTGCAAATATGTTTTTACCACCCAGAACGTAGAGCCCCTGGCTTTAGCCATGGGGAGCATCAGAAATGCGCAGAGCCATAAATAGCATTTATATACTGCTGTAAGTTTTATACCTCGACTCATATGATCCCATTATATATCCTTGTCGAGGTATTATGTTGTATGGGTGTTCACGGGGAACACCCCATATATTATCAAATTTTATCAACGCATACAGGCCTATAAGTGTCTGATAAAGAGAAATTGATATTTATTTATATATATTTTATTGACTCTAAAATAATATGTGGTATACTGAAGAAAAAATCAGTTGATGGTTACTTCTCTATTGATGTGTTAGATAACATAATTGTATATACAATTAATATTATTGTCTGATTTTATGAATATAGGAGGAATGGAGTGGATGAATCATCCAACCCCCTCATTCTTTATAGAACAGTATCTACGTTATTTTTCTGGATCCAACATAATCGGGAAAACCCTTGCCGCTCAGGCCTTATAATATAAGGGTTTTTAAGATATCTTCTGGTTGGAAAAAATCCCCTGTTGACAGTTTTTTATCCCCAGAACACAAGAATTCCTTCTGTAATGGCAAAAACCAATCCGGATGTGTAAGGTTTTCATTCATGAAACATGAATTTCTTTCCATGTGTGGATAAATTTAATTATTTAGTGGACGAATTTTAATCTAATAGTTGATGAATTCCTATCCTTTAGTGGACGAATTTCTTTCTTAATGTGGAAAATATATCGTTTGGATTTTATCCTTAAGCATCAAAAAAAGCCCCGTACAGGTTCTTGTCTGCACGATGGGCTTTGTATCCATCAATTATTCAAATCCAAATAAGCCTCCCAATTAGGGCGGCTCATAGAAAAGTATTCTTTTTATTTATTAAATGGCTGATTCATAAAAATCGCCATCCGTATGACGCCCTAATAATGCGAGAAAATACGAGTTCGGAAAAGCGATGTTTTCCTTCAGCGCGTTAACCCGGAACGCCATATAGTCGAGTCCCTTCTTTACAAGCTCTACACCGTAAAGTGCAGCAGTTTTACCAAGCAGCTTTAATTCATCTGCCGCAAGGATAAACCTTGCTCTAGCAGCTAACTCCGCTGGCCTGCCGCAGGCGGCTTCTTTTTCGCGCTCGCGAGATTCGAAATCCTGATTTATTTCGTTCATGGCATCTTTCAAAGATTGCTGATTGTCGACAGCATCTCTTTCAATCCTATTCTTTGGATCTTTATCTGCCGGCATATCTGCAAAGATCTGTTTTCCATCTGTCTTAATGACAACAAAATCACACACACTCATAATTTTGTCTATTAATGTGTCAATTCTTTCGCTTGTAACATGCGCAGGAAGGACAGCGTGTACACCCTTATAGGTTACACATATTTTGCTTGGAGCTTTCGGGTTATCAAGTTTTGTAATGACTCGGAGTAAGAGACGCAGCGCGTTCACGTCTTTGAGTCTGCACATTTTCATAAAGTCCTGCAAATATAAATTCGTGAACCCCCTTCCGCCATTTTGAGCTGGCTCATATATATCCTTATATCCCTTAATGTTGTATGAAAAATCACCGTCTTTTTCTGGCTTAATGGCACCACAAATATAGCCTGCCTGGTTTAACTTATCAAGCATAGCTCTTACGGTCTTTCTATGTAATCCGCACATTTCTGCTATCACATTCACGTTTGCGATTTTACAAAATCCATCCTTGTCGACATCAAAAAAATGCAGAGCAAGGTATACTAAGGTCCCAGCCTTTGTTAACTTGGTTAATGGTTTATTAGGGTATATATTACCGTTGGCATAGAAGAAACTTGGTTCATTGACGTACAATCGGTTTTGTACCATTTTTCCAAAGGAAAGGGAGGAGTCCTGATATTCTTGATCTTGGTTATCTGCTGAAAAAATGATTTCTGGTTCAAATGTCTCTTTATGTATGGTTGCAATACCGATCGCACTCATTAACGCTAAGTTGCTGATCTTTGCATATCTTCTGACTATTTCATTCAGCAAGTCTTTCGTCCTCCTTCCTTAAGATTTGGTTTTTCTTGTTGCCGTCAGTGTACAACGAAAGCTTTTTTTTGTCAATGGGGCCAAAATGCCCGAAACACGCATCAAATAAAGGTATTCGAGCATGGTTTTTGGGGGTTCATTCTAATTTTTAAACTCATGAAAGTCTTATTTTATAAGGGATTTTTACACATATTAGGAATTATTATTGATTTAGCGTACCCACTTTTCGTTGGGAGCGTACCCACTTTTCGTTGGGAGCGTACCCACTTTTCGTTGGGAGCGTACCCACTTTTCGTTGGAGGTGTGCCCACTTTTCGTTGGAAGTGTACCCACTTTTCGTTGGAGATGTGCCCACTTTTCGTTGGAAGTGTACCCACTTTTCGTTGGAAGTGTACCCACTTTTCGTTGGACAAAATTGCGTCAAAAATAAATAGCGTACCCACTCTTCGTTGGAGGCGTACCCACTTTTCGTTGGCGATATACCCGTATATTTTTTGTCGAGGTGTACCCGCTTTTCGTTGGCGATCCACATTCAGAAATTGATATCATACCTTCATTCCGTTGGGAACTTCCATATCCTGATGCTCCCCGTGGCTAAAGCCATGGGCTTTACGATCTAGGTGGTAACCGTACCCTGTTTTTGTTGGTATGTATTTTGACAAAAATGCACATTATGCTTATCCGCTAGATAAATAGCGAAAAAAAACTTGAAGCGTACCCACTTTTCGTTGGAAACTGTTGCGGATAACAAATTTGTACTATTATTGTTGACTGTTATTGATTGTGATCTGAATACCGACGATTTTTTGCCCGTCTTTTAATTCACAAAAATCTGATATATAACCTTGTTCTCGAAAAGATTCCAAGATTCGCTTTACAATTGTATTCAGCTTTGACCTTTTTTTTCGCCAGTTCGAATAAGACTCTTCTTTATATCCAAGAGAATAATACATTCCTTGATCAATACTTTTGGAATTGATTGACCGTTCGTAATAAATGTGACAGTACATGACATTTTCAGCACATGGTTCCGCTTTTACTTTTTCAATTTTTTGTATCAAATATCGCTTGATAACAACTGCCTCCCTCGTATCTGATACTTTCAGACAAGTACCTAAGAGAGCAAATGGGACATCAATGATTTGCTTAATTGCTTCTGCATATGCGCAAAGAGGCGGTACAGCAATAAACCGATATCCCCGCACAACCGTGTTATTCGCCATCTTTACCTCGATCTCATTGAATGGAAGCATATAGCCTTTGAATTTCATATTATCCTTTTTACCGATTAGACCCCGTTCCCTGTACTCTGCTGTGCAGTCGATTGTAACGTCCATGTGACGAAGTTCCTCAACGAGTTTGTGAACGTGATCTAATTTTTCCTGTGATACTGATAATTCAAAATTGCCCGACATAACCTTAGCGATTAAATGCTCTGGAAAAGATTTGTATCCGGATTTAAGGATCGTATAACAACTGTCTATGACGGCTGCATGTTCTGGCGTGAAGGAAACTGATCCACTTATGGAGACGTTCTTATCCATGGTGACATCCACCGTTGTTAAAACATTTTGCTTTGGCAGTGTTTTAATCTGTATCGCTCCTATGTCAACTTGATTATCTAACTCCCAGAGGCTCCGTATCAAGTCACTGCTGTTTAAGTATTGCCTTTCTGGCTTTGTGATTTTTTCTTCTTTTTTCATCTCCGCCCCGTTCTTCGGTGTTAGTCTGGTATTCTGATAGGGTTCGTTTTCTTACCCAAGTATACATCCTACCTCTTTTTGCCTTTCTTCGTTACTATCCTGCCGACTGGTATCCACACTTTCACTTGTTGCGTCGTAATTATTGAGCGACGCATCTTTGATCGCCTGAGAAAGCCCATCTAATGGTGTGCCATTTTCCTGAATCTGCTGAGGTTTTAAAAATAAATTCATAAGGAGTCCTCCTGTTATTATGATTTCTGGAATAAGTATGTCTAAACTTTTTCGATTTGGATTTTCGCAGATAATGAAATTTCTTCTATCGTCGGAATCTTTTTCTACGGTCAGTACGACATTTATTTCCAGTTCTCCTATTTTGGAGCATAATAAAAACCCCGCAAAAGCGGGGCTTAGGAATGCTTATTCAGGAATGCAGTATAGATAACATCTGTTATCCGCACCATCGTAGGAACAAGTCACAAGAACATATAAATCGTCCGCGTCAATTTCTAACCCGGTATGGCTTTTAATGAACTCAATTACCTGCCCATGTGATGTGACTACATTTCTGTAAGTGCCATCCGATGCACCAGAGTAACAGTATACTGGTGCCAAGGAAATATCTTTATCCGCAGTTTTTATGCGGATCTCCTGATGATTTTTCATGTAATCGGCGTCCACGAATTTTGAGACATCCTTAAACATGGAACCGTTTTTCATATGGTGTCCGTAAATTGTATGGAGACCTTTTTCACTGATATCGTGATTGGAATCCATATAAATACATCCAGAAACAGAGGATTCTCCGTCCATATCGCGATGGAGATAATATTCATTATCCTCATTCTGCATGATCGGATAATGGATATTGGTACCTTCAATATCGATGTATCCAATACAATCCGGATATTCCTCCAGCAGTTCCAACAATGCCTGCGGCGCTTCGTATGTTGATGCAGGAGCAGGCTCCGTTTCTTCCTCTGCGGATTTTTCTGTTTCCTCTGTGACCACTGGTTCAGAAATCTCAGGTATCATTTCCGCCTGAATTTCAGAAAACTTATCGTTTTCCTTTTTTACCTCCAGGTTTCTTTTTACGGTAATCGCGCCAGACACAATCATGATGAGTGCCAAGATAGCGATTAGGATTTTTTTCATCGTTGGCATCTTATATTGCCTCCTTTCTCTATTCCTTCTATATTCTTAATAATAGTATGGAAATAAATTATCTTTTTGGGGCGCAAAAAAACCTCCCGGCAATTAAGCGGGAGGTTTTCAATATGATGCCTTTTTTGGAAATCCTAATTTTCAGCCTTGTCTGTTTCAGCAGTATCTGGTTCCATATTTTCTATTTCTGATACCGTTTCATCTTGCTCTGAAATGATTGTTCCGCCGCTTTTTTCAATCATAGAAAGCATTTTATCTGCGGTGTCTACCATGCTAATCAGCAATTCATTTGCCTCAGCGCTGGTTAAGTCTTCTTTTCCGCAAGTCTTTCCATATTCGATCAATTCTTCCGCTTTTTTCAAGATCTCTTCCGGATTGTCGGCACCGGTTGCCTGACCAGAGGAAACGATAGATCCTGCATTCCCATAATTCTTCTCTAAGATCTGGTATACCTTTACAAGGGCATCCCAGTCCTCATCTGATACATACTTGACTGGTTCTGGGCTAACAGTAGTTGTTTCCTGCGTTTGCGTTTCAGATACGGTAGTCTCTTGCAGTTGGGCATTTCTACATCCGCCTAAACATAATACTGCAGCTATTCCAATGATCACAATCTTCCTTTTCATAAAATCCTCCTCTATCTATATAATAAAATCTATCTGCTCCAATACCCTTAAGTGTGCCAAGGCGTTCCTTGCCGTCCACATGCGGTTTATATATTCAGCGTCATCGACTGTGACTTGTAGTTTTCCTATATCCTTCAGAGATTTGAGAGCCCCTATTTCCACTTGTCCTGTTTCTGTCACCAGCTCTCCAAAAGGTGTTTTTATAGGCAACTGTTGGATGATCTGCTTCCAGTATTTTTGGATCAAGTCCAGTCTTTGTTTTTCAAGAATCGGGAAGAATATTTTAATTTGTGCCTTCCATATGGAATGGCCGATCTCAGAGCTGGATTTCACTGCTGAGTGGGAATGTTGGGATACTTCCTTATATAATGCCTCCGGGTTCTCAATCAACTGCTTTGTTTTTAAGGAGAGCTCCGAACATAATTCCGGGGACATCCCGCATAGGCTTGATGCAAGCTCTGCTGCGTATTGTTTCATGATATCATCAATACCCTTCATATCAGCGATGAGTCCCATGGAATATAAAACCATGTCATAAGACGTAATACTAGACTCCCAATTTAATGTCTCGATCCCCTTTTTGCCGCTTTTCTTCCCCTCGTAGGTGGACTCCAGAATAAACACAGCCTTTGGACCAGCTTTATATGAAGCATAATCTGCAATAAATTTTGAATAGGCCTCATCCAGTGCTCTGTTTTGAATATCAGTAATCCATAAATACATTTCCCCGAGTGATGAATTTCCCTCTGAGGAGAGAAAGGCTGCATACCCTTTTTTCGTGGAATATCGCGACTTTGCATCTGGTTTCGCGTACATTTCAAACAGGTAACGCCCAATATCTTGCCCAATTTCGTTGGCGGATATGGTTGTAAAATACCTGGTTCCGGATGTATCATGTACCTTTTCCTGCACCATATCCCGGAATTCCGAGGGCCAGCTTGCGTATGGCCCAAAATGAAGCGCTATGCTTTTCTCTGATAACAGTTTATCTACGGCTTCATCAAAATAATTCTTCGCACTGGCGACTTTGCCCCACCAGGCTTCTGACTCTTTTGTCATAAATGACCACTCCTTTCCTATTATTTTCTTTATACAGGATTCTTCCGAGCGCGAATAAATGGTACCCGCGCATATGCGCAGGTATCCAAATTTGCTTCGCAAATTAAGTATGTCTTTTAACGGGGATTTTGGTACCATCTATGATTAATTACCTGTTTTTGTTGGTAGTTCCAGCCTCCATCTCGCTTGTCCGCCGATATAGTTTTCAAGTACGATTTCACATGCATATGTCCCAGAGCCATCTTTCTTTTTCCCGGTTGCCTTGAACCTCCGGTTTTTTGGATCTTTCAGAAGAGATTTCACGTATGTTTCCTTTAATGGCCCTCCAGTGACAGTCTGGATAAACTTATCGTCCCCCCAAAGAATGAAATCACAGGTTTTATTTGTCTTCCTGTTATTTTCACATGAGTAGAAGGCTTTTTGCTTCCCGTTTTTTGTAAACTCACGTTTGTGGACCTTGGCTCCGCACTTTGGGCATTTGCCCACTACAGAAGCAGTATCCTGACTCTCAAATTTTACATCGCGATTTTGCGTCCCTTTTTCTTTTGAAACCAATTCGTATACCATTGCTTTCACTTCATTGACGAAGTCCTGGGGGTTATACTGCCCTTTGGCAATCAGATGCATTTTGTACTCCCACTCCGCTGTCATGTCAGGTTTTGTTAAGGGATCCGGGAGAACCTTTTCCACCATTTTAATTCCCCGTTCTGTTGGAATCAGAAACGTTTTTTCCCTGATGATGTAATTTCTGCGGATCAGGTCTTCGATGATGTTTGCTCTGGTTGCTGGCGTTCCCAGGCCTCGCCCACTTAAGCTCTCTTTGATTACTTTTTCCTCTCCTTCAATCGTTACTTTTCCAAACGGGTTCTCCATTCGCGCTATAAGGGTTCCGTCTGTGTATTCTGACGGTGGAGTAGTCTGCTTCTTTACAATCTCCGCATTATCTACTGGATAGCTCTGTCCCTGCGCCAGCTCGGCGCTGGCATTCTCCAGCTGGTTTTCTTTCTCTTTCACATCTTTCTTGCTGTCTTTTTTCGGAAAGAGGATTTCCTGAAGCGCCCGGTATCCTTTCTTAATCGGAACGCGCCCGGTTGCTTTGAAAGTTTCCTGCTCCGCCTCCAACACGACAGTGCTTTGATTATATATGTAGTCTCCGGCCATTGCCAGGATAAATCTGGAAATGATCAGATGGTAAATATCAGCTTCCATCCTGCTTAGTTTGTTAAAATCTACCCTGCTTACATTTTTTGTCGGAAGGAGAGCTGGGTGGTCTGCTACCTTTGAGTTATCAACGATCCTTTTGTCAATATTCAATCCATCTGTAATAACCTGTCCAGCAGTTGATGTGTAAGTCCCTGTGTTGCATTTTGATACATGCTGCATGAGCGGCATCATTTCCTGCACCATATCAGATGTGATGTATTGACTATCAGTACGAGGATATGTGGAGAGTTTTTTTTCGTATAATGACTGGGCAGCCTTTAGTGTATCCTGGGCGGAATACTTAAATACCTTGCTGGCTTCCTGCTGCAGTGAGCTGAGGCTGTGAAGCTGAGGTCTGTTTTCTTTCTTCTGTTCTTTTTTATACGTGATGACAGTCGCTGGCTTTCCCATGACTTTTTGCTTTACTGCCTGTGCCATTTCTGCTTTTGGAAAGCTTTTCAATTTTTCTTTTTCATTAAACCACGTGGCCTTAATTCCTCCAGCGTTGATCGTAAGAGTGAAATAGTCTTCCGGCTTGAAATTTACAATATCAAGATGCCGTCTTACAATCTCTGACAGCGTCGGAGACTGCACTCTACCAACAGAAAGCGGCGGTTTTGTTTCAAAGATACATGTGTAAAGTCTTGATCCATTCATGCCAATCAGCCAATCAGACATAGCCCGTGCAAGACCGGCGTGGTATAGGTTATCATATTCGCTGGAATCTTTTAGGTGTTTCAGCCCATCTACGATGGCATCAGTCTCCATGGAGGATGTCCAGAGTCTCTTAACCGGCACTTTTCTTTTCATGGCCTTGTTGTAAATGTGCCGTTGAATCAGTTCACCCTCCTGCCCGGCATCACCGGCATTGATGACATATTCCAGGTCAGGCCTATTTAAAAGAGACTCGACGATTTTATACTGTTTTGCAGTATCTGGCAGGACTTTGGTTTTCCAGCGTTCCGGGATAATGGGGAGAGACTCGATGTTCCAGCGTTTCCAGTCGTCCCGATACTCATCCGGTTCATAAAGGCCGATCAGGTGCCCGACAGCCCATGTTACAATATAATTATTCCCTTCGATATATCCGTCTTTTGCCTGGGTCGCCCGCACGATCGCTGCGATGGTCCTCCCGACGGACGGTTTTTCACATACAATCAGAATCATTACACTCCTCCTACCCCGTGGAATCAAAATAATCCTTCGGGTTCCGTGTTTACTTTTTTCGTATGAAATTATGTGCAATCTGTATACTTCTCATACGGTAAGTATGGCAATATAATACACCCCTGATTTCCTTGCGGATAACAAAAAATCGGGCTTGTCCCGGTTCCCCGGGATCAAACCCTTTCTCTTACTTATTTTTTGTTATCCGTATAAATATATTTACCGGAACAGGATTGGTCGCTTCCATTGTCAGTTATCTTTTTTGATAGGATGCCTTTCTTTTATTAATTTCGCAGAGTACCACGCCTGACCTACTGGATCAGATGTGGTGATTCATTACTCCATATACCTTGCGATTTCATCCTCCACTGCAGTAAGCGTTCCCCCGAGCATCTGATAGAAGTTATACCGGGAGAAAATGTAACAGTGGTTATCACTGATCGACCGACGAAACACGTTCAGCTCACACATTTCTTCCATCAGTGCTTCCAGTGCCCCCGTTTCCAGGGAGGCAATTTTTGCAATCCCTAATTCACAGGCCAAGTTCCAGATATCAAGGGCATTATACCCTTCGGTCCCTTCCCGCATATAAAGATCCGCCATTAAAAGCGCGATGATGTAGTAATAATCATCATTTGCAAGGCGCAGTGTGATGAAATACTTTTCGCGGACTTCTCTGGTAAATATTTCATCTGCCAGAACTTTCTTTATGTGGCGTTCAGTCAGATTGAACGGCGGCGTTCCGGACGGGTCGTACCCGGCATAATCGTGGTTTTTCAATGCATCAACAAGCTTCGCACAGTAAAGCTGGATCAGCCCTGGGAAATAATTCGTATTTGCCAGGATCATGTTGACCAACGGTTCCGTACGCTCATCGAAGCGGAATCCAAGATACCATAATGGTTCTTCAATCAGGCTTCTGGCTTCATTATATTCAAAGGGTTTCACCGTGATTGCTTTTAACTGAGGAAGAACACTGTTGTTTCCAGCAGCCTGTCCTTTTGTGAAACGAACTACGTCACGGAGGCCAGCAATGACAAATTTAAAATGATTGCCAGGCATTTCCTGGATGGTCTTCAATTTTGCAATTGGCCCGTATTCGCAATGTCTGCAGTCTTCAATGAATGCATCTGCTTCATCGAGCATAAGAAGCAGGAAGGGAGGTGCATCGTCTGCTTCCAATGCTTCGCAGATCAAAAAAGAGAGTGAATCCCAGTCATCTGTGACGTTTTCTTCCGGAATGATATTCTTTTTTACCAGTTCACGGGATATTGCAAGTGCGCTTGCTTCTACGCCCTTGGAACGGATGTCGACAAGTACTGCACGGTCTCCATTCTCATTGTTATCCACCTCATGAACCGCCATTTTCAAGAGTGCTGATTTTCCGAGCTGCCGTCCTCCGTACAGGATATTTGCGCCGTCCTGAGACTCGATTTCATTGAGCTCGTGCTTTCTCCCATTAAACATCTCGACTCGGACATCTGTGCTGGATGACTGAACATATGGCTGGTAAAAGGTGAACGGCACAGCTAACTGCATGAGTGACTGGCAGATGACCGCTGGGCGGCAGTTGGCAGCTAAGTACATCATTAATGGCCGGTCGACGATGAGGATGGCTTTTTCCGCCAGTTCCTGCCTCATTTTCCTGGCTATCGCATGGCGCTCTGGCAACGATAATTTTGCTGTCATGAGCACAATCGTATGCCGTGAAAGCCCATTGCTTTTTAAAGCGCTGAAGAGCTCAGCGACGCTATGAGTACCATATAAGCAAACCAGATGAAATGGAGTCTTTTCTGCTTCGCTGCCAAAAGCAGCTATCGGGTGTGAATATGCGTTTCGTCTTCCGCTTGCGGGAGGCGTTAACTTCACTTCATAGGTATCTTCTTTTTTTCCTTCGATTTTTTTTACGATTGGCCCGCGAAAGCCAAGAGTTGAAAGGATCTGACGGATTGCAGGTTCACCTGCATTTTTCTTCTTGTCCTTGATCCAGATTTCCGCGAGCTCTGGCATGGCGGCTTTTGGCGGTACACGGTCCATGCGATAATAACTATTAAAATTCTTAGTAAAATCATAGAGATAATCAAAGTCCATATCCATACCAGTCCATGACTCTGACACATCCCCATTTTGGATCCGCCCGATTAAGTCTTCGGCTACCGTGTAATTCCTCAGGGAGATCATCTGGTTGATGCGCTCTTTCAAAGAAGCGCTGACATCATACCCGCTTTCCCGGGCTGTTACCTGCTGGTACATTTCTTTTACGGCCTGTCCTCTGGCGTCTGAATCTGCTTCAATCCGTTTGCGATAACGAAGAAGCAACTCATAGAAGAATCCGAAATTCCCGGATTTGTTACAAGCTTCGAAGCACTTCTGTACATCAGCAATGATCTGCTCTTTCCGGTCATCTGCGTTGTCAAGCATCCCGTATCCCTGGGCGAGTTCGATATCTTCCCGGAAGGCTTCGAGCATATAGGAAAGGGTATGGTCATCGATAGCTGCTTTTGCTTCAGAAAGCTCTTTGTCAACATTTTGCCCCTTCACCTTTAAATAGTTACAGATCTGGATTGCGCTTCCAAAGTCGTGCTTGGATGGATCATCGGATTCCAGGATTTCTTTTAACCGAATTGAAAAATGATCATCGTCCAATGGATAAGCAGCGTGCGCGAGGATTCTTTCCTTCAAGCTGAACCCGGGAAGATTTGGGTATTTTCCGCCTGTCTCCGGGAGAAGGTGTTCATTGAGTGTTACATAACTGTCTTCGAGGAATCTGATGTAGAAATATTTTTTGTCATATTCCGGACGGGAGTAAAGGAGGCCACAAAAACGATTGTAACATTCATCAATGACATGATCTATTGCGTATAATCCGATTACATTTTCCGGATTCTGTTTAATCATGCTAACAGAAGTATAAACATCAGAAGTCAGCCGAGTCATTCTGTGAAAAATACTACGGAAGTTTGCTTCGTCTTTTGCAGAAATCCCTCCTTCGACTGCCTCTACTTCAACTACCCATGCTGCTGCAGTCTCACCTATGCGAAAGATCTTATTTACAATCCCCTTGCGAAGAGCACCGTACAGTTTAGTTCCCTTCATGTGATGGCGCATGGCATTTCCTGCATCAATCCAGAGTTCATCGATGTACCGTTCAATTTTAGCTGGGTCAATGTTTTCGGGTGAAACCGGCATGCCGTCGCGGATAAGAAAATCAACCAATTCATCATGGATTGCTTCGAGCATTTCTCTCTCGTCGTATTTAATCATTTCGAGCAATTCAGCGAGTCGGCTTCCGCGGTCGAACATTAGCTTGACTAAGAACATGTAGCGAGGATTGCTTTTTTCTGCTCTTATATAGTTTACAATATACTCATCATAGTATTTTGCGGCTTCTGCACATATTGTTTTTATGGACTGCTCCTTCTGGGATCCGCGCATGATAAGTCCTGCATAATACCAGATGCCACGGTTATACTTTTTCTTAAAGTTCGTTATTTCATATAATAGTTTAAGGAAATTAGTGCCTTTCAGCAGCCTTGCGTACGCCTTTGCAGTGTCGTAAACTGCCCCAGTTCCGTAATCTGCGTCACCGGATGGAGAACACAGTACGCGGATTGCTGAAGCCACATAAAGGAGCTGGACCTGCTCATATTCCATGTTTTCAGAGAAGATCTCTGTAAGCTTCATTGAAGTATACTCATGCCGTTCACCAGGTTCATCAAATGCATAAGAGGCCATTTGGTAAAACTTGCCGTCCTTTAACACTGGATCTGCCTGCATGTACGGGAACAGTGTATAGTAGCGATGCTGATCAAACAATGGCGACAGTTCCTTGAATGATTCTGTCATTCCTTTTGATGGTGCAAGAGCTACTTTTCTTTCCACTGTTTCCTTTTTTGGGGGGATGGAAGAATCTTGTGTTTTGTTTTTTGATGATGTAAGTTCCTTTTGTGCTGCATTTTTCGACGTTGACCCTTTTTTTGTGTGTTTAACGTTGGCATTGTGAAAGCCATTATCTGCGTCATTTTCCTGCGCAGTCTCTTTTTCCTTGCCTGGATGCGCTGCCTGTTCTGTTTGCTTCGCAACGGATGTCTGTTCGGCAGATGCTGGTGCCTGCTCTGCAATATGGCCTTTACGTCCATCAGGCTGTCCCTTTTGGATTTCTTCCTTTAAACAGTCATCGGTGGTTTCTTGTTCGGCATTTTTATGTCTTCTGTCGTTATCGTTTCCAGTCTTAGGCGGTATTCCATATATATCGTTGAGGGTAGACAATATATCATCTGCTGCTTTTGTCTCTGAAGTATTCCCGATGACAATGCCGTATGCTTCGATTTTAAGGATTCCGTACTTTGCACTGAAATCTTCCATCAGACTGTTAAGCATTTCGGTATCTGCCTCTCTGGTGGTTATATTAATATACCAAAATCTGGAATTCAGCTGGCTCAGAAACGATGTGATCATAAAATCCTTGATCCGGCACAGGCTCTTTGGCGTCGGATCCATACAGCAGGTAAGTGCGATCACCTTTTCTTCTCCACTGATCAATATATTGAATCCATTTTGGTGCTCGGAAATCCAATCCAGTCTTATATCAAGATATTCTCTTTTTGCAGCGTTAAGCCAGTTTAAAATTTTCATCAGGCAGATACATTTAAAATAACGTGCATAGGCTTCCCCTGCTGATTTTGGTGGTACCCTGGAACTAAGGCTGGCAGGCGCATTGACTGGCGGAATAACTCCCGGCTTTTCCATTGCTTTTTTTTCCCAGCTATCTGATAAACCCGCTTTCTCATTTTCCCGGACCATATAATAGGTATTGCCCTCAATCCTTACCCGGTAAGTGAGCCCCGCATTGTAAAGCCTGATTAGTGAACCATTGCATTGTTCCTCTGATTTCCCAGTGAGAACACTGACTAAGCCAGCATTTAATACGCCATACTGGAGGAATAAGAGCTGGTAATCACTTAATGCACCGACAGTAAATGACGTTACAACCGGCATTCTCTTCTGTGCCCCTTCCGGGATTCGTGTGCGGCTCTCATATTCCGGATACACAACTGGAACTGTATTCTTTGGGATCCGGTTTGCAAGCGCTTCTATTTCATTGATGTCATTCCGTTCGTTTTCAAAATAGTCTTTCAGCATTTCTTTCCGTTTTTCAACGGTTAATTCGATTGATTCCGACAGTTCAATTTTTCTCAATGTACGTTCCAAGGAAGTAATATTTTTCCCCGTCTTTTCTGCTTCTGCTGTATTCATTTCGGGTAACGGAACTATTGTCCCTGCTTTCCTCGGTGAGTCCGATGAAGTCTGGAGTCCGTTTTCATCCTGAGTCTTCTTTTCCGCCTTCTGGTCATCTCCTTGCTGTTCTGGTTCTGAACCGGCGATAGAACTGTCTTCCTTGTTCATTGGCTGCTCTTCTTCGGCAGCTACGACTGAATCCATGACATCATCCTCTACGGTGGATTCTGTGACGTCGCTGTTCTTATCGGTTTCTGGGACGGTCATAGTCTCAATTTGTGATGGGGAATGGTTATCTTTAATACCCTCTGGAGGTACTTCTGTGTCATGCTGACCAGTAGGGGCACTTAATGTAAATTGCGTTTTCGGCGGACGGCTTCCATCTGTATCGGATATATCGACAATCATACCCGAAAACAGTTCGTTTAAAAGTTCTGGGACGAACCATTTGGTTAATTTTACTATATCCACCTTCCCTTTTCTGCCATGCATCGCCTCATATGCATCGTTAAAACATTTGCACCGTTCATTGTTATGTTCCGGGTCCTTAAATGCTTCTTCCTGATATGGAGTGAGGAGATGACTGGTTGCATCCGACATCGCAAGGTAATTCCAAAATTTATATGGCTCCTTGTTTTTCTCAGAATATTCATACATTCCGGTTGCCAGTGCCTTAGCTTCGCTTATTTTCTTTGGAAGTGGCGTCTCTGTAAGCATCTGATAGTTTTTCTGGATTCGATCCAGATACTCCAACGTATCATTTAGGTACTTTATTGTGGTACTAAGGTATTCTTTTTTGGAAAATTCCGCGTTCTTGATTTCCTTCAGCAAATGTTCCAGTTTTGGCTTTAATTTGCTTTGAAGGGCTCCATATTCTTGCAAGTCGATCATAAGCATGATGCAAGTTTCTATTAAGTTCCCTGACTCGTATTTTCGGCCTTCCTCCGTTGAAACCATCTTCATGATTCCTCCTTTTTTTTTCTTCCGTTGTTGTCGTATACCGCTTCAAATATAGTATGTCTTATAATCTTTCAACGTTGTTTTTTGCAGATAAGAAAAACTTGCAATACACGCATTTATTTTATTTCTTTTATCCGCAAAAAAGGTTTTACCCGTTTCCTTCGCGGATAAAACCTTCGTATATTGCCTCATTAGACGAACATGACCCATTGGCATGTTTCTTTATAAAAAATCAATCGGAAGATATGGATGAGCCCGCCAATTACTGCTTCACAATGATACTCGATGGATGGAATTCCTGAATAATTTTTCTGTTCTTTATATTGCACGCAGATATCCCGTACAGTCTGGATCTCATCTTCGTCATCCTTGAACTTGAAGGAGATTGGAAGCGGCAGCCCGCTCTGCGTAAACCAGGCCATGACAGCAATCTCATACCTTCTACCAATTGGCATCCCGCTTTCCGGTTCCGGATGAAGCTTATTTGCATCAGCGAATCCTGCCATATATGATCATCTTCTTTCTTTTATCTGTGTACCTGGTAAGGATCTGGATGAACGCTTTCGAAGAGCGATTATAAAGTTCATAGTTTGGTGGTACGGTTATGAGATTCGGGAATTTTCTTAGTGCTTCAACTACTGGTTCCCCCTGTCTTGATATGATACTGCTTTGATGGAATGGACTTGGCCAGTATGATTCCATGCCTTTTTTCCTGATCTCCTCCGACAGCGCTAGGTACTGCTCGTGAACTACCCACCGCTTACGCGCAATGCTCTAAGAAGCGGGGGGCTTCGGCCCGAAGACCTCTCTTTTCCTATCTACGAGGAGTCAAGTTTACAGGATGGCTTGCA
>ENA-UOJP01000945-UOJP01000945.1-human-gut-metagenome-genome-assembly--contig:-C102-NODE-945-length-42560-cov-17.499541_pt1 | contig 42560 bp, 35 predicted proteins | sample MGYA00242353_ERZ723900 | MGnify/ENA metagenome assembly ERZ723900
GCTGCTGTGCGGGCTGCTGTGCGGGCCGGTGTACGGCTTGGGATGCGGTATTTTAGCGCCGCTGCTTTCCCATCTTTTTACGGGAATGCCGCCCACTGCGATGCTGCCCAGCATGCTTTGTGAGCTGGCGGCCTATGGGATGTTGTCCGGCATACTCATCCGAGTAATCCGGACAAAATGGAATTTGTTGAACCTTTATACGGCGCTGATCGGCGCAATGATCTGTGGGAGAATTATCAACGGCGTCTTGAACGCCTTAATTTTCAATGCGGGAAAATATTCCATGGAAATGTGGCTTACCGCTTCCTTCCTGCAAGCGATTCCGGGCATTGTTATCCAGCTTGCTCTGATTCCTTTGTTGGTTCTGGCGCTTCAAAAGGCCAGGCTGGCGGACCGAGCTGGGGCTGCAAGAGTGTAAGAAGGCTGCTTCGGTCAAACTATCTGCCAAGCCGAGTAAGCGGATTGTATGCAGCTTTTGCCTGATGCCTGCCAAGCAAGCTTTTTGCGGAGTGCTTCCCTCGGCTGAACCGGTGGTTTCCCGAATCAATGGAGAAGGGCCGGCCCTCCTAAAAGGAGAGCCAGGCTTTGAGAGCGGTGCTTTAAGAAACGAGGCAGGGCCGGAAATCAGCCGTCCCTGCTAAAATTTTCTTATCGTACCGCTCTGCTTGCGTTACCGTTTTACGCTTAGAAGGTTCGCCTGCCGCCGGATTGCGCCGTAAGCAGAACGAGCCCTCTTTTTTTGGAGTTCCTTGTTCTGCGGGAAATGACCTTATAGGCGCCGGAGAGATTTCAGTGATTTATTATTGGATTTTAGAAGCGGCCCAAGCCTGGCTAAAAGGTAAAAGAAGAGGATTTAAAGAAATATAATTTTTTGAAAGAAATGAAATTTTATATTTTTTAGAAAAAAGCTTGACTTTATGAAATATTGTTTTATAATAAGGAATTGTAAAGAGAATTTTAAGTGGAAACAAGTTTAAAAACGTTTTTTCAACTAATCTAGAGAAATAATATTTCTTTAATTGGTTGACATCTTGCAAAAAAGAAGAAAGAATGCTTTTTGTTCAGTTCTGTTGCTTAAGGTAAGCGGCATCTGTCAATGGATGCTCAATGATATCATTTTAAATATTTTGGAGGTTGGTTTTAAATGTTAATGAACATGAAGGATCTGCTGGCAGTTGCCAATGAGCACAAGTTCGCGGTACCGGCGTTTAACATCAGCGATTATTCCATGATGAACGGTATCTTCGAGGCCAGCGAGGAAAAGCAGGCTCCTGTGATTATCGCCATTCATCCCGACGAGTTAAAGCATACCGGCACTGAAATCGTGAAAGCCATCATTGAAAAAGCCCATAAGGCTACGGTTCCGGTTTGCATTCATTTGGATCATGGCGCTACCTTTGAACAGGTGATGCTGGCAATTCAGAGCGGGTTTACTTCTGTGATGATCGACGGATCCAGCCTCTCTTTTGAAGATAATATCGCTGTCTGCAAAAAGGTTGCCGAGGCCGCTCACGCTGTTAACGTTTCTGTTGAAGGCGAGCTGGGTACCATCGGCTCTACTGACGCTCAGGCTGAAGCCGGCGCCAATACCATTATTTATACCGATCCCGACGCGGCTGTTAAATTTGTAGAAGCTACCGGCGTGGACACCCTGGCGATTGCCATCGGCACCTCTCACGGTATCTATCCGAAGGGCATGAAGCCGGAATTGAAGCTGGACCTGCTGAAAGTAATCAAGAGCAAGGTGTCTATTCCGCTGGTTCTCCATGGCGGCTCCAACAACCCCGATGCTGAAATCGGCCAGTCTGTGACCTTGGGCGTGAATAAGATCAATATTTCCAGCGACATTAAGGTTGCCTATTATGAGAAAATGCGTGAGGTCCTGAAGGATGAGAGCCTGAGAGAGCCTAATGTAATTCAGCCAGCCTGCATCGCCGCGATGAAGGAAACTGCTTATCATAAGATCGAGCTCTTCCAGGCTGACGGCAAAGCTGCTTTGTACCGCTGATAACCAATAGAGACTTACATAGAACCGTCTCCATATCGTAAAACCCTGTAAAGCAGAGAAACACTGTTTTACAGGGTTTTATTGGTAGGCTCCAGGAAGGAGTGGAATTAGAAAGGAGGAGAATTTGATGGACTTTTCAGAAGGAAAAACCGTTGTTGAAATGATCCGGGAAAAGTATAATCAAATTTTCATGGCCGAGAGAAAGGTTGCCGATTTCGTCTTGGAAAACCCCGAAAGAGCGGTCAACGCTAATGTGTCAGAGCTGGCGAATTTAAGCGGCGTCAGCGACGCGACCGTGATTCGGTTTTGCAAACGGATCGGATTTCAGGGCCACTATCAGTTTCGCATTACCCTGTCGAGAGATTTGGGGAGAATTATGGGGGGGTACTCTCGGAAAGAAAACGAGGGGGAGGATCAAACTGCCGCGGGGCTGTTTCAGAGCTACGCCAGAAAAATTTCCGCAATTGGAAAGCACATCACCGATGAAACCATGAAAGAATGCGTGAACCTTTTAAAATCTGCGGGTTATGTTCATGTGGTGGCAACCGGCAATACAACCCACCTGGCCAGGTATATGGGGTTCCGTCTGGGCCGCTTAGGCATACGGTGCACCTATAATGATCTGCCTGAATATTTTTTCAACCATATCAATTTGGCTGAGCCGGAGGATGTAGTGTTCGCTATTTCAGAATCGGGCAGCTCAAAGCAGGTAGTGCAGGCTCTGGAATTGGCGAAGGAGAAGGGGCTGAAAACAATCGCAGTGACAGGCTATGAATATTCTCCGATGACCAAGCTGGCAGATTGCCTGTTGCTTTCCGTATTTGAAGAGCAGAACTTTGACTATTATAAAACCTATTCTCATTTAAAGGAAATCGCCGTATTGGACGCGGTTCTAGAGTTTTTAAGCAGAGAAGAAAGCATCAGCCAAACGGTAGCCAATCAGGCGGAAATGATCCTTTCCGAGACGAAAATTTAAGAGAAATGGAAGGCCTCCAGGAACTGTATCTGGAGGCCTTTATATTTTTATAAAGTATGATTGGCGGAACTGCCCCTAAAATCCATTGAAAGCCCTCAGTATTCCAAGCCAATTGAAAACGCCTGCAGCAGAATAGTTTATTTCAATGGCTAAAGGGATCTGTAAATGGGAAATCGTTTGTGCACAGCCAGCAGGACGAGTAAGAGCAGGTGTAAATACTTCAAAAATTTTTGCTTTTTCTGGTGCCGAAATAACCGAACAGCGCAAGCGGAAATCTTCGCTCTCTGCTTTACGTCTGAGTGGGCGCGGAACCGCAATAGAATGAGATCGCAGTCTGTTTAAGCAGAGACCCGATTTTGCGCCTTCCTTTTTGTCGTAAATATCTTTTAAAACCCGAGTCCTTTTATCCTGCTAATGGGGGTGTATTGGCCTTGTCCGCTCGTTTCTATGGTAAAAAGCTCCTGTGGCTTTTAGAAGGACTGCTAGGGACATTTTCACAGAGAATTAATTTACGCGTATTGATACCGTTTTCTTTTGACCAAGAGAAAAGAAACGGTGACCGCCAGGGACAGAAGCTCCGCTGCTACGATGGAAAGCCAAATACCGTCAATATCCAAAAGAATCGGCAGCGTGAGAACCACAATAATCTGGAAAACCAGAGTGCGAAGAAAGGAGATGCAGGCGGAAACCGCTCCGTTGTTTAAAGCGGTAAAAAAAGCCGAGCCCCATACGTTGAAACCCATAGGAAGAAACGCCAGGGCATAAAGCTGGAAACCGCTGGCGGTCATATCCAGCAGTTCCGGATCATAGCTGGTGAAGATCATCACCAGAGGACGCGCTACAAGCTCTGAGAGTACCACTAAAATGACTCCTGAAACGGTCAGCAAGATTAAGCTTTTGCGAAACATGCTTTTCAGTTCTGTATGGTTTTCCGCGCCATAGTGGTAGCTTACGATCGGAGCGCTGCCAATAGAATAGCCCAGAAAAATTGCCATAAAAATTATGTTTACATACATGATAACGCCATAAGCCGCCACGCCGTTTTCTCCTGCGATGCTCATCAGCTGAAAATTATATAGAATGCTCACAACAGACGCGGAAAGATTAGTAACCATTTCAGAGGAACCGTTGGCGCAGGCGGATGCCAGCACACGGCCATTAAATTTGGCTTTCGTAAGCCGTAAGGGGCTTCCGTTTTTTCTTGCGAAGTAAATAATAGGAAAAATGCCGCCGATCAATTGTCCTGCGGCAGTGGCGGCTGCCGCTCCGGCAAGCCCAAAGGGAAAGACTGCGATAAGAAGATAATCCAGCACGGCATTGGTCAAACCAGCGATGATATTCAGTTTTAAGCTTAGACCTGGCTTTTCGGCGGCAATGAAAAAGCTTTGAAATAGGTATTGTAAGATAAAGGCGGGCATAGAGCAGAATAAGATCCTGGCGTAGAGAACGCAGTCATCCAGCAGAACACCATCCGCTCCCAGCACGATGGCGATGGGCCGGATAAATATAAATCCTACGACCGATATCAAGATGCTGAAGGCAAGGGTAGCATACACCAAAAGAGAAAAGTATTGGTTTGCTTTCTCCGGCTTGCCTTCTCCTAAAGTTTTGGATACAATGGCACTGCCTCCAGTTCCGGCCATAAATCCCAGGGTACCTACGGCCATCAGCACTGGATAAATCAGATTGATGGCGGCGAAAGGGGTTTTCCCTACAAAGTTTGAGATGAAGAAGCCATCGACAATGCTGTAAACCGAGGTGCAAATAATCATTAAAATAGACGGCAGAACAAAACGCAGAAGCCGCTTATAAGAAAAGTGATCGGATAGTTGTATTCTCATAGCTTTCCTTTCCTAAATTAAAATATGAATGTGTGTTGCCGTATCGACTGATTTTATGAAATGGCTCCGATTGGTGCGCGGTGAAGATGACTGGATGGGAGTAAATGCTTTTGTGTTTTTTCTATGTGCTGTCGAAAATCGCAAAAAGAGACAGATCCCCCAATTTTAAGCGGACAGATTGATTTTTGCCTCTAAATATAATCGTGAATTTTATTTTTGGGAAAGCAGCTGATTTATTTTTTCCTTCAGCAGCTCTGTGTACCTACGGGTCAGACGCAGAAGTCCGTCGCGCTCCTCCGGGCTCATTAATAAGAACACGTTGCTCTCCAGTTCCATTAATGGGATGATGTAATCTGCTGCAAACCGTTCGCCCTCGGCAGTAAGATAAAGATTCATATCACGCTTTTTCCCATGCTTTAAATAGAGATAGCCTTTTTGTTCTAAGGCTCTGACTGATGAGCTGATCGTTTGCTTGCTGATAAAATATCGGTTCGCGATATCGATTTGCAGACAGCCGTCGCCCAATTCCACAATGGAAAACAAAACAAGAAATGAAGTGTCGGAAAGACCAGACTTTAGGGCAACCTCGTGATATAGCTCATCAACCTCTTTATACATGCGGTTAAACTCTCTTGACTCATGCCCTTGGATTGGCGCTTTCATCGTATCCCTCCTGTGATAAGTATGATTTCGTACTTATAGCAAATGGTATTATAGTACGATTTCGTACTTATGTCAAGCAGTATTTGGGAAAGAAAACAAAATACCGATGGTGTTTTGCCTAGAAGCGGTTTAAAATATATTAGGTATCTGGTATCCTGTAAATGATCATGAAACGGAGGCTTTACGGCTTATGAGAAGAAAAGACAGAGAAGTAACAGACAGTCAAAAAATTCGAGAAATTATTTTATCATGCCGATGCTGCAGACTTGGATTTTATGACAACGGCCAAGTATACATTGTCCCGCTGGATTTTGGATATTATGAGAATAATGGGCGGCACGTATTTTACTTTCACGGTGCGAAAGAAGGTAGAAAATACCGCTTAACAGAAAAAAGCCCCACAGTAGGATTTGAACTGGATACCAATCAACAGCTGGTGCGGGGGGGAAAAGCATGCGAGTATACTTCCAGGTATCAAAGCGTGATTGGTACAGGAAGGGTTACCATTCTCAAGAGGGAAAGAGATAAAATAGAGGCACTGAAAAGTATTCTGCATCATAGTACAGGCAAAAAAGACTGGGATTTTTCTTGCCGGGAGCTAGATAAGGTGGCTGTTTTTCAGCTAGAGGTAGAAAGTCTATCCTGTAAAGAATGCAGATAAAAAATCCGGGTGCCTTCATAGACACCCGGATTAGGAAACGTTGACAAATTAGATACCCGGTTTCAGCGCGAGTATTTTACTAAATAAAAAGAGTCCGAATACAAATTGCGCCCAGGCTCAGCCTGGGAAGCGCTGACAAAAGATGCTTACTGCAAGCGCGGGCGGCAGGGCAAAAGAAAAAAGCTGAGCCCCGAACGCAAATTGCGTCCAGGCTCAGCCTGATGGTGCTGGTGACCGGACTTGAACCGGTACGATATTGCTACCGAGGGATTTTAAGTCCCTTGCGTCTGCCTGTTCCGCCACACCAGCCGAACGAAAATTATTATAGCATAGGGAAAATGAAAAAGCAACTATTTTTCCTGGAGAATTTAACGGTAAAAGGAGTGTTTTGAAGTGCTTTCCCCCAAAAAACGGAACGCACCTTGGTAACAATCATCGCTGCCGAAGCAGCGCGGTGTTTTTTAGGCTTTGGTTTGGCTCCTGAAATTTGGTGAACCGATCCTCTAATTCATTGAGAGACAGAATGGATACGCCTTGCTTGCTCAATTCACGGCGGGAAAGGAAGTGGAGATTCTCTAAGGGAGTGCCGCTTAGATATTGAAAAAATTCATATTTTAAGGACTCCATGCGATAAGCGATCACCGTTTCCGTCACCTGATATCTACGCGCCAAGCGATAGCGGAGAAAGTCCATATCCTGCCAGGTGCGGAGCTGAGGATAGGCGTCTGACAGCAGCGGGAGAAAACTGCGGTAAGGCACCGTCAACTCGGCGGCGCCCTCATTGGCCTCCCATTCGATAAAAGGATCCTGCTTCGGTTTTAAGGTGTCAAAACAGTGAAAGGAAGAGAGGCCTAGTCCCCGGTGCTTTGTAAGGTGAATCAGCTCATGCCCGCAGTCAAAATTCAGCTCCTCCACGCTGTGGCGGGCATTAAGCACTATGGTATCCCCTTTTTCCCCCAGAAGGGCCGCGGCGCAAAAACCAGATGTGGAAAAAGGATGATAAACCAATTCTATGTTTTTTTGACTGCGGCAAAAGGCTATAGTATCAATAGGCTGAGAAAGCGGCTTCACGCCAAGCTGTATTCTCAGCCTATCAATAAATCTATATAGTTCCCGCTTGGTACCGCCCATATTGCCACCGACCTTATGTGTTTTTTTGCTTGTGGGCTTCAAAAACCGCAATTAAAAAATCCGCGTCTTCTTCGCTTAGCTGATAAGGCTCCAACCCTTTCTTTAAGCGGAAAAAGCCGTCGCTTTGCCTTGAAGAGGAGGAGGCTTCCTTTTTTTCATCCCAACCCATGAGCCACTCCCGTGAGGTTTCGAGAGCCTGGGATAGCACATCCAGCTTGCTGAGAGGAATATTTTTGATTCCTCCGGTTTCATACCGCTGTAAGGTGGATTTGCTCATCTGCGTGAGATTAGCCAAATCCTGATAACTGTATCCCAGTTCTTTGCGGCGCCGCTTTAAGCGCTCCATCATGATTTTTTGCTCCTGTTCCACCGTGAAATCAACTCCCTTTCATAATGATGGCTTGTTTCTGCCTATGAATATAGTATACCTCCTTTGTTTCTGAATTGCAACATTTTTTAAAAAATGTTGCTCATATGGGTTGACACACCATTCAAAAAGGATTATACTATAAATATCCCAAAAAAGAAACATAACTTTTGTTTCGTCCTGCTGAAGAAACGAAATTGAAATTCTATGTTTTGCGTTCTTTTTTACCGTCCATAAAAATGCAACCAAGGCGGAGCTTGACGGGTGAAGCCAGATGATTAAACTTAAAATACTGGGGGAGTGCGAGATGAATCGAAGAAGCTGCGAAGGATGCGTACACTATAAGCCGATCTGTGGAAAAAATGATGGGATTTGGTGCTGCCATTATCTTTTGGATACCGGACGGCAAAGAAGATCCAATCCCACCCATTGCAGCAGGAAAAGCTGGAAGGAGAATTTTCCTGTATAAGCTTACAGGCAATTTGCACAATTCTTAAAGACTAGAAAAGCCTGGCGGCATTGCCGCCAGGCTTTTCTAGTGGAAATCAAAACAGTTTGTGATAAAATAAAACTATCCGGCCATTATCTGTTTTTTCCGTGCGGCTTCTTCTCAATCTGCTGCAGTCCATTATTCCGGCTGTTCTCCGGCTTGGGAATGGTATAAATGTCGGTATAAGCTTCCGCCTCGCTTTCCGACAGAGGCGGTGTGGGGATTAAGCCGGTACATTCAGTAGCGGAGGCTACCGTATCCAATTCTTCTAATAAATGGTCGTTGATTTTTGAGTTTTTCCGTACTAATTGCTTATCAATTTGATCCATAAAAAAGCTCCTCGCGTCGTAAGATTCGCATACGGTTTCAGAGAGTTTGCTTAGAGATTCGCAATGATTTCAGCGGGCCTTGCGCCTATGACGTTAAATGGCAGCACGGTGAAGCCAAATTCAAATCTCACAGGCTGGGCCAAAAGCCTGTTCTCTGGAAGGCTGGCTTCCTTGAGAGGAAAGACAGCGGCAAACTTTCTCATACGCTTTCTTTAGTTTGCGGAAAGGAAGCCTGCGTTATGTGCGAAAAACGGCGTTTAAAATTTGGAAACAGGATCAAGCCCAATGAACCATGCCGCGGCGAGCAAAATTTGGGCGAGTACGATCAACGGGATCCCAAGCATAAATTTTTTCCTTTTGGTTTTGTGACGGATTATTTTCATAGTAAAGTACATACCGGGACCTCCTCCCAGAATGGAAAGAAAAAGTAAACTTTTTTCCGAAATACGCCAACGGTTGATTTTTGCCTGATGTTTATCATATATTGTTATGACCGCGGCGGCAAAATTGACCGCTGCGAGCCAAACCAGGAGCCCGATAAAAAATGGGGACAAACAAAACACTCCTTTGAAATTAGGTGAATGTATGAACATGAAAAAATTAGCGCCCACCCTGCTCGCGATTCTGCTGCTGGCCGGAGCCGTACTGGCCGTCCATTTTTTTCAAAAAAACTCCTCCAGCGAAAAACCGGCCGCCTCCGGCGCCTCTCAGACAGCCTCCGATCAACTGGTCAACACGCCGGCCGGGGAAGAATCCCAGGCCGAACAGCCTCCAGGCGGGCAGATCGTTCTGGAGGGAGAGATGCGGGCTGTGTGGGTGCCCTATCTTTCTCTGGACCAATCTAAAATAGGGCAGGGACAGGAGGCGTTTCAAAAAGCCTTTGATGAAATTGTCAGCCAGGCTAAGGAGTATGGCTTAAACACCCTGATCGTCCACGTGAGGCCCTTTGGAGACGCTATGTACCCTTCTGAGATTTATCCCTGGTCCCATCTGCTTACCGGAACTCAGGGAGGCAATCCGGGCTTTGACCCGCTTGAATATATGGTGAGGAAAACCCACGAAGCTGGAATGCAGTTTCACGCCTGGCTGAACCCTTTGCGGATTCAGTCAAAGGGGACGCCTAGTATTTTGGCTCCGGATCATCTGTATACCCAGTGGAGGGAGGACAGCGATCCTAATAATGACGACTGGGTGGTGGATTGGGAGGAAGGGAAATATTTTAATCCGGCGTATCCGGAGGTGCGGGAAAAAATTATCGAGGGTATCCGGGAGATCGTGGAAAACTATCCGGTGGATGCCATCCATTTTGACGATTATTTTTATCCCACCTCTGACGGGGCGTTCGACGAGAAAGCCTATCAAGCCTATACCGAGTCCGTAGGGGAGGGAGTTCCCTTGACCTTGCCTCAGTGGCGCATTGCGAATATCAACACGCTGGTTTCCGGTGTGTACAGCGCCATAAAATCCATCAATCCCCAGGTCCAGTTTGGAATTTCCCCGCAAGGAAATATAACCAACGATCTGAATATGGGGGCGGATGTAGAAACCTGGGCCAGCCAAAAGGGATATGTGGATTACCTATGCCCCCAGATTTATGTGAATTTCGACCATCCGCTGCTCCCGTTTAATCAAACCGCCGACCAATGGCGGCAGATGACCACTGCCGAGGGGGTGAAGCTGTATATAGGCCTCGCGGTGTATAAGGCGGGCTCAGAGGACGCGGACAGCGGAACCTGGAACGGCAAAACCGATATTCTGCAAAGGGAGATTGAATATTCCCGCAGCCTGGGATGCGACGGGATTATGCTGTATTCCTGGGATTACATGGATACCAGTCAGACCCAGGAGGAGGTTGCCAATGTGATCAAAATATTTCAGGAGGGGTCTGGCAATTGAAAGCTGCTTCCTGTATAATGAAATAGCAATTGCGGCTGAATTATTTGGAAAGGAAGCGAGAGAGGTATGTTGAAAGCGTTATTCATCGGCGGCACCGGAATTATCAGTTCCGGGATCACCAGGGCGCTGGCAGAAAATGCGGACTGGGAGTTGACCATCTTAAACCGAGGCAAGCGGGCGATGGAGGTTCCGGAAAACGTCAGGGTCTGGACCGGCGATATCGACAACAGAGAGGCTGTGGAAAAGCTGTTGGAGGGACAGTTTTTTGACGTGGTGGCGGATTTTATCGCTTTTACACCAGAGCAGGTAAAGCGGGATTTAGGTTATTTCCGGGGAAAATGCGGCCAGTATTTCTTTATCGGAACCGGGTCGGCGTATCAAAAGCCGCTGATGAGCCCAGTGATTACGGAAAGCACTCCGCTGAAAAATCCTTATTGGCAGTATTCCAGAGACAAAATCGCCTGCGAAGAGCTGCTGATGGCGGAAAACCGGAGCAGCGGCTTTCCGGTGACGATCGTTCGGCCCGCCCACGTTTACTATGAAAAGATGATGCCCTTTGCCATTGGCGGCGATACGGAATTTTGGCAGGTGATCTGCCGCATGCGGCAGGGAAAACCGGTAATCGTTCCGGGAGACGGCACGTCTCTGTGGACCCTGACCCATAACCAGGACTTCGCCAAGGGCTTTATCGGGCTGATGGGAAACATCCATGCCGTCGGGGAGGTGGTGCAGATCACCACCGACGAGGTGCTGACCTGGAATCAGATATACCGTTTAAGCGCTCAGGCATTGGGCGTGGAAGCGAGGCTGGTGCATATTTCCAGCGATTTTCTGATCGCCTGCGATCCTTCTCTGGAGGGTCCGCTTTTGGGGGATAAAAGCGTCAGCGTCATGTTTGACAACAGCAAGCTGAAGCGGCTGGTGCCAGGTTTTCACGCGGAAATCCGGTACGATCAGGGTGTGCGCCGGACCGCCGATTATGTGCTGTCCCATCCGGAGGTGCAGATTCCTAACCCGGAATTTGACCAATGGTGCGACGACGTAATTGAGGCCCACAGCCTGGGAATGCAAAGCTTTATCGCCCGGCATCCCAGAAAATATCTGTAAGGAGCACTTGCCGAAAATTCATAAAGTAGTTTGTTGTATAGACTTGTTTTAGAAAAAGCACACTGAAAAAACGGCGGCCGGCGGAAAATCCGGGAACCGCCGTTTTTGTTTTCCAAATTTTTTGCCGCCTAGAAAAACGAAAAACTCGAAATCCGGCCGTGCGTCTATGGCAGGCGGGCGGCGTCTCTATTTGAATCATTGAGCGGCAGGACAAAATCAGGAAAAAAGAGCTAAAATCAGAAGCCTTTCGGATTGCGGCTGATCTTATGATTCAACGGCCGATCCGCTCAGGGAACCAGATGCACGTCCATTTGAGGATAAGGAATGGTGATGCCGGCCTGGTCAAAGGCAAGCTTTACCTGTTCCTCCAGGGCATAATGGAGATCCCAGTAATCGGAAGTATTGCACCAAACCTTCAAAGCCAGCGTCACGCCGCTTTCATCCTGGCTGAAAACGCCGATAATGCTTTCCTCCCGGCGGACAACCCTCGGATCCTGGTCGATCAGCCTTTGAAGGATGCCTTTGGCCTGCTGGATATCATCGTTGTAGCCAATAGAAAAATTCAGATCCAGCCTGCGGGTTTCCTGGGCGGTATAATTTACCACGTTGTTGGCGGAAACCCGGGAGTTGGGCAGAATCACGTTTTTATTGTCCGCGGTGATCAGTGTGGTAAACATCAGCTCGATTTTGTAAACGGTGCCCTCCAGCCCCTCGATTTCAATATAATCTCCTACCTTAAAGGGCTTAGTGATGATAATCAGAATGCCGCTGGCCACATTGGAGAGGCTGTCCTTCACCGCCAGGGCGATGGCCACCGCGGCGGCGCCTAACGCGGCAATGATGGAATTGATCTGCAGGCCGAGCTGAGCGGCTACTACCAGAAGCAGGACGATCCACAGGCAGATTTTTAGAGCGGAATTCACAAAGGACGTCACGCCCGCGTCGGTTTTCCCGCGGGACATGGCCTTCTTCACGGAACGGCAGATCCATTTTACCAAGTACCAGCCTACCAGCAGGATCACAATGGCGGCAACCAGCCGCGGCAGATAGGACTTGCCCCATTCTAAAAAGGAATCCCAAAAAGAGCTGAAGTGGGTGGCGAGCTCCTCCGGTGTTTGAGACGATGCTGTCAAAAATTGTGGCATTTTTCTCCTCCTTATTGTTCCGTACCAGTTTCTGTGTTATGATGATAACATATTCGATTTTAATCGGTTCGATGGCGTTATGATACCATAAATGGGAGCGTAAGTTCAAGAGAAGCGGGGGAGTTGTATGAAAAGAACCGGCAATTCCGGTAAAAGGGGGAAAACGGTGCTGGCGCTCTTCCTATGCCTGATTTTCTTTGCAGGCGGCGCCGGTGCTTTGGAGATCCAGCCCGGAGAGCTTTCCCTGTCGGCGGCGGAAAGCGGACAATCCTCCGGCAGGCTCTTTGAAATGCGGCTTCGTTTTGCGCCCGACGGGACTCAGATTTTAGATTCTTACCGGATAGAAATCAGCTATGATCCCAAGGCCCTGGAGTTTTCCAGCGGTAAAATCCTATCCGACCGCTTTAACGGAAGCTTTGAAATGATCGAGGATGACGGCCTGCTGTCGGTCATCTATCTGGCAGAGGAAAGTGACGTGATGCGGGAAGAAACGGATATGGCTCTCCTGCGGTTCAGAACCCGGGAACCGGATTTTTCCGGGACCACGGCCTTGGCGCTGACAAATAAGCTCACCGGAGAGACGGAAAGCTGGAGCTTGGAGTTTGCTTCCGGCGCTGTTGCGGGCGAGTCTGTGAAAACCACAGCTTCCAAAGCCTCCGGCAGAACGGGTTCATCCAAAGCAGGCTCCTCGAGGTCTGGGACAAAATCATCGAAGGCGTCGGAAGAGAAAGGCGCTTCATCCTCTGTTCTGATGGTGGCCGGAAGCCATAGGGAAAGCAATGTAAACTCCGGCTTGCCGGCGGCCTTGCAGACAGCGCTTTTGGCGGCGCTGGTGGTGATTCTGTCGGCTCTTGTTGCCGTAGTGGTGAAAAATAGAAAAAAGCCCCAGAATTCCAGCGGAAAGGGTCCTGGAAATGGGGAAAAAACCTTGTAAAAACCGCAGCTTTATTATATGATAAAGAGTAAGTAAGAATTCCATATCGAACTACCAACACCGTACAGTGGGGGCTAAAAAATGGCAGAAATCATGGAACAGCAGCTTCAGAACCTATATACCGTCTATTATCAAAAATACGACGGCGCTTTGCTATATCACGACGGACTTTACGACGTGCGGAGGGCCTACTTTACCTCGGGCGGCAAACGCCAAAAGAATAAAGTGGTGAAGGAGGCTGACGGCGTTTCCTACCGGTACTCCTATTTGATGGAGCGGGGACAGCCCTTGAAATGGAAAAAGCTGGAGGGCTTCCGGCAGGTGGAAATCAGTGAACCGGATGCCGCCGGCGGGTATCACATTTTGACGCAGGACGAAAACAAAAAGGTTGTCAAAATCGCTTATTACGACCGGGACCATCTTTGGAAGCGGACGGATTATTATTCTCCCCGCCTGCGGCAGCAGCCCATGGAGATATTGGAGCCAGGAGAAAACGGCGTTCTTTTGCTCCGTGAGCTGAAGGCCGGGCGGTACGATGACGCCCGGGCGCTGTATCCCTGCAAGGTTCCTAAGAGCCCGGAGGCGGAAAGCTTTTTGTCCAATCAGGTCCCGGTTCCGGAGCTCACCGTCCGGAGCCAGTCGGGAGATTTTTATTACTGTGAACAGGAGCTGGCCCAGAAACGGGAGGCCTTGCTGGAGGAATATCAGAGAGGCGGAGGAAAGGCCCCGCAAACTGTGTTCCAGGAGGAAGCAGGCGGACAGAACGCCGTCTCGGAACCTCAGGATGAGGACAGGCCGGACCGAGAGGGAGGCTTCACTGTCGCTTCTCAGAAGCCTGACCCGGAAAAGCCGGAGGACAATTCCTACGAATGGGGCGCCGGGGATTCGGCGTTTGAAAAATACAAGGAAGAGCCGGAACAGTCTTCCGGCGTCAAATATACCGAGGAATACGAATATCCCTACCAAGAGCCTAAGCCGGAGGAAAAAACGGCCGTGTCTGCTGCTGGCACAGGGCCGGAAGCGGCGGGATCGGGAGAGAAGCCTGCCTACCGGTACGACCGGGTCGAGGAGAGGGAACCGGAGAAAAACAGCCGGCAGCAGGAATACGTTCCCACCGCGCAGCCGGCTCCGGTTTCGGAGGAGGAGAAGCCTTCTCCCCGGCGCTATAACGTGGCGGTAAAGCCAATGAGCGCCGATACTTACACCGCCAGCGACAGGATCGCCCCGCCCGCCGTGAAGGAAGCGGTCGCCCAGGAGGACGGCGGCGCGGAAACCCCCTATGCGGAAAAGGGCGAGCTGAAGGATCTGTGCAACGGCGTGATGAACGGCTGTCCTTATATCGCTATGGGGAAAATGAGCATCTGCGTTTCTCCGGAGGAATGCTACTATTACTTCGGCAGCGTGGAGGACGGTCTGCGGGAGGGCAGAGGCCGCACCGCCATGATGGATGGGGGCACCGCCTTTGAGGGCGGTTACCTGCACGACCAAAGGGACGGCTTCGGCACCTATTACTATAAATCAGGTAAGCTTTGCTATGCCGGCGATTGGAAGGAAAACCGCCGGAACGGTATGGGCGTCTCGTTTAAGGCCAGCAACGGCTCCTGCTACGCTGGCTTTTGGAATCAGGACAGCCCGGTAGGTCCGGGAGCCCTGCTGAGCAAGGAAAAGGGGTTGGTTTACGCCGGCTATTTTGAGGACGGCAAACGAAGCGGCGCCGGGGTTTCCTTTCAGCCGGAGGACCGCTCCCTGTTTATCGGCCAGTGGAGAAACGGCGTCCAGCAGCTGAAGGGCACCTTGGTGGACCAGGATGGAACCCTGCTGTACTCCGGGGGCTTTGCCAACGGTAAACGAAGCGGCACCGGCACTGAATACGATCCGAACGGCCAGGTCCGCTATACCGGAAAATGGGCGGAAAACGCCTGGAACGGAGAGGGCGTCTGGTACCGTGAGGACGGCCACGTGATCAAGGGACAGTTCCGCAGCGGCGCGGTGGATGGACAGGCTGTAGAGTACAGCAAAAACGGCGTCAAGCTGTATGAGGGCGGTTTTGAAAACGGCGTGTACAGCGGAAAGGGCTGCCGTTATTTCCCCGGAGGCGGGCGGTATGAGGGCAGCTTTCTGGATGGGAAACCAGTAGGCTGGCTTTCGGGCTACGACGCCGACGGAAGCCTGGTGTACGAGGGGCATTGGGAAAACGACGAGTTCCAGGGCCAGGGCCGGTATTTTTCCAATGGGGAAAAGGTATATGAGGGAGAGTTCTCCCATAATCAGTTTGAGGGCCAAGGACTGGAATATCAAAACGGCGAGATTGCCTATCGGGGCGGCTATGTGTGCAGCAGCCGGGAAGGCCTGGGCGTTTTGTACGAAAACGGAGAGCCCAGGTACGCGGGCGAATTCCGCCAAAACCGGATGCACGGAAGAATCAATGAGATTCAAAACGGCCGGGTACTGGCGGAATGTGTGTATCAGGATGGCGTTCTGCGGTACGAGAAGCGATATTCCCTTTCTGACGGAAAGCCTTATTTAGCGTTTGAAGGCTTTATGAAAAATGGAAAGCCCGGCGGCATGGGATGCCGGTATAACCCATATGGCGAAAAGGTGGAGGAAGGCCTTTACCAGGACGGCGAGCTGGCGAAAAGTATGCAGGTGGCGCCGAAAAAAATGCCCTTGCTGCCGGAGAATCCGGAAAATCCAGCTTACGAGGCTTACCGCAAGGGCCCGGAATATGGAATCGAACTGCCGGTTTGCGGCGGAATTTACACCGGCGTCCTGAAAAACGGCCTTCCGAACGGCCGGGGGACCCTTCTGCGGGGCGACCATAGGTATACCGGAGAGTTTATCAATGGGGCTCCTGCCGGCCGGGGTGTGCTGTATCAAAATGACGGTACCATTATTGAAGGAAAATTCTTTATGGAGCCGGCCGGATTTACAGGCCTTAGGCATCTTGCTTTTGAAAACGGGATTGAATATTGGTATCAATAAGCCGAAAGGGCGGGCGGAAGCCTGCCCTTTCCTATGATGCCGTTTATAGCTTGGAAAGCCGGGCTTCTCGGCTGAACCGGCGCTGTTTTTGAAACGGTATAGAGCGGATTCTTGACGTAAGACGAAGAACGGCTGCTTTACAGCCTGAAAAATGCTGAGACGCCTGTTTTCACCAGGCGGGTTTTGTAAAATTCCAAAGAATAAGGAAGTGAGCGTGTTGGATTGGCTGGAAATGCACAACCTGGAATTTGGAGAATGTACCGTATTGGGAAGCCTGGAGGGAAATATCCTGATGGTGGACTGCGGCTCCATGAATGTAAAAATCCGGGAATCGGATATGGAGGTCACGGATTATGTGGAAAACAATATCGTCCCACGTTATTTCGACGCCAAGGAGCGTTCCTTCCTGCTGACGCATTTTCACCGGGATCATATGAGCGGCCTGCGCTATTTGCTGAAGCGGGATCACGGCTTTTTTCACCGGGTGTTTGTGCCGGCGGCCTCTGTCAATCGGGAGGGAAGGGCGCTGCTTATTGAGTTTGCCCTTTATGTATTTGCTTTTTTAGGCCGGCAGAGCGAGTATTCCCAGATGAGCGTCAGCGCCCTGCGGATTTTTGAACGCCTTCATTATGCTCTGGGAATCGGCAATGTGTATTCCTTAAGCAGAGGGTCTCAATTTGACTTTGAGGGAGTCGCCTATGATGTTTTATGGCCCGCCGCGGGAGGCTATCCGTTTTCCCCGCTGCTTACCGAGATCGTGGAGGAGCTCGACGTATGCCTTTCCTCGCCCTTTTTAGGCAGAGGAGCGCCGGAATTTCTGGCTTTGAAAAACGAATTCTGCGGCGAGTACCTGCGGCTGTGCCAGCTGACGTCGCCCCAGAACCGGGGGTATCTGGGGGATATGGAGGAATCTCTTTCCCGCTGCAAAAGGCTGCTGGATAAAATAGAGGCCATGGCACCCAGCCTGCAGCTGATTCCGGCGGCTCAGAATATCATCGAAATTTTAAGCCGCCCGGCCGTGCGGGAGGAATACGCCAACGCTCAAAATACGGCCAGCATTGTGTTTCAAAATCACAGAACCCGGGAGGCCAGCCTGGATGATATCATCATGACCGGCGACGCGACTCCGGAAACCTTTGATCAAATCGCGGAGGAGCTTTACGACGCTTATTATATTTTTAAAGCGCCCCACCATGGCACCGCCAGCAGCTGGTCCCATTTGTTCAAGGATATTTTAAAATCCCATATCCTGATTTCCAATGGGGACTACCACGCCGCCGGAGGCGTCTGCATGGAATGGGCGGAGGACGAGGGGATCAAGCACTGCGCCAACAATGCCGCCTGCGCTTGGTTCCAGGAAAAGGGCAGCTGCTGTAACCGAACCGCCTATTGCTGGGAGGTCTGTGAAAAGGGAGCGATGACTCTGCGGTGTCCCAAGGTGGCCGGAGGCGCTCGGGATTCCGGCTGCGGGATCTATGTGATCTCCTTCCAGTCGGATCGGGGCTGCTTCTGCGACGGGGATGAAACGCCCTCCAAAACCCGGAAGCTTTAGGCAGAAGGCTTTTGCTGGGAGGAGCGCCGGATTCGTACGCGTCCCGGCCTCATACTGCACAGCCCGTTCCCTCGTGACGCCCCCTCCCCTTACAGGGAGGTCATTTGCCTTTATAAGAATTTTTTAAGCCGGATTCTAAAGACAGCCGGGAACCCTCTTGCTCTTCCCGTGCTTTCCCTGGAAAACAGAAGCGGAAGCTTCCGGCCGACGCAATGGCTGAAGGCCTGCGGCGGCCGGAATGCTTTTGCGCCGGGAGAGTTCCTGGGCCTGCGGCAATATTTTCTAATTTGAAATTTCGAACCGTTCATTGAGAAACCTGCTTGTTTACATAAAACAGGGCCGGCGGCAGAGGCTTTCTGCTCCGCCGGCCTTTTTTAAGGAGCTGCTGCTATGAAAACGTTATATGTATCAGATCTGGACGGCACCCTGCTGACGCCGGAAAAGGAAATCAGTAAGGCATCCGCGGATATTTTAAATCATCTGATTCAAAAGGGGCTGCTTTTTACCGTAGCCACCGCCCGGTCGCCGGCTACCGCCTGCGAGGTTCTCTCCAATTTAAAGCTGGAGCTTCCGGGCATCCTGTTAAATGGGGCGGTGCTTTACGACTTCAGGAAGAGGCGGTTCGCCGGCAGCGCGCCGATGTCTTATGAGGCCGCGTCTAAGGCGCTTGCGGTTTACCGGCAGGCCGGGCGGATGCCCTTTCTCTATACTCTCGAGGATGATGAAATCTGTGTTTCCTATGAGCGGTTCGGTCATCCAGCGGAGGAACGGTTCTGCCAGGAACGGAAGGGCAAAGCCTACAAGCGCTTTGAGCAAAGAGAACTGGTTTTGTCCCCGAAGGATGTCCCGATTTACTTTACCATGATGGATAAAAGGACGGTCGTGGAGCCTTTGTATCAAAAAATACAACAGATCTCGGGGCTCAAGGCGGCTTTTTACCACGATAATTATGAGAATGTGTATTTTTTAGAGGTGTTCAGCAGCCAGGCCAGCAAAAGCCTGGCGGTGCTGCGCCTGAAGGAAATGCTGGGGGCCGGCCGGGTGGTCGCCTTTGGCGACAACGGCAACGATGTGGATATGCTGGCGGCGGCGGACGTAGGCTGCGCCGTCGGAAACGCCTCGCCGGAAGCCAAGGCCGCGGCGGGTCAAATCATCGGCTCCAACACAGAGGACGGAGTGGCGGAATATCTAAGGCCGCTTATGGACAAAATGTAAAATCAAGGCATGGAAACGCCCTTTTGGTTGAATCTGGGCGAAAGATTTGCTATAATAACTCTGTTAATGCAATTTTGGGAGGGATTTTTTTGGCAAAGGTTACGCTTCTGACTCATACGCCGATGCCGGAGCAAACCATCGCGGCGGCGGCAAAGCTGTGTTATTCCGCGGCGGAAATCGATAAAATCTATGAAGGGCTTACGCCGGAAAAAACCGCCTCCTTTGTGGAAATGCTGTCGGAGATCGGACACGAGAGCCCTATTGAGCACGCAAGCTTTACCTTTGGCATCGAGGGGGTGTCCCGCTCCTTTCTGGCTCAGGTGACCCGCCACCGCATGGCCTCCTTCAGCGTACAAAGCCAGCGCTATGTCAAGGAAAATATGTTTGAATACGTTCTGCCCCCGGAGATCGAGAGCGTCCCGGAGGCCCGGGAGGAATATATCCGGGCGATGGAGGAGGACCAAGCCCATTACGACAGCCTTACGGCGATTTTAAAAGAAAAACATAAAAAAACCTTTTTGGCGGAAGGTAGGCCGGAAAAGGAAGCGAATCGCCTGGCGGAAAAGAAGGCCATTGAGGACGCCCGGTTTGTTCTGCCCAACGCCTGCAACACCAAAATGATCTGCACGATGAACGCCCGAAGCCTGATGAACTTTTTCACCCTGCGGTGCTGCAACCGGGCCCAGTGGGAAATCCGGGATGTGGCGGATCAGATGTATCGGCTGGTTTACGCCGCGGCGCCAAAGCTATTCCAGAACGCGGGGCCGTCCTGCGTAAGAGGGGCGTGCTCCGAGGGGAAAATGTCCTGCGGAAAAATGAGGGAGGTCCGAGAGCGGTTCGCGGCTATGAGGGAGCAGTGTCATGGCAAGGGGTAAGCTGATCGTGATGGAGGGCCTGGACGGCTCGGGAAAGGCTACCCAGACTGGACTGCTGTGCCAATATCTGGAAAGCCGGGGCCGCAGGGTAAGGCACATCGAGTTCCCGGATTACCGGGAGCCTTCATCCGCTTTGGTGAAAATGTATCTGAATAAGGAATTCGGCTCGAATCCCGGCGATGTGAACGCCTACGCCGCCTCGTCCTTTTACGCGGTGGACCGCTACGCCAGCTTTTTGCGGTTTTGGAGAAAGGATTATCTTTCCGGAGCCACCATCGTGGCGGATCGGTACACCACTTCCAACGCGGTGTATCAGATGGAAAAAACACCCCGGGAGGATTGGAATAAATATCTAGCTTGGTTACAAGACTATGAATATGGAAAATTACAGCTTCCCCGGCCGGATTTGGTGCTGTTTTTGGATATGCCCACAGAGATCTCCCAAAGGCTGCTGAGCGGCCGTTACGCCGGCGACGAGAGAAAAAAAGATCTGCACGAAAGCAATGTGGAATTTTTAACCCGATGCCGCCGGACCGCCCTTTACGCGGCGGAGGCGATGGGATGGCATACGGTGTCCTGCTCTCAGGAGGGAGCGCCGCGGAAGATCGAGGATATTCAAAGAGATATCCGGGAAATCGTTTCCCAGAAGCTGTAACAGGCGTTTGCCGCTGGAAGCTTTTTGAAATATACTCGAAAAACAGAAACAAGGCTTTTTTCGATAAATAGGGAAAATAACCGGGTTGAGAACCTTTGGAATCTGAAAAATTTCTGCTTTTGTCCGCGGCCTGATTGCCGTAAGGAGAAAGACGGGCGGTTCCTGCGGCTTGGAGTATTTCCCGCGGAATCCCAAAACGTATCAATTTCAGAAAAGGCAGAAGCTTGCAAGCGATAAGACGGAAAAATCAAGCCGGCTGCCGGGCTTCCAACCAATCATTACTGTAATAGGAGGTAACTGCTATGATCGCTGTGTTTTTGGCTCAGGGCTTTGAGGAAATCGAGGCGCTGGCTGTGGTAGACGTACTGAGAAGAGCGGAGCTGCCTGTGAAAACCGTCGGCGTGGGCGGAAAGGAAATCACCGGTGCCCACGGGATCTGCGTCAAAGCGGATATGGAGGAAAAGGAGGTTTCTACCGACGAGCTGGAGGCGGTTGTGCTTCCCGGCGGGATGCCCGGAACCCTGAATCTGGAAAAATCGCCGATTGTGAGAACCTGCATCCGCTATTGCTGTGAAAATGATTTATATATCTGCGCTATCTGCGCGGCGCCTTCTATTTTAGGCCATATGGGGCTGGTCGCGGGCAGAGAGGTCACCTGTTTTCCGGGCTTTGAAAACGAGCTGACGGGGGCTGTGGAGACCGACCTGAGCGTAGTGACCGACGGAAAAATGATTACCGGAAAGGGGCCTGGCGTGGCGGTGGATTTCGCGCTGGAGATCGTGGCCCGGCTTTGCGGCCAGGTGGAATCCAGTAAGATTAGGATGGCGATGCAATGCCAATAAGGGATATTCGTTTGCTGAAAACAGAGCTTCGGCAAAAATATAAGCGGATCCGGAAGAATCTGGACCCAGAAAAGCAGCGGGCGATGGATGCCGAGATCCAGACCAGGCTGCTGGCACTGCGCCAGTATGGAGAAAACGACGTGATTTTCACCTATCTGTCTAAGCCGATCGAGGTGGATACCTTCGGCCTGGTGCGGGCGGCCTGGGCAAACCGAAAAAGGGTGGCGGTTCCCAAATGCATTCCGGAAACCACCCAAATGGAGTTTTATTTTATTACGTCTATGGATGACCTGGCTCCGGGCGCTTTCGGCGTGCTGGAGCCGGTGCCGGAGAGATGCCGTCTGGTCACAGATTACAGCCGGGGGCTGTGTATTGTCCCGGGGCTGTGCTTTGACGCGGAGGGCTACCGTTTAGGCTATGGAAAAGGGTATTATGACCGCTTTTTATCCGCGTTTCGCGGGGTAACAGTGGGAATTTGCTATACAGCCTGCACCCAGTGGAGACTTCCCCACGGCCGGTATGACAGGCAGATTCAGTTGCTGATTACAGAGAAATATATCCGCAGAACCTATACACGGGGAGCGGAAAACGGAGGTAGCCATGAACGATGATAAAAGACCTTATCCTAACGACCCGGATTTGAATGAGCTTCTGGGCTTGGGAAGCGGGGATAATGGCTCTTACCCCCATCAGGGCGCTTTCGGCGGCTATGACGAAACGGGAGAAAGTCCGGCGCCGGATTATACCGACGCGTCTTCCTACAGCGATTCCGCCGAGCCCTTGGAGGAAGGGGACGTGCTGAACAGCTTCAGCGAAAGAGAAGCATACGAGCAAAGGAAGAATCCGGTGGCCGAGGCGAGGGAACAGAATTCCCGGACCAGGACCCAGGAGGAAATCAGTAGGGAGAAAGCCCAAGTGAAGGCGGAGAAAAAACGGAGAAAGAAAAAATCTAAGAAAAACGGCTGCCTTTTTAAAATGGTTTGGCTGGTCATGATCGTATTGGTGTCTGTAGTGCTGGCCCAATACATAATGATTGGGGCCAACGACCTTCTGGCGGTTAACCGGACAGAGGGCACCGCGGAGGTCAGCATTCCGGCCGACGCGGATATCGACACGGTAGCGGATATCTTGGAAGAAGCGGGTGTGATCAATTCGGCCCAGTTCTTCAAGCTGTATATGAAGATCACTAAGCCGGATACCACCTTTACCAAGGGCGATTATACCGATATGCAGACCAACCTGGATTACGAGGCCATCGTCACTTATTTGCAGACCCAGTCCAACCGCACCGACGTGGTAACGGTTACGTTCCTGGAGGGCATGAACCTGGAGGATTTCGGAGACACCCTGGAGGAAAGCGGCGTCTGCGGCAAGGAGGAATTTCTGGAGAAGTGCAATTCCACTGAATTTGACGAGGACTATACCTTCCTTTCCCAGATCACCAACAGCGATGAGAGATACTACCGGCTGGAGGGCTATCTGTTCCCGGACACCTATGATTTCTATCAGGACAGCGATCCGGAGACGGTGATTAGGAAATGCCTGTACAATTTTGAGTTAAAAATCATGGAGCCCACTATCGAGCAGGAGGATGACACCGAAATCAGCGTGGCGGATCTGGCCCAGCAGAACGGGTTTACCGTGGATCAGCTGGTCACTCTGGCGTCTATGGTGCAGGCCGAGGGAGCCAACGAGGATGACATGCGGGTCATCGCTCATATATTCCGCAACCGCCTGGATCCCAATATGAACGAGGGCGTCAGCCAGCTCGGCTCCGATCCCACGGTGTATTACCCCTATTCCAGCAGGGAGGAAGCGCCGGAGGGCTTTGAGAGCCGCTATAACACCTACGAGATTGTAGGCCTCCCGCCGGGAGCGATCGATAATCCCGGCATGATGGCCATCAACGCGGTGCTGAATCCGGATACCACCGACAACTACCTGTATTTCTGCCACAGCGCCGACGGCACGCCTTACTATGCCTATACGGCGGAAGGCCATTATGAGAATCAGGTTAAAGCGGGGCTGATCGATCCCAACGCGGAAGGCTGACGGCAGATGGAACGAAAAGAGCAAAAATTAGAGTTATTGTCCCCGGCCGGAGATCCGGAGCGGCTGGATTCCGCCCTCCGGTTCGGCGCCGGCGCGGTGTATCTGGCCGGGCGGGAATTTGGCATGAGGGCAGGCCCGGCGAACTTCTCCAATGAGGAGCTCAAAAAGGCTTGCCTTTTTGCCCATGAAAAGGGTGCTAAGGTGTATGTTACCTGCAACACCCTGCCGAGAAACGGGGAAATCGAAAGGCTGCCCGGCTTTTTAGAGGCTGTAGAGGATGCCGGCGCGGACGGCTTGATCGTCACCGATCTTGGAGTGCTGGCGCTGGCTAAACGGTATGCGCCCCGTACAGAGGTTCACATTTCCACCCAGGCGGGAATCGTCAATTACCAGTCTGCCAGGGCTTTTTATGACCTGGGCGCTTCCCGGGTGGTGCTGGCGAGGGAGCTTTCGCTGGAGGAAATCGCTGAAATCCGGGCGAAAACCGACCCTAAGCTGGAGCTGGAGGCTTTTGTCCACGGCTCCATGTGCGTCAGCTTTTCCGGCAGATGCCTGTTGTCCAATTATTTGACCGGACGGGACGCCAACCGGGGCGACTGCGCCCAGCCTTGCCGCTGGAAGTACCATCTGATGGAGGAAAGCCGTCCGGGAGAGTATTTTCCTGTGCTGGAGGATGATTCCGGAGCGTATTTTTTCAATTCCCGGGATTTGTGCATGGTCGAGCATATTCCGGAATTGGCTGGGGCGGGGGTTACCAGCCTTAAAATTGAGGGCCGGGCGAAATCCGCCTATTACGTGGCGGTGGTCACAAACGCGTATCGGCAGGCCCTGGATTTATACGAGAAAAATCCGGAACAATTCGTTCTGCCCCAGTGGGTTTTAGAAGAAATGGAGAAGGTGAGCCACCGGGAATACTGCACCGGCTTTTTCTTTGGAAACGAGCCTGGCCAGGTATATGATAACGGCGGCTATGTCCGGGGCTGGGAGGTAGCGGCGGTATGCGACGGTTACGAAAGCCGTACCGCGGTGTGCTCTCAGAGAAACCGCTTTTTTAAGGGGGAAACCCTCAATGTTTTGGAGCCGGGCAGAGTCCCCTATGAAATCGTGGTGAAGGAGCTTTTCAACCACGACGGAGAGCCGGCGGAAAGCGCCCCCCACCCAATGGAAACCTTATATATCCCGCTGGAAAAGCCGATGGCCCCGGGTGCGCTGCTGCGCCGGAAACGGTAAGCGCCGGACCAATTTTATTTTTATCCGATACCGCGGGCTTTTTTGTGATGCGGTCATGCTTTCCCAATCGGAATCAGAACGTTTTGATGCGCCCCGGCCCCGTCGGAAAAGCTTATGGCGCAGGACAGAAGCGTTTTGCGGCTTGTAAGGTAAAGGATCCGCCCGCTGTTCCGGTATTTGCGCTTTTGATTTCCGAATTCTGTTTTCACTGATAAAATACTGAAAAATACAAGAGTGACGGCCGTCCTCTTGTATTTTTTTTGCGTTTTCAGCCAAGAATAAGCCCAGATGGGAGGCTTGACTATGAGAAAACGGTTTGAACGCAGAACAATCGGCTTGTTTTGCATTTTAATGGCGGGAATCATTGGGATTATGGGCAGCGTGTACCGGATTATCGGCGATGAGGGAATCCTGGCCGCGGCAGCTCAGCAGGGAACCTATCGCTGCACCATCGCCTCCTTTCGCGGAACGATATACGATACCAATTTACAAGCGCTGACCGGCTTAGGAGAGTTGACCAAGCTATCCTCTCCTTTAGATTCTGAGGATATTTTCTGGGTAAACGAAAGGTATCAGGAGGATCAGGACGCAGTCCATGTGATCGGCTACTTAGACGGGGACGGAAACGGCGTGGACGGCATTGAAAAAGCATATAACGGCTATTTAGCGGATGGCGGACAGCTGTCCGCGGTTTACCAGGTGGATGCGTTAAACCAAGCCATTGCCGGTATGGAAAGAACCATTGACGATACCTCGGAGCTTCAAAATAAAGGCGTGGTCCTCACCCTGGACAAGGAGATCCAGGAAATCGCCCAAGAGGCCGCGGAAAAATATCTTACCAAGGGCTCGGTACTGGTAACGGAGATTCCAAGCTGTGAAATCCGCGCCAGTGTATCCTTGCCCACATATTCTCCCTATGACGTGGCGGATACTTTGGACGAAAAGGGAGCGCCGCTTCTTAACCGGGCCTTTTCCAGCTATCCGGTAGGATCGGTGTTTAAGCTGGTGGTGGCGGCAGCGGCTTTAGAGAAAGGCGTTTCCACCAGTCTGGTGTATGACTGCCCGGGTTCCATTTCTGTAGATGGTATGGAATTTAAATGCTTTAACGGTGTGGGGCACGGCAAGGTGGATTTAGAAAAGGCTATCGCTTATTCGTGCAACGGGTATTTTATCAAGCTGACAGAGCAAATGAAGCCGGAGGAGCTGCTTTCCATGGCGGAAAAGCTTGGTTTCGGCTCCTCTGTCGAGCTGGCGCCGGGCATGTCCTCCAGCGCGGGAAACCTGCCCGTCAAAAAGGACCTGTCCAACCCCAAGGCTAAGGCGAACTTTTCCTTTGGCCAGGGGGACTTGCTGGCTACGCCGCTGCAAATTGCCGCGATGGTCAATACCATCGCCAGCGGCGGGCTGTATACCGAACCGTCTTTGGTAGAGGGACTGGTAGATGAAAATCTCGTCCTGACCGAGCGGGAGCAGCCCAAGCAGGCGGAGCGGGTAATTTCCAGCCAAACTGCCGCCTTTTTGCAGAAGGCTATGCGTGCCTCCATTGAATACGGCACCAGCAAAAAGGGTAAGCCCTCGGCAAACGGGGCGGGGGCAAAAACCTCCACGGCGGAAACCGGACAGATCGTGGAGGGGCAGCAGGTGGTCCAGTCCTGGATATCAGGCTTTTATCCGGCCTCCAACCCGAAATACGTGATCACGGTATTCGCGGAGGACGGCGTAGGCGGAGGCACCTCCTGCGGCCCGGTTTTCCAAGAAATCGCGGATAACCTGCCGATTAACGATTGACTTTTCGGCCTGATGGCACTATAATAATCGTATAGAAATAGGCTGTGAAGGGCAAGAGAAAGCAAAAAAAGCGGGTAAGAGAGGGTGCTCCCGGCTGCAAGGCGCCCCTGCTTTTGCTTTCGGCCGGTCTGGAGCTCCGGCTTGAGGAAAGCCGGCGGGCCTTTCCCGTTATCGAAGGCTTAAGCGGCGCGCTTTGACGCGCAATTTGGGTGGTACCACGGATTCCTCCGTCCCATTGTGGCGGTGGAATCTTATTTTTTGTTAGGAAGTGTGAAAAAATATGAAATGGACAGGATTAAACGAATTGCGGGAGAAATATCTCCAATTCTTTGAGTCAAAGGGCCATCTTCGGCTGCCCAGCTTTTCCCTGGTGCCAAATGGAGACAAGAGCCTTCTGCTGATTAACTCCGGTATGGCGCCGATGAAGAAGTATTTTACCGGGGAGGTGACTCCGCCGAGAAACCGGGTTACCACCTGTCAGAAATGCATCCGCACCCCGGATATTGAGCGGGTAGGCATTACCGCCCGCCATGGTACTTATTTTGAAATGCTGGGAAATTTCTCTTTTGGAGATTATTTTAAGCAGGAGGCTACCGCTTGGGCTTGGGAGTTCTGCACCAAGGTGCTGGAGCTGCCTGTTGAGCGGATTTGGGTTTCCATTTACCAGGATGACGACGAGGCTTTCGACATTTGGACCAAGGAGGTCGGGGTGGATCCCAGCCGTATTGTCCGGCTGGGAAAAGAAGATAATTTCTGGGAGCATGGCACCGGCCCCTGCGGCCCTTGCTCCGAGCTTTATTTTGACCGGGGTGAGGAATATGGATGCGGTTCTCCGACCTGCGGGGTGGGATGCGACTGCGACCGGTACGTGGAATTTTGGAACCTGGTTTTCTCCCAGTTTGATAACGACGGCCAGGGAAACTATACGCCCCTGGAGCATAAAAACATCGATACCGGTATGGGGCTGGAACGCCTGGCCTGCATTATGCAAGGTGTGGATAACCTGTTCCTGGTCGATACGGTGCAGAATATCATGAAGCACATTTCGAAAATCGCTGGGGTGGAATATGGAGCGGACCCCAAAACCGATATTTCCCTCCGGGTGGTCACAGACCATATCCGCAGCACTACCTTTATGATCGGCGACGGTGTAATGCCCTCCAATGAGGGCCGGGGCTATGTGCTCCGCCGCTTGCTGAGAAGGGCCGCCCGCCACGGCCGCCTGCTGGGGATCCGCCGCCCCTTTCTGGCGGAGGTCTGCGATACGGTGATCAACGAGAATCAAAGCGCTTATCCCGAGCTGGTGGAGAAGCGGGATTTCATCAAAAAGCTGATCTCTGTGGAGGAGGAAAACTTTGACCGGACCATTGACCAGGGGCTGCAGATTTTAGGCGCCCTGATTGAAAATTCCGAAAAGAAGATTTTATCCGGCGCCGAAGCCTTCCGGCTGAACGATACCTACGGCTTTCCGTTGGATTTGACGAAAGAGATCATCGCAGAAAAGGGAATGACCGTGGATGAGAGCGAGTTTCAGCGTCTGCTGTCCGAGCAGCGCACCAGAGCCAGAAACGCCAGGAAAAACGCCGGCGCTGACGCCTGGCTCAGCGAGTCCGTGGATCTGGATGGAATTCCCGCTACAGAGTTCACCGGCTACGCCACTTTGAAGGATACCGCCAGAATACTGGCGATTCTCCGGGATGGAGAGCGCGTTGAGTCCGCAGAGATGAACGACGACGTAGTGGTGGTTCTGGACCGGACGCCTTTCTATGCGGAAAGCGGCGGACAGGTGGGGGATACCGGCTTTCTAACCGACGGCGCCGGACGGTTCGCTGTTTTGGATACCACCAAGCACCATTCCGGCGTGTTCCTCCATCACTGCCATGTGGTCGTGGAGGGACTGAGCGTCGGCTCAGAGGTAGAGTGCGTGGTAGACGGCATCCGCCGGTATAATATCATGAGAAACCATACCGCCGCCCACTTGCTCCAGGCCGCGTTGAGAAAGGTGCTGGGCACCCACGTGGAACAGGCGGGACAATTGGTAGACGGTCAGCGGGTGCGTTTTGACTTTACCCATTTCTCCGCTTTGACTAAGGAGGAGACCGCCAGAGTAGAGGAGATCGTCAACGACGAGATTCTTTCCGCAGTTCAGGTTACCAGTACGGAAATGCCCATTGAGGAAGCGAAAAAGCTGGGCGCTATGGCGCTGTTCGGTGAAAAATACGGAGATATCGTCCGGGTAGTACAGGCCGGGGAATTCTCTACGGAATTCTGCGGCGGCACTCATGTGAACAATACCGCGAGGCTCGGCCTGTTCAAAATTATTTCTGAAAGCTCCGTGGCCTCCGGCGTCAGAAGAATCGAGGGCGTTACCGGACGGGGCGTGCTTCAGCATATGGCGGAAGACGCAAAGACGATACAGGACGCTTCCTCAGCGTTGAAGCTTAATAATCCGGCAGAGCTTCCCGAAGCCTGCGAACATATGCTGAGCGAACAGAAGGAGCTGAGAAGAGAGCTGGAGAAGGCAAATGCCAGGCTTGCCAATTGGCAGGTGGACGGCCTGTTCGACAGTGCTGAAATGGTAAAGGGGGTAAAGATTATCACCGGATCCTTTTCCTCAACCACAGCGGATGCTCTGCGAACGATGAGCGACCGCGTGAGAGAGAACGCTCCTAACAGCGTAGCGGTGTTCGCCGCTATCAACGACGGCAAAGCGGTCCTCTCGGCTACAGCAGGAAAAGAGGCCCAGCAGAAGGGATGCCATGCAGGAAATATTGTCCGGGCGGCGGCTAAGGTGGCCGGCGGCAACGGCGGCGGCAAACCGGATTTCGCAATGGCAGGCGCCAAGGATCTGACGAAAATCGACGAGGCGCTGGCGGCGGTGAATACTATTGTGTCAGAGATGGTAAAGGAATAATTCCTTTGGGCCTGACGAAATCTGTCAGGGCTGAAAGGAAGCGTAAGATAAAAAGGACAGGGAAGCCTCCGGACGATGAAACCTCTGCAAAGAACGTTTCTGGAGCAATGCTTTTTCCGAGGCTTTTCGGAGGCTTGAGAGCACAAAGAAAGAAACTCCCTCTTTCCGTTATGACGGTTATGCGGTAAGGGTTCTTTTATGGAAATAGGGAATACTTACGCTGGGTGAACTAAGCAGACGTACGGTAAGGCGTCTGTAAATCTGATAAAGTAAGGAGAATGAGTATGGTGGATTGTATTTTTTGCAAAATCGCTGCCGGGGAAATCCCGTCGAAAAAGGCCTATGAGGATGACCAGATTTTGGCCTTTTATGATTTGGATCCTCAGGCACCGGTACACATTCTGATCATTCCAAAGGAACACATCTCCTCTGCCAACGAGTTGACAGAGGAAAACGGTCCTTTGCTTGGGCACATCTTTGCTGCTGCGGCCAAGCTTGCCAAGGAGCTGGGATTGGAAAAAGGCTACCGCATTGTGAATAACTGCGGCGAGGATGGCGGCCAAACGGTGCGGCATCTGCATTTTCATCTGCTGGGCGGCAGGAGCATGGAGTGGCCTCCCGGTTAAAAGCGCATTGGTTTATCATTTTGGCCCGAACCGGGATCTGATGAAAATTCTTTTTCGGCTCGAATTGAAGCGCTTAGGAATAGGAAGAAAGCATGTGATCTCATAGGGCATTGCGAATGCGGCTTACTGGCGGGAGGACTTGCCTGCGGTTTGCCGTCGCTGCTTTTTCTGAAAGGCCAGCAGGCAAGAGGCGGCGCAATGAGGTTCTGGCTTAGGGAGAGAAAAGGAGAAAACATAATGAAACAGTATTATAAAATGAAAGTTGCCGGCTGTGACCGGGAACTGCCTTTGTGTCCGGTAAATGAACACTTGGATATTGCGGCGTTTATTATGTTCGGTGATATCGAGGTGACAGAGAAGGCCGCGAAGCTGCTTTTGGAGAAATGTCCGGAACATGACGTGCTGGTGACCGCAGAAGCGAAGGGGATTCCGCTCTGTTATGAAATGGCGCGGCAAGGCTGCCGCAATTACTGTGTAGCCAGAAAGGGCTTGAAGGTTTATATGACCAATCCCTTGGAGGTAACAGTAAAATCTATTACCACCGAAAACGTGCAGAAGCTTTATCTTTCTGATGAAGAAGTAAAAAAGATTCAGGGAAAGCGGGTTCTTATTGTTGACGATGTCATCAGCACGGGAGAATCTCTCAACGCCCTGATGCAGCTGGTGGAAAAGGCGGGCGGCAATATTGTAGGAATGGCCGCCGTGCTGGCGGAGGGCGACGCCCAGGAGCGTGATGACATTGTTTATCTGGATGCTCTGCCTCTATTTGTAAAAAAATAATCCAGTTCAAGGCGGCGGATGGCACCTGCCGCTGCCGTCGTTAGACAACCTTTGATTTGCTGTAATTTGTTTATAAGACGAATCCATGACAGCCACCGGCTTCGCCGCGGGCGCTGCATTGGCGAAAAAACGGGGCTGGAAACGCGGATTGGGTTCAGGCTCAGCCTGGGGATAGGTTTCAATAAAAACCGTCTTAGGAGGAAGAACTATGAAGCGGCCATTTGCTTCAATTGGATTTACGTATCTAATTGCGCTTTTGGCCGCCATTTTTGCAGGTGTGAATGCCAGCGTGGTACTGGGGATTTCGTGCCTGCTGCTTTCTCTCCTGCTGTTTTGCAGAAAAAGCACACCGAAAAGGCTTTCGGCGCTTGTATTAACGGCGGGAATCGCGTTTTTCGCCTATTTTGGGGCGTATCAGATAAATGTCTCTCCGGTTTCCGCCCTGGACGATTCTGATGCGACGGTATCCGGTACGGTAACGGAGCTGCCTTCTGAAGCTTACGGACGGTTTTATTATGTGATCGAAACTGATTCCGTTATGCCGGAAGATGGCACAGTGAAGTCAAGCGACATCCCTCAAAGGCTGAAAATTCGTGTATCAAGCACCAACGCGATTGAGTTGGAGGCCTATGACCGGCTTACGGCGAAGGTGCATCTATCCAAACCCACGGGATCTGATGAAGGACTGAATACCAGAAACTATTATGCGGCTAAAAATATTTATCTTACCGGATTTATTTATGACTATCAGCCTTATACCGTAACTCCGGGAGAAAGCCATCCTTTTTATTATTATGCCCTAAAGGTCCGGGAAAGGATGACCGAGGCCTTAAGAGCTTTGCTTCCTCCCAGGCAATCTGGCTTAGTGTGCGGTGTTTTGCTGGGAGACAAAAGCGGTCTGGATGAAGCTGTCCGGGATAATTTCCAGATTACCGGTGTTTCCCATATGCTGTCGGTGTCTGGAATGCATATGGCCATTATCGGACAATTTTTGCTTTGGGCATTGCTCTATTTTGGAATACCCAAGAGAGGAGCCGCGCTAGCCGCGTCGGTGGGTGTGTTCTGTTTTATGGCGGTTACCGGTTTTGTCCCATCTGTGGTGAGATCCGGCGTGATGTCCATTCTGTATCTGCTCGGGATCGGTATCCGAAAGCAGGCGGATCCGATCAATTCCTTGGGCTTTGCCATGCTGGTGCTGACGGTTCCAAATCCTTTCGCCGCAGGAGATACCGGACTGCTTTTGTCATTTTCCGCAACCTTAGGGATTCTTCTGTTTTCAGGGAGGATTCAAGCCCGCCTGAATCGCTGGACAGAATCGATTGGTGTTTTAAAAAGATTATTCCGCGGACTCAACAGCACTATTGCGGCCACTGTTTCGGCAACCGTATTTACTTCTCCTATTGTAGCCCTTACCTTTGGAGAGTTATCGCTGGTGGCGCCGTTGTCCAATCTTTTAATGGAGTTTCCCGCGGACATTATGCTTTTGTGCGGCTTCCTTACCTCAATCTTTTATTACATTCCTGTGATCAATTTTTTGGCTATGCCCTTCGGACTGGGCGCCGGGATAGCCGCTAATTATCTGATGGAATGCGCCGCATGGCTGGCGAGCTTGCCGATGGCCTCTATTCCGGTTACCCAAGAGGTGCTGCTGATATCGCTGATAGTGTTTGCCGCAGCGTCTGTGGTGATTGTGATGATCCGCTGGGAAGGATTTCGTCTTCGGCTCACGGCCTGCACCACCGCATTTCTGCTGGTTTTCACGGCTCTGGGCGCAGGCTTTGAACAGGAAGCTTTGGAGATAGGGGTTTTGAATACTGGAAATGGAAGCTCCGTAGTTCTGATACGGGATCAGCAGGCCGCAGTGCTTTGCTCCGGAGGCGGAAACGGCGCATATTCCCGGATCGACGCCTATCTGCGGAGCCGCGGAATCGGCCGCTTGGATTATCTTTTGATTTCTCAGGTAGATAAAAAGACATCCTCCGGGGCCAGCCGCCTGATTGAGGAGTATCACCCAGAAACCATATTAGTCTCCGATCAAAAGCTGCCTCAGGATAAGCTTCGCAGGGCGCTGGAAAACCGTGCGGGTGTATACTATTTTTCCAGTAGGAACCAAACGGTTCTTTGGGAGGATCTGGTGATTTCCGTTCTGGCTAATAAATCGGAAAGCTGGATTTCTTTTACCGTGGGGCAGGAGAAATTTTTAATTTGTCCTGCGGGCGGCGATGTTGCGGATTTGCCGGAAGCTGACCGCGACTGCAATTTCTGCATTGCTGGAGATACTCCGGAAAACGCTTACGGCCTTCGGGGAGATTACACTATTCTCACCATGTATCAAGCAGAGGCGATAGAGGCCCAAGAGGCGCTTTCCAATATTAAAATTCATGAGTTGGTGACCTCAAAGCAAGGAAATGTAGTGATTTCCGTATCAGAAACCGGCGTTACGATCGACACGGAATATTAGGAGGAAGCTATGGCGCAGCTAAAGGAGTCTGAATTAAAGAAGCAAATTAAGGAAAAGGCATTCGTCCCTCTGTATTTTCTTTATGGCGAGGAAAAATATTTGATCAGCCATTACACCGAAGCTGTTGTGAATAAGGTGCTTGGAAAAAGCTACAGCGATTTTAATTTTCAAGCCTTTGACGGCGGCAAGGCTTCGATCGATGAAATCGCGGATGCAGCTCAGGCGCTTCCGCTGTTTGCTGAGCATAAATGCGTTTTGGTAAAGGATTTGAATGTGGAAGCTCTGAATGCCGGAGAACTTGCTAAGTTATATCAACTTTTAGAGGAACTATCTGAAACCACGGTTTTAATTATCAGCCAGTCCACTCTGGAAATCGATGCGAAAAGATCCGCGAAATGGAAGAAGTTTATTGCGGCAGCGGAAAAAAATGGAACGGTGGTCCTATTGGAAAAAAGAGGAGAGATCGCTTTAGAGAAGCAGCTGGTGCAGTGGGCGGAAAAGAGAGGCTGCGGCCTGACCCAGATCAATGCGGGGAAAATCATTCAGCTTTGCGGAGATGACCTCCTGACCTTAAGCAGCGAGCTGGAAAAGCTGTGCGCCTATGCAGTGGGCCGGGAAATTACCAAGGATGACATTGATCTGCTGGTAACCAAAAATCTGGAAACTACAGTTTTTGTTTTGGGCAACGCGCTGATGGCTGGAAATTATGATAAAGCATACCAGCAGCTTGACCTGCTTTTTTATCAAAAAGAGGAGCCGGTGGCAGTACTCGCGGTCTTATCCTCTAACTATGTGAATTTATACCGGGCCAAAACGGCTTTAGAAAGCGGAGAAAAGACTTCCGTTTTGAGCAAAGACTTTGATTATAGAGGAAGAGACTTTTTAATCCGCAATGCGGAAAGGGATTGCAAACGTGCTTCCATCAGCCAATTGAGAAAAAGCTTGTTTTTGTTGGCTCAGGCGGATCTGGCTTTGAAAAGCGGCAGGTCGGAGCCTAGAACTGTGCTGGAAGAGCTAATTGGAAAAATGATGCTGTTAGCTCGAGAGGAGAAGGTCTGATGATAAAAATTAAGGAAGCGGTAATTGTTGAAGGGAAATACGATAAAATTAAACTAAGCTCTTTGATTGACGGCCTGATTATCGAAACTGGAGGCTTTCAGATTTTCAGCGACAGGGAAAAGATCGAGCTGCTCCGCAGGCTGGCGGACACCAGGGGGCTGTTGATTTTAACGGACAGCGACTCCGCGGGATTTTTAATCCGCAACCATATCCAGAGCTGTATCCCTAAGGAAAAAATCAGACATGCTTACATTCCAGACCTTTATGGAAAGGAAAAAAGAAAGCTTCACCCATCTAAGGAAGGCAAGCTGGGAGTGGAGGGAATCGATCCTGAAATTCTTTTAGAGTCGATCCGCCGCTCAGGCGCATCAGCTATAGAAGAAGCCGGAAGTTCGGAAGAAAAAAGAAAGATTACCAAGCTTGATTTGTATGAGGATGGCTTTTCAGGAGGTGCGGACAGCAGTAAAAAACGTCAGGTGCTTCTACGGGAATTAGGACTTCCGGAACGGTTGACGGCTAAAGCTCTGGTGCCCGTTTTAAATAGTTTGGTAAACTATGAGGAGTATCAGAAAGTGGTTAAAAAAATTAATTTAACTCTGGAAAATGATTGACAGAATATACCGAAAATGATATAATAATTGTCGCTGACTGAAATGCGAGCGTGCTGGAACTGGCAGACAGGCACGTTTGAGGGGCGTGTGTTTATGACGTACGGGTTCAAGTCCCGTCGCTCGCACCAAGTGAACAGGGGCCGGAATTTGGAGCTCAAAAGTGAGACAATCCAGATTCCGGCCTCTTTTTCTATGCCAAAACCCCAGTGTTTAAGCCATTTTTCGAGGATTATCTCATTTTATAGAAATGGGACATCGAAAAGCAAAAAACAGAAAAATAGGTTGTAAAAACAATCAAATGTATTTATTCTGGACCCGGAATTCTCATTCTAATGAGGATGATAACTTGTTTTGTTGAAGTTCTGGCCTTTTTATTAAGAGCAAATCTGCGAACAAAGTTCGACATAAGGCCCAGTATGGGAGTAACAAAGGTTGGTGTCTTATTTTAAGTGGTATCTTTTCCTTTAATACTTCCCCTTAAAAACAAAGAATTTGTTGCACGATCACAACAGTTTTTTGTTTTTATATAAGCTTTTGTTGTTAGATATTGAAAATTCAGTAAAAATACAGTAAATTATTATATATATACTAAATTTTTGTGCTTTCGATATCATTTTAAATGACATAAGGTGACCAACCATGACAGAAAAAGATCCGATAACTCCTAAAGGCTATGTTCAGGAATTCATTGAAGTCTTAAAAGCTGAGATTGAAGAGCTTAAACAATCAAAAGATAACAATATTATCTTGATGAATGGTATACTCTTTGAAAGCAAAAATGGGTACAACATATACCAATTTGACACTAAGCAGCCATTTTCTCCTCAGGACAATGTAGTGTACAAAATAGTGACGAGTTCTGCTCAATTCGATTGCGAATATGTCTCATCCGACAACTGTCAAGTTCTTTTGAAAACATTTCGCCCCCTATCTTTGAGCCAAGAAATAAAACTCTTTCTCGACCGTACCGCTCTGCCTGAGAAACTTCTGCAATGTTTTCAGGAGAACCTGCACAACGCCGATCAGCGGTATGCGATCGCGGCGCGGCTGTTTAATGGCCAGTTTCAAGCCGGTACGAAATCTTTACCGGGCTTAGCGGGATATAGTCGGGTAAACGAATATCAGAAAGCTGCTGTAGTACATTCATTTCAGGGTGACACCATCATTTGGGGCCCTCCGGGTACGGGGAAAACGCATACAATAGCGATAGCGATCAATGAACAAATAAAGCGGGGGCGTCGCGTCCTGCTGCTTTCTCATGCAAATACTGCGGTAGATGGCGCAATGGAAGAACTGGCGGATCTTCTCCATGATGAGCCTGTTTATACAGAAGGCCATTTGGTTCGAATGGGCGCTTCACAACTGGATAAGTATCCGATGCTATCCTTGGATGAGGTTATTCGGACAAAATCAGAGGAGCTTGCCAGTCAAATAAAAGATCTTGAAATAAAATTACTGCCGATGCAAGACAAACTTTCCGATTTTTTGAAAATACAAGTTATGCGGGATGGCTGCAAGCAAAAGCAGAGTAATTTGTCAGAGAAAAAAACAATATACAACCAGCAGGAGAAAGAACTTAAGCAATATATGGCAGAGATTGGGCGAGATGAAACGACGTTACAATCTCAGAAAGCAGAACTATCCCGGCTGGAAACCAAAATGTTTCAAACCAGGCGTACAAAGCAGAAAATTTTATCAGCCAGGCAAAAGATTTATAAAGTTGAAAATTCTTGTGAAGAAAGGCGAAATGCCATCAAATTGCTGCAAAGCAAGCAACCTGCCCTTTCTTTGGAAATTGCCGATTTGGAGAAAATTATACTATCCGAAGCATCGGCAATCGAGTCTGCACTCTCGACTGTCGGGCTTACCGAGTCAACCCTAGAAAAAGAAATCAGAGAGATGGCCAAGAAGATAGATGCGATTGAACAACAAATCAGAGAGTTGGAGCGGCTTATCGCTGCTGTGCGCAAGCAGGTGATCGAAGAGGCGGCAGTAATCGGCGCGACGCTGTCGATGACGTATATGTCTACCGATTTGCAAGCACAACAATATGACGCGCTGTTCATCGACGAGATCAGCATGGCTCCATTACTGCCTATGTTTTTCGCAATGGGCCTGGTCAGTTCATCCTGCACCCTGATTGGAGATTTTTTACAGCTTCCTCCAATCGGCACACAAAGTAAAAATGAATTGCTGAAAAAGTGGCACAATAGAAGCTTTTTCGATATTATCGGAATGAACTCGGTGGGCAAAGCCAGAAGCAGTGAATTCGTGAAACCGTTGAGCATTCAATACCGCATGAACCCTGCCATTGCTGCAATCCCCAACAAGTTGTTTTATGGAGACATTTTGCAAAGCGGAGACAATACGAAGACCAGGGTTCTATCCGATCAGTGGGTGCAGGATCAGCCGTTGTTTTTAGTGGATACTTCAGAGGGCGCTCCATGGATGAATCGAGGGCCTAATGGGCAAAGTCGGTGTAATTTGTATCATGCAACACTGGCAGCGGCTATGGCGCAAGACTATTTAGCGAATGAAACACAGGATGGTAAAGAGATCACGGTTGGTGTCGTCGTTCCGTATCGCTCGCAAAAGGACTTAATTAATGATATTTTAGATGAGTCTTTGGGGAAAAACAGCCCGGCAAGAAAACGAATCGAAGTAAATACGGTACATAGTTTTCAGGGTGGAGAAAAAGATGTTATCATCTGCGATTCTGTAGAGAGCGAAGGTACGGATGCAAAATGGTTCTTTTTTGACGACGGCAGCAGGAATAACCAGAGTGCTCCGCTCATGTTAAATGTCGCGGTCACACGGGCAAAATCTAAGTTCATTTTATTGGCAAATGTGAAATTCGTACAACAGAATTTCACAGGGCATATTTTCAAGGATATGCTGGATATTCTGCATCAACATGGAGTAACGTTATCCGTTTCTAAGTTGGGAATTGGTTTCCAGACTACAGATGAAGAAAATGAAATCAAGCGGTTGAGTGAAGGAGTGCCAGTTGAAGAACTGGGGCAGTATAATCAAAATAGTTTCTGGGCCAAAGTGATTCCGGATTTAAAAAATGCCAGTAAGCGAGTGATCATTTTCTGTCCCTTTGTCCGAGAAGGACGAATTGAAGTTTTACTGCCTATATTTAAGAAAATCATCGAAGCAGGCGGAGAGGTAATCGTCTATACTCGGTCGGTAAGCGAACATGTAAGGCTTTATCAAAAGAAGGCCCGAGACTTGATCGATAATTTGCGAAGGGAAGGAGTCATCGTACGGATTCGCAAAAATATGCACGAAAAGGTAATACTGATTGATGACACCCTGGTTTGGCAAGGCAGCTTAAATTTGTTGAGTCACAAATCCACTAAGGAACAAATGCAGCGTATGGTAAGTAAAAAGGTGCAGAAAGAGGTTTCCGAACTGCTCGACTTGAATGATTTTAAGAAAATTAAGGTGGCCGATGATCCGGCAATGAGATGTGAATTCTGCAAGGGTTTGTTGGTAAAAAGGGCAAGCGTAAACGGAGATTTTTATGGCTGTACATCTTTCCCAGACTGCGGTTTCACAAAGCCCCTGTAAGGTTCAGGGTCAATAGAGGGCTGAATTTGAGTTCAAAAATGAGACAATCCAGATTTCGGCCTATTTTTCTATACTGAAAACCAAGGATTTAAGTCAATTTTTCAAAGTTGTCCCACCGTGGGTGTCCAACCTCCAAAAGAGCAAACCAGGAAGCTTTCCCACCGGAAAAATAAGTTTTTAACAGAGCAAGCGAATGGCTGAGGAAAACAGGAACATTGGAGCCGATCATGGGTACTACGCAATGAAAACCCGGCAATTTTCCTTCCCAGTCGATAGGCTTCAGGTTTGAAGGAACCTCCGATCAGGTGGCCATTCAGGACGTCAGGCTTTTTCCACAGAACTGCTCCGCCATTGCTGTTTACCCGGAATTAATATAGGAAGAACCCTCTGTGCTCCTTATGGACATAGGTGGCTGGACTGTGGGCCTCATGCGGCTGGACAATGGAATCCCCAACGCCTCCACCTGCCGAAGCCTGGAACTAGGCATGATCCGATGCATCGATGAAGCGAAGGAACAGGTCCGCCGGGAGACAGGCTTGTCCGTTACCGACGCCCAGGTGGAACATGTGCTGGCAGGACAAACCAAATCGGTTTCCCGGTTCGCCCGTAACATACTAGATTGTATCCATCATGTGAGGCTCTTGAAAAGCTGGGAAATTCCCGTGATTTTTGAAAAAGAGGGAATAGACGCCTCTGATATGAACAGCGAGATGATTCTGACCTGATTGAGTGCCTTTGCCCAGGCGGAAAGCGAATCTATCAGAAGTAACATTACGAAAGGAATCCGAATGGGTTATCGTCAGGGACGTTTTTCATTTCGATATGTTAATTTTCTTGGATATCGCAAAGGAGCAGATGGTCAGCCTGAAATTCATCCGGAAGAAGCCAAGACTATCCGAATGATTTTTGAGAACTTTCTCAATGGGAGCAGTATGGATGATATCAAACAATGCTTAGAAAGTACAGGAAGACTCGGGAAATGATCTCCTCAGAAAATCTAAGCTTAGAAGAATACTCCGAAGCCTTAGTATATCGAATTATTGAAAGGATTACGGTTCTGTCCAAAGAGCAAATACAAATCCGTTTTGCAGGCGGATATGAAATGACACAGCCACTGCAATAAAGAACAGGTACAGAGAAATGCTGGCAGCCTTTGCTTCTCTGCGGGTCTAGAGACATTTATGTGATGGTTAACGGAGTGGAATTGGGGGGCTTGGCGATGTCCTGGGGATTTTTGGGGACGAAGAGGTCATCTGAATTCAGAATGGTGGAATGATACTAACAATTAATATTGGTTTATTAAAAACATGGGAAATAGCTTCTGGAAGAAGCTGACTCGAAAACAATTATCTTGGTACAACTACTTTCCATAAGCTGCTTTTTGTAAGTAAATGCGGAATTTCCACCTGACTTTTCAGGTTGGAAACGCCGCTTTTTTCATTTATTACTTTTTTCTATAATGAAAATTAATTCTAGTTTGTGATTATTTAAAGCTCTTTTCAAACTAAATTAGATAATAGATGGGATCTTTTATAGTAGAGGCTTAAATTTAGAACTCAATTATAGTACGCTTCAACTTTTTTCTGAGAGTTACTTTAGAATTTTACTGAAATGACAATATTACATCCAGCACTAAAAAATAATTAAAACTAATATATAATAATACTTTTTAGGGGGCTATAAATGATGCGCCCGTATAAAACCACTCTACACAGATAGAGGTTCTTGCGCCGCCTTGAGAAGCAAAGGTTCGTATCTCGCACATAGACCACAATTTACTGGTAGGATCCTGAAGGCGAATCCGTATCCAGTGCATTTCCTGTGATTGAGTATATATAATGTCATCTAGTACTAAATTTGCAGAAATCGTAAAATTGTTATTGGTCTGGACATCCATCGCACTATCATAAATGCTGACGCGTCGTATATCTGCCAAAACAGAGGTGCCAGTAGTGGTGGGCTGAATAGAAAGCCTGAGACTTGAAGCAGTGGTGGATTGTGCAATCAAAGTTAGATTTTCTAATGGAATGCGTAATGTACTTCCTATTGTGGAGAGATCCGCATTATACGTTTCTGTATTAGATTTCAGATTCGGACTGATAATGCTTTGAGTGGAAGTAGTAAAACTGAGAATATATTTCGTTTTGGTATTTTCCACTTCGATGATTTTCGGAGTTTCTCCTGAGGCTCCTTGGGGCCCTGTATCACCTTTTACACCAGAAGGCCCAGTGGCACCTTGGTCTCCTTGAGGTCCGGCAGGACCAACAGGAACGACGAAATCCAGAAGGACACCGGTTTCCGTAGAGCTGGCAGTTACCGCAGCTGAGCTTCCAGAAGAAACAGAACCAATTTCCACCGTAGGGGTAGCGCCAGTCGGACCTTGAGGTCCAATAGGCCCTGTATCACCTTTTACACCAGAAGGCCCAGTGGCACCTTGGTCTCCTTGAGGTCCGGCAGGACCAACAGGAACGACGAAATCCAGAAGGACACCGGTTTCCGTAGAGCTGGCAGTTACCGCAGCTGAGCTTCCAGAAGAAACAGAACCAATTTCCACCGTAGGGGTAGCGCCAGTCGGACCTTGAGGTCCAATAGGCCCTGTATCACCTTTTACACCAGCGGGACCCATAGGGCCTTGCTCACCTTGTGGACCTTGGCAGCCAGAATCTCCTTGCATACCTTGGGGTCCGGTTACACCTTGCGGTCCTTGTTCTCCCTGTGGTCCCTGTTCACCCTGCGGTCCACGATCGCCTTTTTCCCCCTTGTCACCCTTAGGTCCAGCTGGACCTGCTGAACCGGTATCACCTTTCGGGCCCACAGGACCGGTATCACCTTTCGGGCCCATAGGTCCAGGATTCCCCTGGATCCCCTGAGGACCCATAAAACCTTGGTCTCCTTTGGGACCCATATCACCTCGAACTCCTTGAGGTCCTTGAGGTCCTTGAATACCGGCCATCCCACGAGGACCAGCTGGGCCAGGACACCCTTGTTCTCCTTTAGGTCCTTGAGGTCCTTGCGGGCCTCTCTCTCCCCTGGGCCCTTGAGGCCCTTGCGGTCCGGGGATTCCCTGAGGCCCTTGAGGACCAGTATTTCCTTGAACAAACACATAATTCTCTCCTGACGAAGAACAGGGACAATATCTGTTAGAAGTATATTTATTATAGTAATCCATATCAGAGATGACTCCTTTTCAGAATTTTCTAAAAATAAGGCAACGGATAAATTTTTTATTCCCTTAAATTAGAACTTTCATTTATTTTCTCATTTAGACGTTGACTTTGTGTACCGAAATAGAACGCAATCACAACAGAAAAGACTGTGAGAAAATCTTGTTCTGAAAGTTTTCCTATAATCGAGAGATATGCGAATACTACGGTTAAAATAATTGTTACAATGCTTTTTACGCATAAAAGATTGCTCAGCCTTTGAAGCCATACTGAACGCATATAGTTTCCTCCTTCTGGTACTATCTACTTTATTAGAATATGAGCAGAAGTGGAATTTTGGAACTCAAAAATAAGACAACTCAACTCCGGCCTCTTTTTCTATTCTATAAACCTAGAAATCAAGCCTTTTTTTGAAGTCTGTTTCTTTTAATAGGAATAACACATCCAAAAGTAAAAAACAGAAAAACGGGTTGTAAAAACAATAGAATATATCTATTCTGAACCTGGAATACTCATTTTGTTGAAGATATCTTTTGATTTTGGATTATTAAATTCCTCTCAAATGGTATTAGACTAGCGGACAACAATTTCGTCACTCCCTCCCAAGAAGGGGTGACGAAATAGATGTCA
>ENA-UOJP01000951-UOJP01000951.1-human-gut-metagenome-genome-assembly--contig:-C102-NODE-951-length-42382-cov-9.158811_pt1 | contig 42382 bp, 35 predicted proteins | sample MGYA00242353_ERZ723900 | MGnify/ENA metagenome assembly ERZ723900
TGCGGCTGAACTGTGGGGAGCCGCCGCCGATCTTGCTGAGTTTACCATGAAGCCCGTCCTTGATGAAAACGGGCGGATTATCCCCCTGCACCGATTACCGCATAGAAACACTGAATTGCAGGAATGAGGATTTTACGCTCTCCTGCATACGGGCGAACATGAAATACGGCAAGATCAACTGTTCCCTATAAATATTAATAAGTATAAATAATATATAAATCGTATTGTCCTCCAATACTAATATATGGTATGATAAACACGACTTGTTTTTATGTAGCCGCATAACGAAGAAGCGAGGAAAATCATAAATGGGTGGAATATTCGGAGTTGTATCGAAGCAGAGCTGTACGCTGGATCTGTTTTTTGGCGTGGACTATCACTCCCATCTTGGAACCAAGAGGGGCGGCATGGCCGTATACGGGGAACAGGGCTTTACCCGCTCGATCCACAATATCGAGAACACGCCCTTCCGCACGAAATTTGACGGGGATTTGGAGGAGCTGGAGGGCAATCTTGGCATCGGCTGCATTTCCGACAACGAACCTCAGCCCCTGTTGATCCAGTCCCATCTGGGAAGCTACGCCATCACCACGGTGGGGAAAATCAACAATATGGACGAGCTGGTGGCCGAGGCCTATGAGAACGGCCATATCCATTTTATGGAAATGAGTCACGGCCGCATCAACGCTACGGAGCTGGTGGCCGCCATCATCAACCAGAAGCCCACGCTGGTGGAAGGGATTTTGTACGCCCAGGAGAAGATCGAGGGCTCCATGAGCATTCTCATCCTGACCCCCGAGGGAATCTACGCCTCCCGGGACCGCTACGGGAGAATGCCGATTGTAATCGGAAAAAAGGACAACGCCCACTGCGTGTCCTTCGAGAGCTTCGCCTATATCAATCTGGGTTACTCGGATTTAAAGGAACTGGGGCCGGGGGAGATCGATTTCATCACGCCGGAGCGCGTGGAAATACTCAGTCCCCCCAGGGAGGAGATGAAAATATGCGCTTTCCTCTGGGTCTACTACGGCTATCCCACCTCCTCCTACGAGGGGATCAATGTGGAGCAGATGCGCTACCAGTGCGGACGCCTCCTGGCCCGCCGGGATCAGGAAAATGACGTCCGCCCCGACGTTGTGGCCGGCGTCCCGGACTCCGGCATCGCCCACGCGGTGGGTTACGCCAACGAGTCGAAAATCCCCTTCGCCCGCCCCTTCATCAAATACACCCCCACCTGGCCCCGGTCTTTCATGCCCACCAGCCAGGGCCAGCGCAACCTGATCGCCCGGATGAAGCTGATCCCCGTGGACGCGCTGATCCGCGATAAGAGCCTGCTGCTCATCGACGACTCCATCGTGCGGGGCACCCAGCTGGGCGAAACCACGGAATTTCTGTACCAGAGCGGCGCGAAGGAGGTCCACATCCGCCCGGCCTGCCCGCCCATCATGTTCGGCTGCCGCTACTTAAACTTCTCCCGCTCCTCCTCGGAGCTAGATCTGATCACCCGACGGATCATCCAGGAACGGGAAGGGGATAACGTGTCCGACGAGGTGCTGCTGGATTACGCCAACCCGGACAGCCAGAATTACCGGGAGATGGTGGAGGAAATCCGCCGCCGGCTGAATTTCACCACCCTGCGCTTCCACCGCCTGGACGACCTGGTGGAGTCTATCGGACTGCCGGACTGCAAGCTTTGCACTTACTGCTGGAGTGGAAAAAAATAGACGGGAAACGGACGGTTCCCATCTCACCGCGTATACATGGAAAACGGCCCCGCCGGACAGCTGACGCTGCGCTCCCGGCGGGGCCGTTTTCCATATTTTTATTCCCATCACAACTGCCGTACTCTCGTCTTCCAGCTGCATAACGACAGACGCTGTTTCAATTCCTCCCGCAGCCGGTCGTCCTCAATCACGAGATCGGCCGCCTGGGGCAGATACACGTTTTCCAGATATTTCCTAAACTGTTCCGCCCAATCCTGGCCCGGATCATTTTCCACGATTTCAACATCAACCACCGCCGTAATCACTGTGGGAAACCCATACTGTTCTGCCCAGACGGGCAGCTCCATCTCCGCACCATATTCATCGATCCGGCATCGGATCGTATCCGGGTTCTCATTCGGATCGTTGTCCACAGGCGTTCCCTTCAGCAGCCCTTCCTTTGTCAGATTTTCCGGCGGAACCCGGACCAGGGAGACCTCCTCGCCGTAATAGCCGTTGCTGGTGCCCAGCCATCTGAGGGTGACGTATCCTTTCCGGGTGGCAAATTTATAGAAGGTCCAGGTGTAGTGCGTCATCGACGCCTCGTCCATTCCGCTCTCCCCGGCCACCTCCTCGGCCATCAGAATCGGGCTGTCCAGCAGATATTCCAGCTCGCCGCAGATATCCTCGATCTGCACCGACTCGCAGCAGCCCTGCTCATGGTACATCAAATAGACGGTGTGATCAGAGCAGAAAAAGCGCAGCTCCTCCATATTTCCCCACACCTCCAGGCTGGTCACTGTCTTTCCCAAAAGCTCCGAAACAGGAACCTCCTCCGCTCCCTCCAGGTAATAATAATACGACTCACCGTGTCTCATTCCAACCTCCTTTTCCACCTCGCGCCCTGTCCGTCAGCTGCAAAAGTCCACGTTCAGTTCCCGCAGCTCCCCGGGCTTTAAAGGTTCCCCGGAAACCGCCCCGGTCAGCAGAAGCGGCGTCTCCCCCACGTTGCACAGGTAGACATGTTCCCAGAGCCGGAAACGGAAGTTGGTATGTTCCATTTCCGGCTCATCCACACTGTGCACCCACTGCAATTCGACCCACGGAAGCATCTTTGCCTCCAGTATCTCCAGGCAATTCACCCCGCGGATGCGGTATCGCAGCTGGAATACCGTGCCTTTGGGCGAATCATCGTCCTTCCATTTCAGGCAGATCGTCACCAAAGGTTCCTTACCGGCCTCCAGCCGCCGCGAAGGATATTCCCAGTGCTCATACCTGGCCTTTGATTTTCCTTCATGAAAACAGTGGTAATAGTTCCGGCAGAACGCGCTCAGATCGATGCGCAGCGCATTTTCCTCATTCCACGGTTCCAAAGCGGAAGGCTGCGGCTCCCGCTCTCTGTCAGCGGCCATCCTCATGGCCCGAATGCGCCTCCACGCGCCGGGGTCCAGCCCGTTCCTCTCAGCCCATTCCATACATTGATCTCGATGGTATTCTTCCTCAGAGTACAAATATAAATCCTCCATCCAGAAACAGGCGAAGCATTTCAGGTCAAAGGAATCCAGCTTACGAACCAGGCGGTACCACTCCTTTTTTTCCTTCCCGAACACCCTGGGCCAGGCGTTCTCGTTCAGAAGCACCAGGAAAATGGACCCGTCCTCCACCTCCACCTCGAATCCGCCGGGTACCGTCGACACCGCCCGGATGGGAGCGGCGGCCACGTCGAATCCCTCGCCTCTCCCCCATATCCGCAGGCCCACTGCGCCTGTCTTCTCGTCCTCTGCGGGGCTTACCTTCCAGTTTACCAGTTCGTTCCGATTGTTCTCACCCATCGCCGTTCTCCTCTCTTCTGCATCTGTTGCCGCGGCATGGTCAGGCCTCCTATGTGCAGTATAGCAAAACAGATACGCCTGCGCAGGTGCGCAGGAACGGTAAAGTGGCGTGGCGGGATGGAAATGGCGGGTGGGCGGGATGGAACTTTCCATATCGAGGGGGATTTTGTCGGGTTTTACAGTATGAAGGCAGCCTGAGATTGTTCCACCTGCAATCGCCCGCTGGCTGTGCCGACGGCCCATTACAAACTGCAATCGCCCGCTGGCTTATTCCGACCTCCTTATCCACCAAAAAAGGAAACAGACCGAAGCCTGTCTCCCCTTTTATTGCACAACATCACTGTTTCCACATCTTCCGGTCCACAAACGAAAGCCCAAGCCCGCACACCGCAAAGCCCATCGCCACCGCAAACGCGAACCGGTAACTCCCCGCGGCCTGATAGATCCTGCTCATCAGGATCGGCCCCACAAGGCCGGCCGCATTGAAGCCGATAAACATAATTCCATAATTGATCCCTGCGTTCGTCCTGCCGAACCGGCTTGCCGTAAAGCTGGGGTACACGCCCATAAACGCGCCGAAACACACTCCCACCAGGCAGATTCCGATACAGAACATCACCGTCCCTGTACTCAGATACAGAATGGCCATGGCCGCGATGGCGGTCACAAATACGCCGGACAGCGTGTTGGGGCAGCCGATATGGTCCGATATCATACCGGCCAGAATCCGTCCGAAGGTATTAAACAACGCCAGCACGGACACGACCAGCGCGGCCTTTTTTGCACTCATCCCGGCCATGTTCTGCGCGATGCCCGAGGCCTGGGATATGGCCATCATACCCAGAACCGCCCCGAAAAACAGCATGAGCAGCATAACGTAAAATGCAGGCGAGGCTATCATCTCTTTCCAGTTTTTGTCATTCGCTGCGGCCGTTGTCCGCTTCTGTTCCCTTTTCGGCGGAGTCCACCCAGCCGGGATAAAATCAGCCGGGCAGCGCACGATAAACTGGGAGAATATACCTCCCACGGCGATAATCACGCAGCCCATCCAGATAAACGCGTTACTCACCCCCGCCATGCCGATCAGCCTGTTTGCGATGGGCGGAAAAATGACTGAGGAAATGCCGTAGGATGCGGTAGCGATCCCGCCGATCAACCCCGACTTGTCCGGGAAAAATTTCACAGAGTTGCTGATGGTCTGCCCGTAAGCCAGCCCCATCGCCAGGCCGCTGACAATCCCGTACCCCAGGATCAGCAGGCCCACACGGTCCGCCAGCCCGCAGATCACGAATCCCAGGCCGAATAAAACGCTGCCAAGAAACACCACCCACCTCGGGCCGATTTTCTCATTCAGGAAACCTCCGCCGATCATTGTGATAAAACCGGAGGAGTTGCCAACCGAGAATACAATCGCCAGATCCGCCGCGGTAAGCGGCGCTCCCGTAAGCTCCGATAAGTGGACCGCCATTGGCCCCGCGAACACGCTCCACGCATACAGCGCGCCGATGCACAGATTAATCAGGCAGCTGGAAAACAGCACCAGCCACCGCCTTTTTGTCAACCGAATTGTCTCTTCTGTCCTCATTGTTCCATCCCCGCTCTCTCCTGCCCCGCCGGGCAAAACTCAGCTCTGACGTTTCTTCACATACATATGGGCCAGGGCCGCAAGCGCCATGCCGCAGGCCGCGATCACATACACGCCCTCTGTGGTGGCCGCCCCGAAAAAGGCTTTGGACAGCGTATTGGTCAGGTAGGGCGAAATCGTCTGGCCGATGCAGGAAGCCGCGTTGAAACAGGCGCTGGCCAGGGCAACCGCCACCGGGGGAACCGCATTGGACACGTCCACAAACCCCGAGGGAATGTACAACCCCTGGGAAAAGCCGCAGAACAGCGCCGCGATCATCAGCATCACAAAACTGTCCGAAAATACCACCAGCAGGAACGCGCCAAATGCAAAGCAGAGCATCGCCGCGGGAAGCACATATTTCTTTAAAATTTTGGTAACTGCGCCCAAAACCATTCCCACCAGAATCTGCGCCCCGGAAAACACGCTGGTCAGGGTGCCGGAGACGCTGCTGTTTCCGGCCAGCGTTCCACTGATATGCATGGAAATGTTGGTGGAAAATGTAATCAGAAACATCATTTCCAGGAAAATAAACACATAAATGGGAATCACGCTGCGGTTTAAGCGCACCTTCTCCGTCTCGCTCTCCACCGCTTTACCGGTGTCGGGAAGAAAGACCAGGATCAGCAGCATGGAAAGAAATGCGGCCCCGTTGACGAAATACGCATGGGTGAACACCGTTTTTCCCAGCATTCCGCTGAGCCCGGACAAGAGCATCATACCTGCGCCCACGCTGGCCGCCTGAATGCCCATGGCCGTCACCCGCTCGTCGCCCTCGAAGAACTCGGACACCACCGCGGTATTTAACGACGCGCACCATCCCAGGGCCACCCCGTAAAGCGCCCTGGAGGCAAACAGCAGCCCGAAGCTGTCCGCCGCCAGGGGCAGCAGTCCCGCAGCCCCCGCCAGCGCGCTCGCAAATAACAGCATTTTCTTTTTGCTGACTTTTAACACCAGCCAGCCGCAGACAACGGAGAAAAACATGGAGACAAACGCCGGGATCGTAATCAGCATCTGCACCAGGCTGATATTGACATGATTGTAATGTTCCGCGATTGAGCCGAGCACAGGGGCGATGGAAATCTGAAGCCCCTGTACAAAGGAAATAGCCGCAACCGCAATATAGATATTCAGCTTTTTCTTCAATTTATCACACCCTCATCGCCGCATAGAACGCATCGTTGACCGCCTCAAAGATCTTGGCCACCTGATTGCAGTCGCCCACAATATAGGATTCCACGACCTCGTCGCACAGGGCGTCCACCCGGTCCCAGGGAGAATGAAAGCCCAGGGCGCAGACCACGGAATCCGCCTCGATGGTAAACTGCTCTCCCGCCCGCTCTACCGTCACGCCGCTGTCCGTAATCTCTTTCACCACGGTATTGGTGTAAATGGCAGCCGCCTTTTCGATCTCAGGCATCAGGCCGCCCCGGTACAGCATATTGACGTCCCCTGCGACCTCATCTTTCATCTCTATGATAGAGCACTCTCTGCCCTCCGCGTGGAACGCGACCGCCGCCTCGCTGCCCACCAGGCCGCCTCCCATGATGACGACCTTTTTCCCCAGCTTTTCCGGGTGAAGCTCCGCGTCGATGGCCATGACCACGTTTTCGCCGCGGATGCCGGGAATGGGCGGAAGCGTCTCCTCAGAGCCGATCGCCACAAACAGCACGTCGGGAGCCGCCTCCCTCACATAGGCGGGCGTTACCTCCGTATTCAGCACCACCCTGACCCCAGCCTTGTGGACGCGGTTTATCAGAACCTGGCAGAACTTTGCAATATCCCGCTTGAAGTACGCGGCTCCTGCCGGATGGAGATTTCCGCCCAGCTTGTCCGCCTTTTCCACCAGCGTGACCTCGTGGCCTCTGCCGGCCAGCGTAATAGACGCCTGCATACCCGCCGGGCCGCCTCCCGCCACCAGCACGCGCTTCTTCTCTGCGGCAGGGGCAAAGCCGTTCCGGCTAAACAGCTGAAGGCCGATTTTGGGGTTGACCGCGCATTTGATATTCTCGCACTGAACCGTCTCTCCAAAGCATTCATAACAGCGCAGACAGGGGGTGATATCCTCCGCCTCATCCCGGAGCGCCTTCTCAGGGATATAGGGGTCAGCCACCAGCGCGCGCCCGATCTCCACGTAATCCGACTCCCCGCCTGCGATGATCTCCTCCATCTGGGCCGGATCATTGAGAGAGCCCACGCAGGCCACCGGCGTCTTTACATGCTTTTTGATCTCAGCCGCCAGATACACATTGACACCCCGCTTGAAGAACGCCGAGGGATGGGTTCGGCAGAAAAGCGCCGGATCTTCATGGTTGCCGCAGGAAACGTTGATCAGATCCACCTTCCCGTCCAACATCTTCGCAACCTCAATGCACTCGTCCATACCGATTCCCGTATCGCTTAAGTCGTCCCCGGAGATGCGCGCCTCGATGGGAAATGCCGGGCCCACCGCTTCCCGCACCGCCTCCACCGCTTTCACAAAGAAGCGGGCGCGGTTTTCCAGGGAGCCGCCGAACTCGTCGGTTCTTTTATTATAGTAGGGGGACAAAAACTGTGAAAACAGCCAGCCGTGGGCCGCATGGACCTGAACCATGTCAAATCCGCAGTCCTTGCACAGCTTTGCGCCCTTGCCGTAGGAGTCGATAATCTCATCGATCAGCTCCTTTGGCATCTCTTTTACATGGCCCTGGGGCATATCGAATTCGCTGGGGCCGTAGGCCTCGCTGCACCTGCCGTCCGTGCCGCCCACGCTTTCCAGGCCGCCGTACATGCCGCCGTGGGACAGCTGGATGTTGGCGTAAGCGCCGTTGTTGTGGATCAGACGGGACGCCTCCCTGAGCAGCTGCTTCACGCCGAAGGAATCCAGCTGGAGCTGCTTGTTGTGGGATTTTCCCGTGGCGGAATGGACGATGGCCTCACCGTAGGTCACCACAGCCGCCCCGCCCTTTGCCCGCTCCTCCAGATAGGCCAGCATCTCGTATGTAAAATGCCCCTCTGTGGTGATGCAGCTGGGACTTGTGGGAGCCGCGATAATCCGGTTCTTCAGTCTCAGGTTGCCTATTCTCGTCGCCTCAAATAGATGAGGATATTTCTCTTTACCGTTTCGTTTATCAGCCATTTTTACACCTCTGTCATCAACGTTTTTTGAATTTTCCTACTTTAGTCAGCTTCGCAGGCAGCTTTGGCAGCTTGCCCGAGGCCAGCTTCACGGCCTCGTCCCCGCAGACCTGCGCGCATTTACCGCATTTCGTACAGTCGAACGCGTCGATCATATGAATGAACCCGGATTTTCCCTCGATGCAGTCCGCCTCGCAGGCGTCGGCGCAGTCGCCGCAGCCGGTGCAGAGCATGGGGTCAATATAATAATTGACAAAGGACTTACACTGGCCCGCGGGACAGTTTTTCTTCTTCACATGCTCTTCAATCTCGCCTGCAAACAGGTCCAGCGCGCTGAGCGCTATCCGGGACGCGTTCTGCCCAAGGGTGCAGGGGGTGGAGACCGGCATCGCGCCTGCGATTTCCCCGGTCAGCTCAAGCTGCTCCTTTTTCCCTCTCCCCTCCATGATATCCTTCTGAATCTGCTGGAGCTGGAGCAGGCCTTCCCGGCAGAACACGCATTTTCCGCAGCTCTGGACGCAGAACTTCATCAGCCTTTTTTCCGTTTCCCGGACAATGCAGTCCCGGGGACCGAGGGGCCGGAACAGCCCGTTTTCAATCTTCAGCTCTCCCAGGGTCCGTCCGGCTGCGGAGGGGCCGAAAAACTCATACCCGGACAGGAAGCCTTTTACCTCGGAGGGATTTTCCAGCAGATCGGACAGCAGGACATCCGGGCGCTCCTTTTTCAGCGTCCGCCCGTCCAGGGAAATATAAACGCCGTCCGCCTCTGCGCCGTTTGCCCTCTCATACAGCGCTTCCATGGTGACGATATGCACAAGGGCCCAGTTTTGGTATGCGCGCACGTCCACGATTCCCCGTTCCAGCCTCACCCCGTATTCCGCACAGGGGGCCTTAAGCCGTTCCACCAGTTCATCTTCCGCGTGATCCGGCACAAAGAGGACCTGATTTCCGGTTCCCATGGCATGGGCCGCCAGGTTCATTCCCTTTAAAACCGCCTCCGGCGTTTCCAATATCCGAAGCAGGACGCCGTCGATGTCGCCGTTGTTCAGCGCGGCGGCCACTCCCGTCTCCGCGGATTCGGACTCCGCCTGTTTCTTTGCCTCGGATAAAATCTCACCCAGCGCCCGATTGCCGGGGCCGTAATCTCTGATATTTAGCGCCGCAATCTGTTCAATCGTCTGAACGTTCATCGCTCCACCCCCTGATTCCCTTCAAAATCGGACCAGCGCCTGGAGGGGGCAATCTGAAGGCGGAGATCACATTGCAGGCACCGCCCCGCCTCCCGGCAGATATCCGCTTCACAGATTCCGTGATTGTACGGCTGAAAATGATCCGCTCTCTGCGCTGCGCCGTCGATCACAGGTTTTGTCCGCTCCTGATAACCGAATCCCGGAACACAGCCGATATAGGGGTCCGCCGCCGTCTCGGGAGCCAGGACTTCCGAGATATCCCCGTCGCCGCCCAGAAAGCGGTCGATCTGCGCGGCTGCTTCCCGCCCGGATTCGATGGCCGCAATCACGGACTTGGTGCCGTAAATCACATCGCCCGCCGCGAAAATCCCTTCCACCGACGTGCTTTTGTCCTTTTCCACATCCTTCACGGCCACGCTGTCCCCCCTGCCGCGAAGCAGGCCGCAGTCCGGCGGCAGGTCCGGCCTCTGCCCCACGGCGAAAATGACCGTGTCCGCCTCAATGTGGTGCCCGGAATGTTCCTCTTTTTCGATCACCGCCCTGCGGTTCTCGTCAAAGGTAAAGGACTTCACCTTCATAAAATCCACGCCCGTCACATGGTCCCCGCCGGTAATCCGCTCAAAGGTCCTGGCCGGATGGACGAGGATTCCCTCTTCCATGGCCTCCGTAATCTCCTCCTCGCTGGAGGTCATCTGGTCCCTGGCTTCCAGGCAGGCCACATGAATTTCATCAGCTCCCAGCCTTCTGGCGGTTCTCGCGCAGTCAAAGGCGACGTTGCCTCCTCCGAGCACGATAACCCGTTTTCCGATTCCGGTTTCCTCTCCCAGGCTCGCCCTGCGGAGGAACTCGGTGTTCAACAGAACACCGTCCAATTCGCTTCCCTCCATGGGAAGCCGGACGCCCCGGTGCGCGCCGCTGGCTACCAGGACCGCGTCGTATTCCTCCAAAAGCCCTGCCACCTGTCCGACTTTTGTGTTGACCTCAATCTTGACGCCCTGTTCTTCAATTATCTTTATCTCCTCCGCAATGATCTGCCGCGGAAGGCGGTAGGAGGGAATACCGTAAGCCATCATCCCCCCCGCTGTGGGGAGTGCTTCCTTTATGGTGACGTCATGGCCCTGCTTGCGCAGGTAATACGCGGCCGTCAATCCGGCCGGGCCTCCCCCCACAACGCACACGCGCCTGCCTGTGTCCGGCAGCTGTTTCCCCTTCCCTCTCCAGTAAAAGCCCGTGTCCTGTTCCGCCGCATACCGCTTGATATCGCGGATCGACATGGCCTGGGTCAGCTCCTTCCGCTTGCATTCCAGCTCGCAGGCGTGGTTGCAGACATAACCCAGGGATTTGGGAAACGGAACCTTCTCGCGGATCACGGCCGCCGCCGCGTCGCAATTCCCTTCCTTTACAAAACGGATATAGCGGGGAATCTCGGTGTGGGCCGGGCAGGCCGCGCGGCAGGGAACCGCCGCCTCCTCTTTTGTCCCCCTCTGCTCCATTTTGTCGCGGATCGTACCCGTGGGACACACCTCCACGCACGCGCCGCAGAAGCGGCAGTCCGCATCCATTAAAAGCCGTCCATGGAGCGTTCCCACAAATGTCTCAAGCTCCTTTTTCTGATACTGTAGCACCTTGACGCCCCGCAGCTCATTGCAGGCCCGCACGCAGCGCCCGCAGAGCACGCAGCGGTTCATGTCGTGGACGATCAGAGGATTGTTCTCCTGGGGTTTAAACCCCTTGACCCGCATCTTCAGGCGGCCGGTTTTAGGGCCGATGTACTGGATCAGGGTCTGAAGCTCACAGTTCCCGTATTTTGGACAGGTGGAGCAGTCCTCGGGATGGCCGGCCAGGAGAAGCTCCAGGGCCAGCATCCGCAGTCTTTCGATTTCAGGGGACCTGGTCGTGACCGCCATCCCCTCCTCTGCCTTTAAAGTACAGGACGGAACGATTCCGTCCCGTCCTTCTACTTCGACAATACACATGCGGCATGATCCAAGAGGGCTTAAATCCTTGTGGTGGCACAGATGGGGGATATAGATGCCCCCATCCAGCGCGCAGTCCAGAATATTTTTGCCCTCCGGCACTTCAAGACGGATTCCGTCGATTGTAATCGTAACCATATGCATACCCCAAGCCATCAAATGCTTTCATCTTCTGATACATACTCAGCCGCTTCCATTCCCGCAATGCGCCCGGTGTTCACGGCAAACCCCATGGAGTTTCCGGGGAGCAGGAACATGTAGCTGTCCTCGTAAATGTTGCACGCGTCCGCGCCGGCCGCGTAGAGTCCCGGAATTGCGGCAAATTCCCGGTCGCAGACCTCACAGTTCTCATTGATGCGGATTCCGCCCACCGTGCCGTACCCGCCCGGGGCATAGGTTGCGGCGTAGAACGGCGCTTTTGCGATGGGCCGCATATATCTGCGATCCTTGAAAAATTCTTCGTCCACCGAATCGCAATAATCGTTGTAGTCTTCCACAGTCTCCTCAAGGCCCTCTGGATCGATTCCCAGCTTCCCGGCCAGCTCTTCCAGGGTGTCGGCCTTCACAAAGCCCTCCATTCCGCTCTCTTCAAGGGACTTGACCCCGTCGAAGAAATCGGAGACATCCGGTTCATTGTGAACCAGGCTGATGATGTCCAGGCCGTTTTTGATGTAATACTTGGCGATCGCGGAATCGATGATGATGAATCCTCTCATATCCTTCTGATGGGAGATTGCGTTGGAGAGGAAGGTGGAATTCTGCATCTCGTCCTCATTCATAAACCGCTTGCCGAATTTGTTGACAAGCAGGTTGGGCTGCAAAAATACGTTGGCCACGCTCAGCGGCAGCTGGGCGATATTCATCAGCTGGGACGCCTGTTCGATCCGCACGGGAACCTTGTCCGCGCCCGCCTCCCAGGCCATTCTCAGGCCATCTCCGGTGATTCCGGGGATCGCGAAGTTGAACATGTTCTCCCCAAAGGTATATCCGGTCTCCTGATGGATCATCTCCGGGTTGCAGCCCGCCCCGCCGGTACAGATGACCGCAGCCCTGCAGGCGATTTCCACATCATTTCCGTCCGGGTCCGTTGCCAGCACGCCCGCAACCTTTCCGTCCTTCATCACAATCTGTTTCGCGGGCGTCTCCAGCAGAAGCTCCACCCCCAGCTCCTTCATCTGCTCCAGCAGCGCCTTATTCATAAAGGAAGCCGCTCTGGGGCCGATGCCCTGGTCCGTCTTGACGATGTGCCATGTGGCTTCGGATTTGGGGAAGTAGCGGAACGCGCCCTCGAACTCAACACCCATGTCCTCCAGCCACTCAATGGTCTCCGCGGACTGATTGAAGTAGCGTTTGATGAGACGGGCGTCCGCATTGTAATGGGTGTACTCCATAAACATGTTGAAGGCCTTTTCCACCGACAAGTAATACATATTTTCTTTCTGGTATTTGGTCCCGATTCCAAGAGGGCCCATCCCCATATTGGCGGCGCCTCCCGGCACGGAGGATTTCTCCACCACCAGAACGCTGGCTCCGTCCTGGGCGGCCTGGACTGCTGCGGAAAGGCCGGCAGGGCCTGCCGCGATCACACAAATGTCAGCTTCGTATTTTGCCATGATATAACCTCGCTTTCGATCAATGATATGAATTATTTGCTGCGGCGTTCTTCCAGTACGGCAGAAATCTCCGCCATTTTTTCATTGGACAGTTTAAAGAAGAATAACGGGATCAGCGCAACGCCCACGCAGATGGCCGGAACAATATTAATCAGGAAATTGATGCTCTGCTGAACCTCCGGCGTCTGAATCTGATTGGGAACATAACCGGTTTTGTCCAGGAACAGGACGCCGCAGGTGCCGATCACCGCTGTGGCGAATTTCACACCCAGCGTCAGGAAGGAGGAACTTAAACCCTCCTCACGGATGCCGTATTTGTAATCGCAGTAATCGATGCTGTCGGAGATCATTCCGTAGCTCACGCCCTGCCCGGTGTTGCTGAGGCCCGTGACGAACGAAATCACCATAATCAACACCGTATTTTGGGTTGAGAAATACATCAGGACAAAGGTGGTAATCATCACCAGATTCAGCAGAATCATGTAATTTTTCTTGCCCAGCCTTCTGGTCGCCGCCGGGATCAAAAAGCTGCCCAACAGGGTGCCCACGGAAATGACCAGATAGATCGGCGCGATCAGCGTGTAGGAGCCGACCACATAGATCACATAAAAGCTGAGCAGCGTCATACGGCCCATAATGGCGATGGTTCCGCCCAGGGTATTGAGAATAATCAGCACCAGCTGGTCGTTTTTCAACAACGTCTTAATGCTGTCCAGAATGCTCCGCTTCTCGCCGTCTTCCTGCGTCTTATGTAAGATGCTGCCGTAGGTTTCTTTACAGCTGGCGGCGATCCAGAAGGTGGGAATCATCGCAACAGAAAAGATCACCGCCACCATGAAGTATCCGCGGGCATCCGGCACCGCCGTGCCGTCCGCGCCCACGGCGGAAGAAAATTTCAGGATCAGCGGCATGCAGATTGCCGAGAGCAGGATGTTGGCGACCGAGTTGCCCACATTTCTCGCCGCGGAAAGGTTCTGCTTGCTCTGGGAATCCTTTGCCACCACGTTTACCAGGCTGAAGTACGCGGTTCCCACCACGGTGTACAGCATGCCCGCGCCCACATAGCAGATCAGGCACACAAAAACTTTCGCCGCGCCCTCAAGCGGAAACACCGTGAAGGTCAGAATGTTAAAAATTGCCAGAAACGGCGGCGTAAACATCAGGTAGGGCCTGAATTTCCCCCACCTGGTTCTGGTTCTGTCGCACAGCATGCCCATCATGGGATCGTTCAGCGCGTCCCACACCCTGGCGATCAGCATGATAATTGAAATCGCTCCCGCCGTCAGTCCCACAATGTCCGTGTAAAAAATCATAAGGTAAGAATTGATCATATACCAGCTGATCTGGCATGCAAACTCACCGAAACCGTAGCGTACCAGAAGACTGGCATCCGCTTTTTTATTCTCCATGATAACCCCCATTGATCAGGCGTCTAATTTTCTCCCACGCCTATATATTTTTTCTTAAGTTCAGCCAAATTTGGAACCTTTTTCTGGTTCATCGCGCCGTTGCGGATCTCGTTGGAATGTTCCCATTTCCCCGCTTCCTTCAGTCTGGAACGCTTTTGCTGTTCCTCGCTGAAGGTAACGACGATTTCGCCGTCCACTACGTCCAGGGTGCCTTCGATGCCGCAGATGGGACACTCCACGATATTTCCCTTCCCGGTGATGGTGACCTGCTTCTCATGGCAGACCGGGCACACGCCCAGGCGCTCGCTTCTGTAGCGGGTGCGCTCTTCCTCCGTCCCGGCATTCAGCGCATCCACAATATTCTGTCCAAGAACGCCCATGCGCTCCATCACCTCCGGCCTTCCGAGACAGCTGTCCCAGTCCATTGCCGCGAAATATTCATATTTGTCCACCACGTCCATGCCCATGGGTTCCACGAAACCGTACATGCCGGGCAGGTTCTGGGAAAGCCAGTTTTCCGTCTGGGCTCCTCCCACGGAAATCAGCGCAGCCACCCGCTTCTTTAAGATTCTCACATCCGGGTAGGTGGAGGGGTCTCTCCCCTCCTTCTGTCCCACCTCAATGGCCGGGATGGCGAAGGTGATGTCGTGGGACGGCCCGAAGCGGTCCACAACCGTCTTAAAATGTCCGGTCGGCCCCAGAACAAAGGCCGGGCACGCCACGATTACGGCATCCGCCGCAAAAACCGCCTCCTCGAGAACCGGGAAATCATCCTTTGCGCTGTGGATGCAGCGCCCTGAACCCCGGCAGCTGGCCAGCTGCACCACGCAGCCGGTGCACCCGGTGCAGGGGTGGATGTTCAAGTCGTCCACGCGGATAAACTGAATCTCCATGCCCTGCTCCTGACATTTTAACAGCGCCTCTTTAACCAATAGCTCACAGTTGGACAGCTTTTTTCCAAAAGACAGGCCCAACACTCGTTTTTGTCCATCCATTTTATCGCTCCTCTTCCGCTTTCAATTAGCCGCCATATGTAAAACCGCCCCAGACGGAGATTCCGCTGTAGGTCTTGGCCGCCTCTGCGCCGCTTAAGACCCGCCTGGCACCGGCGGCCATTGCCTCCATCTCAAATTCACCGGGGTAAGCGCTCACCGGCGCGATCCACTGGCAGCTCTCCCGTATCTTTTGAACCAAATCCTCGGAGTGAACCATGCCGCCGCCCAGCAGGATGCCGTCCACCCTGCCGCCCAGCACGCAGGCCATGGAACCGATGCATTTGTTGATCTGGTAGATCATGGCGTCCCAGACCATCCCGGCGTAGCGGTCGCCCGCCTTGGCCCGGCCGGTCAGTTCTATGGCGTCCGAAATCCCCAGATGGCTGACGAATCCACCGGTTTTCGTGCACAGCTTTTTCGTCTCAGCCACGCCGTGCTCCTCTGCGTAGCGGAGGATATCCGAAACGGCAACGCTGCCGCAGCGGGTGGGGGCCATGGGGCCTTCCCCGCCCACGATGTCGTACCCGTCGATCATGCGTCCATTTTTGTGGGCGCTGACGGAGATTCCGCCGCCGATGTGGCACACGATGAACCGACATTCCTCATAGGCCCTCCCCATGGAGGCGGCGTGGCGTATGGCCGTCTCCTTCAGATTCAGCGCATGGAGATGGACCCTTCTGTCCACGCCCCTGATACCCGTCATCCGCGCGATCTCCTGTAATTCGTCCACATCCGGCGGGTTGACCACGAACGCCTGTCCGCCGTACTGGCTGCAGAAGGCATGGGCCAGCTGCGGCCCCAGCTGCGCGGGGTGCTGGACGCCGTTTGCGCCCCTGACCGCATGATCCAGCAGGACCTCGTCCACCTTGTACGTGCCGCCCTCCAGCGGAAGGAGCCCGCCGCCGCGGCCCACCACGGCGTCCACCCCTTCCAGGGAAATTCCCGCCTGCGCAAGCAGGGTCCGAATCGTCTCCATCCGGTACGGAAGCTGGTCGGAAATGCCCTCGTACTCTGCCAGCTTTTCCGCCTCGTGGCTGACATTTTTTGAAAACACGCAGGTTTCATCCTCAAACAGCGCAATTTTAGTGGATGTGGAACCCGGGTTGATTGTAAATATTTTCATCGTTCCTCCCATCAGGCCTGTCTGGCCGCGGCCGCGCGGATCACCAGCATCGCCACATTTCCCAGCATCTCGTCCACCGGCGCGCTTCTGGAAAAGTCGCAGACCGGCAGCTTAAAGCCCTGGAGAACGGGGCCGTAGGCGTTGGCCCGTCCGAAAATCTGGATCAGCTTGACGCCGATATTCCCCGCGTGGAGATTGGGGAAGATCAGGACGTTGGCCTTGCCCGCAACGAGGCTCTCCCTGGGAACCTTCTTTGCCGCCACCGCCGGAATAATCGCCGAATCCAGCTGGAACTCGCCGTCACATTTGATGTCCGGGCGCTTTTCGCGGACGATCGCAACTGCCTCCCGGATTACATCGATGGTCTCGTGCTCCGCGCTGCCGCAGGTTGAAAATGCCAGCATAGCCACCCGCGGCTCCCAGCCCAGAAGCGTTTTGACCGTGTCGGCGGATGAGATGGCGATGCCTGCCAGATCCCTGCTGTCCGGCTGGGCCGTAATGGCGCAGTCGGCAATGGCAAGCATGTTGCCCTGAGGCCCTTCAAAGTCCGGGAAGTCCGCGATGCCTAAGCTGGACGCGCTCTCCACGCCCTCCTGCAGTCCCACGATGCTCATGGCATGGAACACCACGTCTCCGGTGGAATAGTCCTTCCCGCCCGCAACGCAGTCGCATTTTCCAAGTTTTAACAGAAACAGGGAACAGCAGAGGGAGGATTTGCTCTTTCTGGCTACTGCTTTGGCGGAAAAATCGTCGAATTTTGCGGTGTATTCCTCCGCCAGCCCGAGCCGGTTCTCCTCCGACGTGAAGTCAAAGTAAGTAAAACCTTGGGTATTAACCCCGCTCTCGCGGGCCGCCTTTTCAATTTCATCCCGATTGCCCATGAGAAGCGGCGTTCCGATCCCCATGCCGGCCACCTGCTCCGCCGTCTTTAAAATGTCCGCATTCCCGGCCTCCGGGAATCCGATGACGCAGGGGGAAACGGCCGCTTTTTCGGTCATGGTTTTAATGAATGCGTTCATCTTATTCCTCCAAAAGCTCTGCGACGTAATCTGCCGCCTCTCCGATGGTTTTGCACTTTTTGAATCCGATGTAGGGAACCTCGCAGTCGTATTCGTCTTCCAGGAAGGTAGTGATGGAGGAAATGTGCCCGGATTTTGCGTTGACCTCCGCAAATGTGGTGTTTTCGTTCAGCTCAGCCGCTTCTTTTCCCCAAAGGTAACTGCCTCTCTCAATGATTTTCTCAATGATTTCGTCTCTCATAATGGTTTCCTTTCCTAATCATAATTGAAATGGTTGTGTCTGTCGGTTGCGCTACCGGATGATGATGTCCCCGTCCTGATATTTGGGCGGAATCACCGGAATCTGTAAGTAGGACTCATACTGCCCTCCTGTGTAGATCAAATGGCGGCCTTTGTTGTCCTGATCCCACATCAGGGGCTCGAACCAGTCCTCGCGGATGTAGCGGCCTGCGATCTGCACCCGAATCTGCTGACCCTTGTGCCAGAACCAGCTGGTGGGATTGATCTCAATATCCACCGGCACGATCTGGCCCGGCTCCAGCTTTTCAGAGACGGTGTGCGCCTGCACCGGGTTGTAATCCGTGGACAGCTTCTCATCCAGCTTTCTTCTGGACACGCGCAGCTTGCCCCAAACGCCGGGGTGCGGCTCGCCGAAGATCGTCACAGGCGCCCAGTTGCCCTGGGTGTCCAGCTTCTGGATATTGACAAACAGGTCCATGTCGTCGTAGCTTTCGGCCGCAACGTACAGGCGCAGCTTCATGTAGCCGGTAATCTCGGTGTCCTCCTCGAACCGGTAGTCGAAGGTGACCTGGCCGTCCTCACTCTCGTAGGCCGCCATCTTCTCCTCTGCGCAGGGAGCCGTTTTCATACTCAGATCGGAGGCGTCCAGATACAGCTTCTCATACCGGGTCCTCTTTAACGGGAAATTCTCCTCCGGCCGGTTCTTCATAAATAAATGCTCGCCCACGTCCTGGACTTCAATCCGCACCTTTGGAGTCAGCTCCCAGCCGTTTCTCTCCAGCTTCAGATAGCGGGCAAAGAAGTTTTCCAAATCCTGGAGATTCTCATTGCTGTAGGCATCCGGCCACTCGAAGTTCCGGTGCACGCGCAGCCATTTCTTCTTGGATTTGACCTTGCGGAACCCGTTGATCGAGCCGCGGAGGTGGAAATGGTTCCAGCAGGCGGTAATGTAAACCGGCTGCGTGATATTTTTCCAGATGGGTTCTTTGTCCTTCCAGTAATCGCAGTCCGCAAAGGGGTATTTCGCCGCGTTCTCTGCGGTGTTGTCGATGTAGTTTAAGCCCACCGCCTCTTTATTGACCATGCCCACAAAGCTGGTGGCGGGGATACCGCCCTCATACAGGGATTCACGGTACAGGTCGCTGGTTCCCTCCCAAGGCGCGAAGCAGGCCAGATGGGGGGGCTGCTGGGAGGCGATTCTCCACTGGGTCATCGCAACGCAGCTGTTACCGGAGAGCGCGCACCGTCCGTTGCACCACTCCTGCTCAGCCGCCCACTCGATGAAGTCGTAGCCGTCTCTGCCCTCCTGGGTGCCGAACTGGACAAAATCCCCCTCGGAATGTCCGATGCCTCTGGGGTCCACATTGGCAACCGCGTATCCCCTTCTGCACCAGTAGCCGGGGTCCGGGCTCTCGAATTTCGACATATCCGAAACGGTCTGCGGCGGAACCCCCATGATCTGCCACTCGCTCTGCCCGTCAAAGGGCCGTTTTCCGTAGAAGGACCAGGAAATCAGCAAGGGATATCTGCCGGCCGCTTCCGGTTTGTAGATATCCACGTAGATGGTGATTCCGTCCCTCATTTTGACCGGCACGTCCTGCATGCAGATGATGCCCTCCTCCGCCACGTACTCCCGCGTGTTAAGAGGAGACATGTATTTGCAGCCTTCCCTCTCCTGGGCACTCATGGCATCCAACTCCTCCTGCGAACAGGGCTTCATCATTTTATTCATGATGATTTCCGTGGGATTGCCGTTACATTCGACGATTTTCGATATAAACTCCATATGCTTCTCCTTTCAACCATTGTGTCTGTTAATATTCTAACATTTAGGATTTCTGCATTTGAAGAACACATCTTTAAAAAGTGTTCAAGTTTTCTTTGCCGTATTCTTGTTTAAATGGGAATACTCCGCTATAATCAAGGAGACGTATCACTCATCGTCAACCTGCGGTTGGCGGCAATGTATCATTGGGATGGATAACATGGAAGGGTAGGTGGAGATATGTCTGACTCAGATTTCAAGAATAAAAAGTCTTTTCAGACAAAATTGATCATCATGACTGCTTTTATTGAGTTGATCAAGAAACGGAATATCGAGCAAATCACCGTAAAAGCGATCACAGAGAAGGCGGACATCAGCCGGGGAACCTTTTATCTGTACTTTTCCGACACCGAAGATGTGACGAACTGCATTGAGAATTTCCTGCTCTCCGAGATGCCGACCGCCAAAAGCGTCAATATCCGCAGAACGCCGAAAACCCGCCCTGAGATGCCCACTTTGGAGGAATGTCTGGATAACGAATGGGAGAAGGCCTGGTTCCTGTATTTTCAGACGCACAAGGAACCGCTGAACGCGCTGCTCGGGCCCCACGGCCACGGTCAGTTTTATACAAAGCTAAAGACTCAGATCATGAATGAACTCAATACCTTCATGATTCTCGACGGCTTTCCCGACGACAACATCCGAAAATATTTCCAGAGCCTCTACGCGGATGTTTTTCTGATTCTGGCCCAGGAGTGGACGTTAAATAAATACAAAAATAACCAGGATCTTCAGTCCCTGGTGGATATCGCTTCCACGATCCGAATCGGCGGCCAGTACCGGACCGCCCTCTTCGCCCAGAGCGGTTATGAAAGGAGTCAGCCATGATCCACGGAATCGGCACCGACATTCTGAATATCCAGACAATCGCGCCCTCCGTGGCGGACCGGTCCGACCCATTTGTGCGGAAAACCTATACTGAAAAAGAGCTGGAGCTGATCGATTCCCGACCGCTCCCGCTCTACTGTTTTGCCACCCGGTTCGCGGGAAAGGAAGCCGTGTTTAAGGCCTTCGGAGTCCACGGCAACGCCTTCCGGCTGAACGATATAGAGATTCTGGAAAATGAATCGGGCGTCCCCCAGGTGTTTTTACACGGAAAAGCCGCGGCCCTGGCGGAGGAAATGGGGCTTACCCGGATTATGATTTCGTTGTCTTACGATACGGATTATGCCGCCGCGTTCGCCTGCATCTGCGCGGAATAGGCGGCAAGGGCGAACGCCCGGGGAGACCAGATATGATATCATTGACCATCGAAGAAGCGAGAAATTTTATCCTGCTGAAGCAAGGCCTGCTTGGGGAATACCGGTTCACCGGCAAGCAGGGCGCCCTGGACTACGTGCGCCAGGCGGGGTGTATCCAGTTCGACCCGGTGGACGCCTGCGGCAAGAATGCGGAGCTGACGCTCCAGTCCCGGGTCAAGGGCTTTACCAAGCAGACGCTCTATGAACTCTTGTACGAGGACCGGAAACTGGTGGACTATCCCGACAAGAACATTTCCATCATCCCGGCGGAGGACTGGCCCTATTTTGAGCGCTACCGCAGGGTGGCCCGGGAGAACGGACGGCGCTTTCCCGGAATGGCCGCGCTGGAGGACCAGGCCAAAGCTTATATCCGTGAAAATGGACCCGTCAGCTCCGACGAGCTGCCCATACCGGGTACGATTCACTGGCACTCCTGCATCCACTGGAGCGGGAGCTGGGACGGGGAAACGAACGCCGCCCGGGCGGCGCTGGAGCAGCTCTATTCCACCGGCGAGCTGATCATCCACCACAAGAAGGGGGCCAGGAAATACTATGATCTGGCTGAACGCCATCTGTCCCCAGAGCTTTTGTCCGCGCCGGACCCTATGCCCGGGGATGAGGCTCATTTGAGGTGGCGCATAAGACGGCGCATCGGCGCGGTGGGCCTTCTCTGGAACCGCCCCAGCGACGCATGGCTCAACAGCTGGGGACTCAAAGCGCCCCAGCGCAGCCGGGCCTTTGAGGAGCTGCTGGAGGGCGGGGAGATTCTGGAGGTATCAGTGGAAGGAATCAAGCACCTTTTATACTGCCGCGCCGGGGACCTGCCTCTCCTGGACCGGGTCCGCCAGGGCGAAGCCTTCAAACCGCGATGCGAGCTGATCGCGCCTTTGGACTGCATGATGTGGGACCGCAACCTGATCCGCGCCCTGTTCGGCTTTGACTACACCTGGGAGATTTACACCCCGGCAGCCAAACGCAAATACGGCCATTACGTGCTGCCCATGATCTGGGGCGGCCGCTTCGCCGGACGGGTGGAGGCGGTGGCTGAGGCTAAAACCGGAAGGCTGGTTGTCAAAAACATCTGGTATGAGGATGGCGTGAGGCGGACGAAAAAGCTGGAGAACGCGGTGAACGGGTGTCTGAAGCGCCTTGGAACATTCAATCATTGCCGGGAGATTGTGCTCCCGGAGGTGGAGAAGCGGGGGTGAGGCGGATCGACCGGCGCGGCTTTTCCCAGGCCTGCGCGCCGGGCCGGAAAAAGCGGGCCCCGCGTCCCTGACGCGATCAGCCCGCCCACCTTTTCCGCTGTCCTAGAAATAAAAATCCGAGTTCAGCAAACGCTCCGCCCCTTCCCGGGGCAGTTCCCAGTCCCGGGCCAGCGACTGGATCAGACGCCGCCACATCCGCATCTCATCCAGGCGCTCTCCCGCCGGGATTTCCTGCACCATCTCATAGACCGGGATTCCCTTTGCGCTCAGCCGCAGGACCACCCGGCGTTCCCTGTCCGCCTCCGTCTGCGCCTCGCCTGCAATCTCCAGGCATAGCTTCTGTTCTCCGCCCGTCTCCCGGCCATGACACAGCCATTCTCTCAATTCCCTCTGCGCGTTATCCACACGTTTCACCTCCTGCCCCCAATATAGCAGACCGGGCGCGCTGGGCGCAAATGCAGCCGGGGTTGAAAATGGCGGCTTTTGAGGCGCGGGCGGCGGGGCATTTTCGTCATGCGACGTATACATGAACAAATGTCAATCCGGGCTCCGGCACACAGACGGGTGAATCTCCGTCCACTCTCCCAACATATTGGCTGTGGCGCCTCAGTCCGCCTCCTGTATATAGACGGGGACCTCTAAATCCGCCCCTTAGACCTTGTCGTTCAGGCCGTACCGCCCGAATATCTCCTCCTCCTCCCCCTCCGGCGTGTTCATCTCGCTGAGAATCTTCGCGGTCTTTTTCACCGCCTTGTCCATACTCCCCTCCTCCTGCAGAATCTTGTACAGAAGCTGGGTGTATTTTTCTTCCCGCTTTTTTGTCTTATAAGGCAGCAGGGGATCGTATTCCTCGCAGACATACTCCCGGATTGTCCCGTAGGAGAACATATCGTCCATCAGCTCTTCAAACAAAAACACTAACTTGGGATTGCGGATTTCGCACGCCTCAAACTCCCACATATAATCCACGATCTGGTTCAAAAGCGCGGACTCAAAATCCATATCCTCGTCCCCGTGATACTCGATGGGGATGGCAAAATCCAGGCTTTTCTGCTTGATCGTACCGCTGCCATCAGGGTTTGGCACGTCAAATTCCTGGAGGGGGTTTTCAAGCCCAAACGTATCGTAGACCCAATCCTCAAAGAGGACAAAGGCCTGGTATTCCCCAAGGGACTCGTCCACCGCATAGTAACCCACGTCAATTTTAGGCCTGTACCCTTTAAAATAGTAGGCGTGCGGATAGAGCTTCGCCACCAGATGCCCTGCCAGAACCTTTCCCAGGGAATTGGCCGCTGTTAAAAGATAGGTCATGACGTTGTGCACGTCCTCGTCGTTGTCATCCAGATAGGCGATCACATTGTCCATCTTCCGCCTGATATCCTTGGGCTTGCAGCGGGCGATTTTATCCGAAAAGCGCTTCAGCTCCGCCGGGATGTTGACCACCTTGTCCTGCACCTCTAAGGGATCCAGGTCCTGATCCAGATCATCCGGGTCCACGCACAGCGCATTTGCCAGCATCCGCAGGCGCTTTTCCCCCAGCTTCAGATCGCCTTTGCAGGCGGAGCCTACGGTCTGGCGGGACACCCCTGAGGCATCGGCCAGCTCCGTAATGTTCATCCCCCGGTACTCCCGGTACAAATCCAGCGCAGTCCGGTAATTCTCCTCGTTCATATTCTCATCCGCTTTTCCCATGATGGTTCCTCCTTGTTAAAAACGGCAGGCTCCGAATTTGGGAACCTGCCTGAATTGATTTCCCTAAGTCCCCCGCCCAATCTCCCACTTCCCGGCCGCCGCCAGTTTCCGTCCTACAGCACCCGCTCAATCCCGTGGTACAGCACCATATGCCGGTCGTCCACCAGCTCGTTCTCATGGTAATGCCCGAAGAACCATTTCCGGTATTCGCAGCGGTTTTTGATCTCCTCCAGATAAACGGTCAGCGGGTCCGTGTCGAACCTGCCGCAGGAGAGCTGCGCCTGGACGCTGGAAGGGGCGCAGTGGGACAGGATGTAGTCGCATTTCCACCCGTTTTGCTCCAGGCAGCTGCGCCCCTCCTCATACTCCTGCTCCGAGGGCATTTCCTCCTTCCACCAGGTCAGGTGGTTGATCCGGTACAGCGCGCCCGCTCCCTCCAGCCGCTTCACCTTGACCCGCAGCTCCGGGTCGTCCGGCTCCAGAATCCCGTCCACAATATCGTGGCTCCTGGCGCCGCCGAAGGTGAAGAACCTGCGGCCCTGGAGATTGAACATCTGGCCCCGCATGAGATGGATCACATTTTCCCGGATCATCTGCACCTTGCCCCCGTGCCACATCTGCACCGGAAACTCGGCCAGCAGGTCGTAATTTTCATGGTTGCCGTCCACAAACAGCAGCGTAAAATCCTTCTGAGCCAGCCAGTCCATCCAATACTCCTCCTGCCTGGACCGGTCCCAGTAACCGAAATCGCCGCACACGATCACAAAATCCTGCCGGTCCATTTCCTTCTGCTCCCGAAACGCGGCGCTGCTCAATTTCCGGTAATCCCCGTGGCAATCCCCTGTGACAAATATCATCTCGTTCCTCCCGCACAATCATTGAAACGCCAAAACGCTCTTTTTACACTATAACACACCGAAGGCCAATTTTCCGGTTCGTAACCCCGCTTTTTTGTCAAAGCAGGCAGTATCCGCTGTCTAACGTTCACCCAGCCTTACATTTTTTTATAAAAACGTCAAATTAAGCCGACAGAGCCGCCAACTCATCCGACGCCAGTTTTCTCCCGCACCCTAAAATTTCTGTTTATCAATACTTTATAAAAATATCAGGCTTTTTTTAACCTCTGTTTTCATCTGTCTGTTATACTGACTGTATTTTGATGCAAAGGATGATATTATGACGATAAAAGTTCTGGCTTACCTGATTATTCCGGTCTACACCATCGCCTTCACCGGGGGCTACAACTGGTTTACCACCAACTTTTCCGTAATCGGCAATCTCATGGACAAAAAACTGGCATTTCTGATCTGGGGAATCGTCGTGGGTCTGTACTTTTACCTGATCTACCGGCGGCTTCGGCCCCTGGTGCGCCTTCGCCCCCTGTTCTCCCGGCTGATCCCCGCTGCCCTGGCCCTGCTGTTCTGCGCCATCACAACGCCCTACCTGCCGGATGAGATGCCCCTCAAATCCTTCCTGCACATCGTGTTCGCCTTTGTGTCCACCGTGCTGCTGCTGATTTATCTGGCCGCGGTGGTCTGGGTCCGTTACCGGTTAAATCCTGTTCCCTACCGCCCTTACCTGGCCGGCCTGGCCTCAATCCTGGTGATATCCCTGGTCCTGCTGGCAATGGCCGGGATCATCAGCAGCGCGCTGGAAATTTTTGTCACCCTCACCACGGTTGCCATGTCCGAGCGCCTGTCCAGCCGGATCCGGCGGGAAGGCCCTTGGAAAAAGGCCGCCGCGCTCTGGTCCCTCACCGGCAGCCGCGCGGCCTGACCCCGGGCCCTAGACTCACGCCACTGGAAAATATTTCTGCTTTTCCGGCTTCCGGTCGATATTCTCCAGCATATTGTAGAGCAGCAGCACGGTATTGTCGTTGGTTCCATCCACGTTCCGGTTGTTTCCGGAGAGAATCCGCAGCAAATAGGGCATCGGCGCGTTGCTGAAATAATCCCCGGGCGAGACGACACAGAAGGAAGCGTTCCCGGCGCTTTCCCCCAGCGCCTTCCATTTCCACTGCTGCCCCACGCAAAGCGCGTGTCCGAACAGCACGCCCAGGCACACGGCCGCATCCTCCAGATCCGCGAATCCCTCCGGCAGCACGCCGTTCTCCAGAATGCGGTCCACCATTTCATTGATCGCAGCCGCCGTCTCTCTCCCGCCGGTCCCATCGGAAAGCCCCAGTATACCCTGAGCGCGCGCAACCGTCCTGCGAATCTCCTCCATCACATCGCTTCCGATCTCCCCCACATAGGGGAAAAAGCTCTTTTTTCCAAATAATCTCATAACAGTTTCCTCCTGCATTCCGAACATCATATCCCCATTATACTGTGCGCCCGTACAATGGGCAATCTGTATTTTCCCCGGCCCGAAACGGGATTCCACGCGCCGCACGCAGACGCTCTCCTGTCTGTCCTCAGGCTGCAATTTACCAAATTTTTAGAATCTTTTAAGAAAATTAGACTTTATTTTCCGCGTCCCCAATGGTATTCTATAACAGTTTACACATAAACTATTTATCAGGGCATCCGTCTAACCGGAAAATCAAGGGGGGTTTTCAGATGGCATACATCAATTTTAAAGACCAATGGTTTCAGGAGCTGCGCAAGGTGAACTGGCTGGTTCGGGAGCGTGTGGAGGAAAAATGCCGTCCCTTCGGCATCACCCCAGAGCAGGGAAGAGTTCTCAACTACCTTTTCACGGCCGGAAAAACGGTCAATTTGACTCAACTCAGCCAAAGTCTGCACGTGACCAAGGGGAACTGCTCCATGTTCTGTAGGAGGCTGGAAAAAGCCGGGCACATTGCCATGTCCAAAAATGACCGGGACGCCCGTTTCATCGACGTGGCGCTCACGGAGAGCGGACGCGCCCTGATCGAGCGCATGGCCCGGCAAATGGAAAGCCACCCGGAACAGGACGTCATGAGCCCGGAGGACCTGGATCAGATTTTAAATGGGTTAAAATGTCTGGAACGGTATCTGCAAAGCTGAACTGCTGTTCCGGAAGATTTTTAATAAATGCAACGGGCCGGCAGCGTTACCTGACGGCGCTTGTATTCGTAAAACCAAGGAGGTAAAACATGAAGAAAATATTTGCGGAGCTGAAAATGTTCCGCCTGCAGCTGCTGTGCGTGTTTGTCAGCGTGGCGGCGGGCGTGGGGGCCACGCTGGGGCTTCCCACCTATCTGTCGGACATCATCAACAAGGGGATCGCCGGAAAGGATATGAACTATATCCTTCGCACCGGAGTGATCATGCTGGGAATCGCAATTCTCGGAATGGTGTGCAACATCACCACCGGCTTTTTCGCTTCCAGGATCGCCCTTGGATTGGGAAAAAATGTAAGAAGTAAGGTATTCAAAAAGGTGGAGTATTTTTCTCAGGCGGAGATCGACACGTTTTCCACCGCCTCGCTGATCACGCGCACCAACAACGACATCACCCAGGTACAGAACTTTATGGTCATGTTCCTGCGGATCATTCTGACCGCTCCGATCATGTGCGTGGTGGGTATTCTGCTGGCCTACAGCAAGAATCCCAAAATGTCCAGTATCCTGGTGGTGTCCATGCCGGTAATGATCTTTATCATCAGCCTGATCGGCCGCCGTGCCATGCCCCTCTCCCGGAAAATGCAGTCCAAGATCGACCGGATCAATCTGATCATGCGGGAAAAACTTTCCGGAATCCGCGTGATCCGCGCCTTCGGCACCGAGGACTACGAGGAAAAACGTTTTGACACAGCCAACAAGGACCTGATGAACAACGCCGTGAAAATGATGCACGCAATGTCGCTTTTAGGGCCGTCCCTGATCCTGGTATTGAACCTGACCGTGGTGGGACTGCTCTGGAGGGCCGGGCAGGGAATCCGCACCGAGCCGGTGATGCCCGGCGATATCCTGGCCATTATCCAGTATGTCATGCAGATCATGATGTCGGTGACCATGCTCTCCATGATCTTCGTCATGTATCCCAGATGCGCCGCCTCCGCGGACCGAATCTGCCAGGTGCTGGACACGGACAATTCCATTCAAAATCCGGAGCAGCCCAGACAGTCCGCCGGGCAGAAGGGCTTCCTGACCTTCCGTGACGTCAGCTTTTATTTCCCCGGAGCCAAGGAACCCGCGGTCAGCCATGTAAGCTTTGAGGCAAAGCCCGGGGAAACCACGGCTGTCATCGGCAGCACGGGCAGCGGAAAAACAGCCCTGGTGGGGCTGATCCCGCGTTTTTACGACGTGCAGGAGGGCGAGGTCCTGGTGGACGGGGTGAATGTCAAGGATTACGATCTGAAGGACCTGAGGAGAAAAATCGGCTACGTGCCCCAGAAGGCCCTGCTGTTCAAGGGAACGATTGCGGAAAATATCCGCTTCGGGGACGACTCGGCAAACGACGAACGGGTGCGGGAGGCGGCCGCCATCGCCCAGTCCACGGATTTTATCGAGGATAAGCCCGATGGGTTTGACTCGCCCATCGCCCAGGGCGGCAGCAACGTCTCCGGCGGACAGCGGCAGCGCCTGGCCATCGCCAGGGCCATTGTCCGAAAGCCCGAAATCTATGTGTTCGACGACAGCTTTTCCGCCCTGGATTTCAAGACGGACTCTGCGCTGCGCCAGGCTCTGGCAAAGGAAACCGGGGCCGCCACGGTGGTGATCGTGGCCCAGCGCGTCAGCACCATCATGAACGCGGACCGGATTATTGTGATGGATGAGGGTAAGGTCATGGGGATGGGCACCCACAGGGAGCTGCTTAAGACCTGCGAGACCTACCAGGAAATTGTCCGCAGCCAGTTGTCAGAGGAGGAGATGAGCGCATGAAATACATGAATGTCGGAAAAACGGCGAAGCCGATCAACACCAAAGGCACCATGCGCCGTCTGTTTTCCTTTATGAAACCCTACCGTGTGCGGATCGTCCTCATGGTAGTCTGCCTGATTCTGGGCGCCGTGTTTACGACCCAGGGCCCCTATACCCTCGGCCGGGCCATGGACGCCCTGGTGGCGGTGATAGTGGACAAAACCGGGGCGCTCCAGGGCTTTGAGGTCTTTCTCACCGTGCTGCTGCAGCTGGGCTGCGTCTATTTGCTGGCCTTTCTGTTCAACTACTCCGGACAGTTTATCGTTGCCGGTGTGGCGGAGCGCACCATGCACGACCTGCGTATGGCGGTGGACAAAAAGATCCGCCGTCTGCCCCTGGCTTACTTTGACGGAAATACCTTCGGCGATGTGTTAAGCCGCGTCACCAACGACGTGGACACCATCGACACCTCCCTCCAGCAGAGCATCAGCCAGGTGATCACGGCCGTATGCACCATGATCTTCATTTTCGTGATGATGCTGGTAGTCAGCCCCATTCTGACCCTGATCGGCGTCTGCGTGATCCCGCTCTGCGGATTTGTGAGCATGAAAGTTGTAAAACATTCCCAGAAGTATTTCCAGGGACAGCAGTCCGCTCTGGGCGAACTCACCGGGTATGTGGAGGAAATGTACAACGGCCAGAACGTGATCGCCGCCTTCGGCAAGGAGGAGGATATCATCACAAATTTTGAGGAGATCAACGAGCGGCTCTACACCAACGGCTGGCGGGCGCAGTTTTCATCTAGCATCATCATGCCGCTGACCCAGGCGCTGACCAACATCGGCTATGTGGGTGTGGCGGTAGTCAGCGGGTGGCTCTGCATAAACGGCAGGCTCTCCATCGGCATGATCCAGTCCTTTATCCAGTATCTGCGCCAGTTTTCCCAGCCCATCAACCAGATTTCCAACATCGCCAACATCATGCAGGCGACCATGGCGGCGGCCCAGAGAGTCTTTGAATTCCTGGATGCCAAGGAAGAGGTGCCCGAGGTCCAGGCACAGAAATTCCCCAAAAAGCCTGAGGGAAATGTGGACTTCAACCATGTACAGTTCGGATACTCCGACGACCGGCTGCTGATCCATGACCTGGATCTCCATGTGGGTTCCGGAGACAAGATCGCCATTGTGGGGCCCACCGGAGCCGGTAAAACCACGCTGGTCAATCTGATTCTGCGTTTTTACGACGTGAAGGGCGGAAGCATCACCATAGACGGTATCGACGTGCGGGACATGAACCGCGAATCCCTCCGCTCCATGATCGGAATGGTATTGCAGGACACCTGGCTGTTCTCCGGCACCATCCGGGACAATATCCGCTACGGTAAGCTTGACGCCAGCGACGAGGAGGTGGTGCAGGCCGCCAAGGCCGCCCACGCCCACGGATTTATCATGGCTATGCCCGGCGGCTACGACATGCAGCTCCACGAGGGCGCTTCCAACATCGCCCAGGGGCAGCGGCAGCTTCTGACCATCGCCCGGGCCTTCCTGTCGGATCCGGAAATCCTGATTCTCGACGAGGCGACCTCCTCCGTGGACACCAGAACCGAGGTGGCGATCCAGAAGGCCATGAACAAGCTCATGGAAGGCAGGACCAGCTTTGTCATCGCCCACCGCTTATCCACCATCAAGGACGCGCAGCTGATCGTCTACATGGAGCACGGGGACATCAAGGAAGTTGGAAACCATAAGGAACTGCTGGCTAAGGGCGGCTACTACGCCGCACTGTACAACAGCCAGTTCGCGGCGGAGAACGCCGGATAAAATCGTGAAGGGAGAGCGCCATTTCCGGTGCTCTCCCTTCTTTTTCCAGTTTGAATTTTGTTACGGCCTAATAGTAAAACTCCTTCTCATCCTCCAGCCGCAGGACGCCCAGGCAGGCCTGGTCCCCGCTTATGGCGCAGCCGCAGTCCAGACCGGTGAAATACGGATCCCGGAAGATTCTTGCCCGTCCATCTTTGCCGCAGCTGGCGCTGCAAAAATAGGTGGTGATGGTGTGGCCGATCAGGACGTTCCGCCCCATCTCCCGGATTTTTTTCAGGATTTCATCTTCCTTCCACTGTTCATCCGAGACCCGCCGCCAGACCATGTTATACAGCAGCTCCAAATCATCCCCGCCCATGTCCCGCACCCGCACCGGCCGGTCCGTGTAGCGCAGGTCCGGGTAAGCGTGCACCAGGTAGTAATGCTTCCCCTCCACGTTGAGGTCGGGAATGGCAACGTAGGAATCGGCGATTAAGCGCAAAATTGCGTCCTGCTCCCCGTCATCCAGCTCCAAAAAGCGCTGCGCCGTGGGCCTTCCGCCGTTTCTCATCCAGCTCTCCGTCCATTCCTCGTCGTCGCACTGTATGCAGTAGTACAGAAACAGTTCATGATTCCCGATAAAAAGAAAAATATTCCCACGTTTCATGATATCCTGTAAAATGCGGATTCCGTCCTCTCCCCGGTCGATCACATCCCCAAGGATATAGAGTTTATCATACTCCCCCAGGTTCAAATCCTCCAGCATGGCCTGGTATTTGTCCCATCTTCCGTGAATATCCGCACAGACATAGTTCATAAGAGAATCCCCTCCTTCTCCTGCCGTCCTGCGACAGCGTGCTGATTTTAGTTTACCATAGTTTAGATGAATTCGCGGCTTCAATTCAGGTTTTATTTGTCGGTTGCAGGGCGGTGCGGCGCGGCGATACGGCGCGCCTGACGGGGGCGGGCGGATTTGTCGGGTTGGGCGGTGGGGGATGGCGGACGGAATGACCGGGCTGGGTGGCCCGGCGGGCGAAGCGAATAGGTGGGCTGAGATGGACGGAGTGGCTGGAATGGCCTGGACGGCTCGGGGTGACCCGGGCGGCTCGGGGTGACCTGGACGGCTCGGGGTGACCCGGCGGCTCGAGGTGGCCCCGGCGGCCGAACCGGCTCCCCGCCGCCGCATTTCCAGGAACGGTCTTCTCACTCCCTTTAAAACGCCGCATATACTACAGTAAAACTACTATCGGTGGTATTTCTCATGAACAATGATCCTCGTGGCACCATGTTCCAGCAAGGGGATATTATGCGCATCAACAACGCCTATGTGGAAGATGTCTCCTGTTCCAATAACTCATCGGGCAGTATCCTGGTCTCCTACGCTGTGCGGGAGCCGGGGCAGGCTGTGTCCATACAGCAAATCAGATTAAATCTCAACCGTCAGACGACGGTAACCAATGCGGCAGGGCAAAACTCCTGCATCTGCTGCATCCGCAAGGGGATGTGGGTCAACGTGGGCTTCTCCCCCGCTATGACCCGAAGCATCCCGCCTCAGTCCAACGCCTTCTGGGTTGCGATCCAGAGGACGCCCCAGGTCCCGGTTCCGCCGGTGCAGCCGGTTCCCCCGATTCAGCCTCTGCCGCCCGTGCAGCCCTGGCCGCCGGTGCAGCCTCTGCCGCCCGTACGGCCCTGGCCTCCGGTAGCGCCGCTGCCGCCCAGACCTCCGGTGCAGCCAATTCCGCCCAGGCCCCTTCCCCCCAGACCTCCGGTGCGTCCCACGCCGCCCCAGAGGCCCTCCTCCACGACCACAGGCAGAATCGCCCGGATTGATTTCAACAACCGCTATATTTTGCTGGGAAGCGCTAACAATCCCAACGATCAGACCCGGTTCAACATCTCCAACGCGACGGTATTTACCAACCGCTTCGGAGCTCCGATCCGCTTCGGCGACCTCCGCCCCGGCCAGATGGTCCGAGTCACCCATTCCAATGCGGAGACGCTCAGCATTCCGCCGCAGTCGGCCGCGTTTCGGGTGCAGGTGCTGTAAAGTAGGCACGGACAGCAAAATCTACTCTTCTAACTGAAAAACAGAGTCCCCGGGGAACTGCTGCTCCCCGGGGATTCGTCTGGGCGCCAATGGATGGCAAGCGTTTTCGGGCTACAATCCATTTTTGAAATACATTCCGGCTTGAATCTTCCAATGATAAAATCCATATGATACAAGACCTTCAACGTTTAATTCCATGGTCCAAAGGGCAAAAAACACCGCGTCATCAGTATATCTCAAAACCTCCAAAGCCACAATCACCGCTCACAGCAAGCCATCTCCAGCTTTCGCCCGGTACACCAATTCCATTGCGTCCACCCCGTCTTTCAGAATCTTCTTGACAAGCTCCCGTTAAACGTCTAAAATGATAGCAAGCACTTGCATGGAGGCCAATATGGACGATACCAGCCAGAAAATCATCGACGCCACAATGGCATTAATCCGCGACAAAGGCTATGTCGCAACAACCACCAAGGACATTGCACATCTGGCCGGCGTGAATGAATGCACGTTGTTTCGAAAATTCAAGAACAAAAAGGATATTGTGTTAAGCGGCATCGCACAGGAAAAATGGCGCGCGAATATTACCCCGGAGCTGTTTCAAAATATGGTCTGGGAGCTACAGCCCGATCTGGAAATGTTTATGACCGCATACATGGACCGGATTACCCCGGACTTTGTAAACCTGTCCATCGGACTCAGGGCGCCCCAACTCTATGATGAAACCGCCCCCATGATCATGAAAGTGCCCCAGGCCTTTATTTCCTCTTTGATTGAATATTTTGAAAAAATGGAGCAGTTAGGGAAAATAAACCATATGGACTTTGAAAGCCTGGCCATGACCATTTTTTCATCCACGTTCGGCTACACGTTTTTGAAGTCCTCCTTCCATCAGGAGCTTACGAGCCTTGACCGGGAACAGTTTATCAAAAACAGCGTGGCGGTATTTCTAAACGGAATTTCTGATCGGAATTTCTGAACGTTAAACCATGGTACTGTACTTCCAGTACCATTTTATAAGCTACAAATGCAAGCAAGTACACGCATACAAGGAGGCGGTTTCGATTGATGACAGGAGCAGAATTATTTGTAAAAGCGCTGAAAATGGAACAGGTGGATACACTGTTCGCTTATCCGGGAGGCCAGGCAATCGACCTGTTTAACGCCCTTTACGGCGAACGGGACATCGACGTGATTCTGCCGCGCCACGAACAGGGGTTAGTCCACGCCGCGGACGGTTACGCGCGTTCCACCGGAAAAACCGGCGTCTGCCTGGTCACGAGCGGGCCGGGGGCCACAAATCTGGTGACGGGAATCGCCACGGCCAATTACGACAGCGTTCCCCTGGTCTGCTTTACAGGGCAGGTCCCCACCGGACTGATCGGCAACGACGCATTTCAGGAGGTGGACATCGTGGGAATCACGAGAAACATCTGCAAATATGCGGTCACAGTCCGCAAACGCGGCGATTTGGCGGAGACCATCAAGAAGGCCTTTTATATTGCCCGGACGGGAAAGCCGGGCGTTGTGGTGATTGACCTGCCCAAGGACATCCAGCAGGCGTACGGGAGTGACGAGTACCCGGACGAAGTGGAGATCAGGGGTTATAAACCTAAGGTTTCCGTCCATGCAGGGCAGATCAAAAAAGCCGTGGAAGTATTGAATCGCGCCAAAAAGCCCATGTTCCTCATTGGCGGGGGCGTCATCATCAGCCACGCCCAGGATGAAATGCAGCGGCTGGCCGAAGCGACGGGCGTTCCCGTTATCACCACCATTATGGGAAAGGGGGCCATTCCCACAACCCATGACCTCTACATTGGAAATATCGGAATACACGGAAGCTACGCGGCAAACACTGCGGTCAGCCAATGCGACGTTCTGTTTTCCATCGGGACCCGGTTTAACGACCGGATAACGGGCAAAATCGGTGAATTTGCCCCCCATGCGGCGATCATCCACGTTGACATAGACCCGGCTTCCATTTCAAGAAATATCGCGGTTGACATTCCCATTGTGGCCGACGCCAAAAGCGCGATCTCAGCGCTGCTGGAAAAGGCGCAGCCAGGCGGCACGGCAGAATGGCTGGAGGAAATAAACGGCTGGAAACAGCAGCACCCCATATCCATGGGGCCGGAGGGACTGACGCCAGAGAAAATCATAAGCGCCATGAACGACGCCTTTGACAACGTCATTATCGCCACGGACGTAGGGCAAAACCAGTTGTGGGCCACGCAGTTTCTGGAACTTGGCAAGAACAGACAGCTGCTCACCTCCGGCGGTCTTGGAACCATGGGCTACGGATTCCCGGCCGCCATAGGGGCCAAAATCGGAAATCCCGACAGGGATGTGATCGTGATTACCGGCGACGGCGGCATGCAGATGAACATACAGGAGATGGCCACCGCCGTCTGCTGCGAACTGCCTCTCATCATCTGCATTTTAAACAACGGCTATCTGGGAAATGTACGGCAGTGGCAGGAAATGTTTTTCAACAAGCGCTATTCCGGCACCTGTATACGCCGTCGAAAGAGCTGCCCACCGGCCTGCAATACCCCGGCGGATTGCTGCCCGGAATACACGCCGGATTTTATAAAATTGGCGGAAAGTTACGGCGCACGCGGAATCCGCGTCACTTCCGAAACGGAAATCGCGGCTGCGTTTGCAGCGGCAAAACGTACGCCAAAGGCGCCCACGGTCATTGAGTTTATCATTGAGCGGGAGGCAAATGTTCTGCCCATCGTTCCGCCTGGCAGCGCTCTTGACCATATGATTTTGGAAAGCGGGGATAACTGATATGAAAAAAAGATGGCTCTGTTTATTCGTGGAAAATGAGATCGGCGTGCTCGCCAGAATTTCGGGATTATTTTCCGGGAAATCTTACAACTTAGACAGCCTGACCGTCGGCGTGACGGAAGATAAAACCGTTTCCCGGATGACCATCAGCCTGACCAGCGACGACAAAACCTTTGAACAGGTAAAAAAACAGCTTAACCGGAGCGTGGAAGTCATCAAGGTCGTGGATTATACCGACATCCCCATCCACATGAAGGAATTGATGTTCGTGAGAGTCAATCACTGCTCCGACCGGGATATCGACGAGCTCTTTCGCATTTCACGGATCTTCCATGTATCGGTCATCGACTACACCACGGCAACGGTATTGATTGAGAGCGTGATGACAGAGGCACGCAATCAGGAGCTGATCGCTTTGATGGAAAAATGCTATCCCAACCGGGTGGAGATTGTGCGGGGCGGGAGCGTGGCGGTTGAGGCGTTGAGCGTGGGGGAGCGATAACAGCGTGGCGGAGCGGTAGCAGCGCAAATAACCGCTTACCACAACGGGACGGCAGCCGGTTGTGATGAGCGGTTATTTAATCATGAGGTTACGGTTCGTTCCCTCCGGTCTTTATACCCTTCCAAGAACCATAAACTCGTAGGGTTCCATTGTATACGTTTCCCCTTCCGGGTCCATTTGACGGGCTTCATAATTTTCCAGCAAGACCGGATCGCCGCGCCAGGCTCCGTCCACCTTAACCGTGTGCTTCTCTCCGTCCAGATTGCAGAACACAGCGATCTGCTGCTCCCCAAGTTTTCTCCGGTACGCCAGCACCCGGTCCGTTCCAGTCTCCAAAAAGGAGATTTCTCCCTCTGCAATGACCGGATACATTTTTCTCATGGCAATCAGCTTCTTATAAAAAGATAGGATGGAATCCTGGTCGTTTTGCTGGGCTTCAACCGTAATTTCGTTTCTAAATCCGGCCGACATGGGAAGCCACGGCTCCGTCTCGGAAAATCCGCCGTACGGTTCCCCATTCCACTGCATGGGCGTCCGGCTGTTGTCCCGCGATCTGGCCGCCAACGTCTCCAGCGCCTCTTTCTCTGTTTTTCCATTTTTCAGCAAAATTTGATAATAATTCAGGCTTTCCACATCCCGGTATTGTTCGATGGAAGGATAATGGGCGTTCAGCATTCCAATCTCTTCCCCCTGATAGATATAGGGGGTTCCGCGCATAAAATGAATCAAACCTGCCAGCATTTTCGCCGACTGCTTCCAATAGGCCGTTTCATCTCCCAGTCTGCTTACAATCCGGGGCTGGTCGTGATTACACCAGAACAGCGCGTTCCAGCCGTGCCCTTTCTGCATCTCCATCTGCCACTCAATAAAGAGCTCTCTCAACTTCTGATAATCCGCAGGCATCAGCGCCCATTTATCCCCGTCCTTGTAATCCACTTTCAGATGGTGGAAATTAAAGCACATGGAGAGTTCCTTTTCCTCCGGCGCAGAATACCGGATACAGTGTTCGACCGATGTGGAAGACATCTCGCCCACCGTCACGAAATCCTCAATCCCCGCATCCCGCACCAGTTCCTTCAGATACTCATGAATATGGGGGCCGTCACTGTAAAATCTCCGCCCGTCTCCCAGGAAATCATCCTCCATCACCTCCGGTTTGGAAACCAGATTGATCACGTCAAAACGGAACGCCTTTATGCCTTTGTTTTTCCAGAACCGCAGAATCTCCTTTAATTCTTCGCGGACCCTTGGGTTATCCCAGTTTAAATCCGCCTGGGTCACATCGTATAACCGGAGATACCATTTTTTAAGGGCGGGTACATATTCCCAAGCCGGGCCGCCGAATTTTGACTGCCAGTTTGTGGGAATGCGGTCCGGCCTGCCGTCCTTGAATATATAATACTTCTGATAGGTCTCATCCCCTGCCAGAGCCTTCTGAAACCATATGTGTTCGGTGGAGGTATGATTGAATACCATGTCGAGCATCAGTCCCATTCCTCTTGCCTCGCTCTGCCGGATCAGCTCTTCCAAATCCTCCATGGTCCCAAACTTGGGATCAACTGCGCAGTAATCCGCCACATCATACCCATTATCATGTTGTGGGGATGGAAAAAACGGTGTCAGCCACAGGTAATCCACCCCCAATTCCTGCAGATAATCCAATTTTTCAATCACTCCGGGGATGTCTCCAAAACCATCCCCGTTGGTATCCCGAAAGGACTTCGGGTAAATCTGATAAACTACTTTATCGCTGAAATCTGCCATTTTGCGCCTCCCTGTATCTCCCTTTATTGGAACGTTGCCACTGCGGTTTCATTTTCTGTTGCCTTCATTCCGGTCAGGAACCGGATAGATTTTGCGTTTCCTGGATTGCTGATGATGCAAACCGTGACATCCGGGTGGCCTGCCGCCTTGATTTTAGCCCGGTCAAATTTTATCAGCGGCGTTCCCGCGCTGACCTTCTGGCCTTCCTGCACCAGATACTCAAATCCGTCCCCGTTCATGCCGACCGTGTCAATTCCGATATGCAGCAGAACCTCCATACCATTTTCCAGCTTTAACCCGCAGGCATGGCGTGAGTCTGGCATAAGCGCCGCGATCTCTGCGTCCGCAGGTGCGTACAGCGTATCGCTTTCCGGGATAATCGCCATACCATCCCCCAGAATTCCTTCTGAGAAAACACCATCTTTGACTTCAGCTAAAGGAATGGCTGTTCCGGATAAGAATGCCGTTAATTTTCCCGCCGGCTTTTCATTTGCTTCTGTTTCCCCCATTTTTGCAGCCATAACGCCCGCCGCGGCGCTTGAACCTGCGACTGCGGCGATTTCTGCCACCTCTGCCGTCTGCCCCGCAGGAACCGCCTGCAAACGTTTCTTTCCGGCGATTGCGGTCAGCAGGAATGGAACTGCAAACGCAATCGCCATGCAGATTGCAAAGGAACCCATAAACTGGGGCTGGATGGACAGGATGCCGGGGAGACCACCCACGCCGATGGCATTTGCCGTTGTCCCCATGGCCACGCAGGCAACCGCCGCGACGCCGGAGCCAATCATGCCGCAGACAAACGGAAATCCCCGCTTTAAGTTCACACCGAAAATGGCCGGTTCCGTAACGCCAAGGTAGCAGGAAATACATGCCGGAATATTCACTTCCTGGGCTTCGGGATCATTTTTCTGCAGCCAGATCATTCCAAGAACCGCAGAGCCCTGGGCAATATTGGACAGAGCGATCATCGGCCACAGCATGGTTCCGCCGTAATCCGCAATCAACTGCAGGTCAATGGCATTGGACATATGATGGAGTCCCGTGATGACCAGCGGGGCGTAAATCGTGCCAAAAATCGCCGCAAACACAACCTTAAAGGTTCCGGTGATTCCGGAAAATACGAGTGCGGAAACCGCCGCTCCAATCTTCCAGCCGATGGGGCCAAGTACAAAATGCGCCGCCATGACCGACAACAGCAAGCTGCAAAATGGAACCACGATCATGGAGATGACCTGAGGCGTAATCTTCCGAAAGAACTTTTCCAGATAAACCAGGGTAAACGCCGCCAAAATCGCAGGAATGACCTGTCCCTGATAGCCGATCATATTGACCTGGAAGCCGCCAAAATTCCACTTGGGAATGTCCGCCGCCACTGTGCCCGCAACCGCGTAAGCGTTCAGCAGCTGCCCGGATACCAGCGTCAGGCCGAGAACAATGCCGAGCATCTGAGTGGTGCCCATCTTTTTTGTCACCGACCAGCAGATACCAACCGGCAGCATATGGAATACCGCCTCGCCGATCAGCCACAGAAAACTGTCGATGCCTGCCCAGAACTGGCTGATGTCGCACAAGGTTTTCGTCCCATTTTCAAACAGATACAAGCTGTCAATACAGTTGCGGAAGCCGAGAATCAAACCCCCTGTGATAATTGCCGGAATTAACGGTGCAAAAATCTCCGCCAGCGCAGTGACCACCCGCTGCAGCACGTTCTGGTTTTTCTTTGCCGCCTGATTGACCGCCTCTTTCGACACCCCTTCGATCCCCGCCTCTTTTACAAAGTCATTGTAAAAATCAGCGACCGTATTGCCGATAATCACCTGAAACTGCCCCGACTGCGTAAAGCTTCCCTTCACAACCTTCATGGCCTCAATCGCTTTCACATCCGCCTTTCCCGGGTCCGCCAGAGCAAAACGCATTCTTGTCATACAATGCGAAACCGCCGCGATATTCTCTTTTCCGCCCACCAGACGCAGCAGCTCTTTTGCGTCCTCTGCATATCTTCCCATCCTCTGATCCCTCCACCTGTTTTGCAAACTTGTTTAAACATGTTTCTTGATTCTGTTATATCATACTTGTTTGAACATGTCAATCTTTTTTTGAAAAAGTTGTTTAAACAAGTTATTGACTTTTCTGCGTTCCCTTTCTATAATGTAAGAAAACATTTTGATTTCAGTTTAGAATACACGGAGAATTTTCTTATGCAGACAAATCTTACATCAGGCAGTCCTAACTTTAATCGAACCATGGCCCGCCTTGCGATTCCCATTGTTTTACAAAACTTAGTTACCACTGCGGTCAGCTCCGCGGACGTGATCATGCTTGGCTTTATCAGTCAGGATGCCCTGGCGGCAGGCTCTCTCGCCAGTCAGATCATGTTTATTTTAAATCTGGTATACGCGGGTATTTCCTCCGGAACCGTCATGCTGGCGGCTCAATACTGGGGCAGGCAGGATACGCAAACCATTGAGCAGATCATGGGGATCGGCATGCGGCTTTCCATTCTGGTATCCACCGCCTTTTTTATCCTGGCCTGCTATTCCCCTTCTCTTTTAATGCGGATTTTCACCAATGAGGAGCGGATTATTGCCACCGGTATTCCTTACCTTCGTGTGGTGAGCTTTTCTTACCTATTCATGAGCATTTCCCAGGTGTATTTATGCACCATGCGCGCCATTGAACGCGTCATATTCGCCACTGCGGCTAACGGCTCCGCTCTGGTTTTGAACATCCTTTTAAACGCCGTGTTTATATTCGGACTTTTCGGAGCTCCCAGGCTGGGCATAATGGGCGTTGCCCTGGCAACCAGCATTTCCAGAGGGATTGAGCTTCTCATCTGCCTTCTTGACAATGTAAGCGCGCGAACCATACAATTCCGGCTCCGGACGCTATGGATGAAAAATAAGGTTCTGTCCTCCGACTTTTTGAAATACTCCCTCCCCGCATTTGGGAATGAGATCGTATGGGGCGTCGCTTTTTCCATGTACTCCGTCATTATGGGACACCTGGGAAGCGATATGGTGGCGGCCAACGCCGTCGTTGTCGTGGCGCGCAATCTGGGTACGGTCGCCTGCTTTGGCATCGCCAATGCGGGAGCGATTCTCCTCGGAAAATCCATCGGCGCGGGCCATACGGAAACGGTAAAAGCAGACGCTTCCCGTTTTTGCAGGCTCACATTGATTGCCGGTATCCTGGGCGGTATCGTGATTTTCCTTCTGAAACCGCTGTTCCTGCAGATGGCGGATTTAACGCCGGCCGCCCAGGGTTACTTAAATATCATGTTACTGATCAATATGTATTATGTGGTTGGACAGGCCATGAATTCTGCGGTCATCTGCGGCGTATTCCGCTCCGGCGGCGACTCCAGATGGGGATTTATCTGCGACACCATCGACATGTGGGGATACGCCGTGCCGCTTGGTTTTATCGCAGCCTTTGTTTTAAAACTGCCTCCCATGTGGGTGTATTTCCTGATTTGTACCGATGAATTTGTGAAGATACCTTTTGTTTACAAGCATTATAAGAGTTACAAGTGGTTAAAAAACATTACCCGGGAGTTTGTGTGATGCAGAAAAAGGGCTTGCCATGACATTTTTTGTCTTGACAAGCCCTTGGATTTAAAGTTTTTTCACGTTCTGCCGCATAGACGGCTGCTTATATGGACTACATAATCGCTTTCCTGGCTATTTTTATGCTTTTTCTTAGAACTTCCCAGCCTTCGCCGCTTCTTCAATCCCCACAGCCACAGCCACAGTCGCGCCAACCATCGGGTTGTTACCCATACCGATCAGACCCATCATCTCAACGTGAGCCGGAACGGAGGAGGAACCTGCGAACTGAGCGTCGGAGTGCATACGGCCCATGGTGTCGGTCATGCCGTAGGAAGCCGGGCCTGCCGCCATGTTGTCGGGATGCAGGGTACGGCCGGTGCCGCCGCCGGAAGCTACGGAGAAGTATTTCTTGCCCTTCTCAACGCATTCCTTCTTGTAGGTGCCTGCAACCGGATGCTGGAAACGGGTGGGGTTGGTGGAGTTGCCGGTGATGGAAACGTCCACGCCTTCCTTCCACATGATGGCAACGCCCTCGGTCACATCGTTTGCGCCGTAGCAGTTCACCTTTGCTCTGAGGCCCTCGGAGTAGGACTTTCTCCACAGTTCCTTCACCTCGCCGGTGTAGTAGTCCATCTCGGTCTCAACATATGTAAAGCCATTGATTCTGGAAATAACCTGTGCGGCGTCTTTTCCAAGACCGTTCAAGATAACGCGCAAGGGTTTCTGGCGGACCTTGTTGGCCTTCTCTGCGATACCGATGGCGCCCTCAGCGGCTGCGAAGGACTCGTGGCCGGCCAGGAAGCAGAAGCAGTCGGTTCCCTCTTCCAGCAGCATCTTGCCCAGGTTTCCATGTCCCAGACCAACCTTACGCTGATCGGCAACGGAGCCGGGAATACAGAACGCCTGCAGGCCCTCGCCGATTGCAGCGGCAGCCTCGGCAGCTTTTCTGCAGCCCTTCTTGATTGCGATGGCAGCGCCTACGGTGTAAGCCCAGCAAGCGTTCTCAAAGCAAATCGGCTGGATCTTCTTAACCTGATCGTAAACATCCAGACCGGCATCCTTGGTGATCTTCTCAGCCTCCTCGATGGAAGCAATTCCATAGCTATTCAAAACGGAATTGATTTTGTCAATTCTTCTCTCATAAGATTCAAATAATGCCATTTTCTTATCCTCCTAATTGGTCTTCATCATTCTTTACGCGGGTCGATAATCTTAACAGCGTCGGCAACGCGGCCGTACTGGCCTTTTGCTTTCTCCCATGCGGTGTTGGGATCGTCACCCTTCTTGATGAAATCAGTCATCTTGCCAAGGCTTACGAACTGATAACCAATGA
>ENA-UOJP01000953-UOJP01000953.1-human-gut-metagenome-genome-assembly--contig:-C102-NODE-953-length-42347-cov-98.085997_pt1 | contig 42347 bp, 60 predicted proteins | sample MGYA00242353_ERZ723900 | MGnify/ENA metagenome assembly ERZ723900
TGCGCATGACCACGGTGCGGAACGGCCGCTATGTGGATGAGTACAAGATGGCCCGCATTCGTCCGGGGGTGACCGCGCCATGACCTACACCATCCGCCCCGCCGGGCCGGAAGACGCCGCGGGTATCACCGCACTGCGGCGGATGCCCGGCGTATTGGAACAGGCGGCCTCCCTCCCCTCCGACCGCCCCCGCCGTATGGAGGAGCTTCTCCGCCAGCCGGGACAGGGCCGGCATGTTCTGCTGGCCGTATCGCCGGACCATACCGTGCTCGGCCTGGTCATGCTGACCGTGGAGTCCAATCCCCGGCGGCGGCACGCCGGCGGCCTGGGCATCATGGTGCGCACCGACTGCCAGGGACAGGGCATCGGCACCGCCCTGTTGGAGGCGGTCTTGGATCTGGCGGACAATTGGCTGATGCTCCGCCGGGTGGAGCTGGAGGTCTACGCCGACAACGGGGGCGCCATCCGCCTGTACCAGCGCCTTGGCTTTGAGACGGAGGGGTGCAAGCGGGAGGCCGCCGTGAAAGCGGGGGCCTACGTGGACACGCTGGTGATGGCCCGGCTGAGAAACCGCTGATGTCCCAGGGCAGATTGTTTGAGCTGCTCTGTCTCCTGCTGGAGCGGGGCCGCATGACCGCGCCGCAGCTGGCGGAGCACTTCGAGGTATCGGTGCGCACCATCTACCGGGATATCGACGCACTGTCGGCGGCCGGGGTGCCGGTATACAGCACGCCGGGCAAGGGCGGCGGGGTGTCCCTGCTGGAGGGCTATACCCTCCACCGGGCCGCTTTCACCGAGGAAGAACAGCAGCTGCTGCTCACCGCTCTGCGGAGCCTGCCCGGGGACGCCGGTCAGGGGACGGCGGGGACCCTGTCCAAGCTGTCCGCCCTGTTCCGGCGCCAGGAACCGGACTGGCTTCAGGTGGAGCTGTCCCGATGGGGGAGCGCCGGGGCCGACAACGCCAAATTCGTCCAGCTCAAGGAGGCCATTCTGTCCCGCCGCGTCCTGTCCTTCACCTATGTGGGCGCCTCCGGCCAGACCACCCGCCGCAGCGTCCTCCCCGCCCGGCTGGTCTTCAAGGGCCGGGACTGGTACCTCCAGGGATTCTGCCTGGAGCGGGCGGCCTACCGCACCTTCAAGCTCACCCGGATGCTGGAGCCGGAGCCGGGCGCCCCCTTTCAGCGCCCCCTCTCTCCCCCGCCCATCGAGGCCGGAGAGCCGCCGGAGGGCTTCTGCATCCCTGTCCGCCTGCGCTTCTCCCCCGCCCTTGCCTACCGGGTCTACGACGAATTCGACGAGGGTTGCGTCACCCGCGGGGCGGACGGCAGCCTTGTGGTGTCGGTAAGCTTCCCGGAGGATCCGTGGCTCTATGGCTATCTGCTCTCCTTCGGCCTGGGGGTGGAGGTATTGGAACCGGAGCGCCTGCGGAAACGGCTGGCGCTGCTGGCGGGAAAAATGGCGGCGCACCACGGAAACCATGACACGGGGTGTCAGGATAACTGTGATAGGATGGAGCCATCTCAATCACAGGAGGAATCTCACATGAATCACACCTTTTGTCAATCCTGCGGCATGCCCATCGACGATCCGGCCCTCCGCGGCACGGAGCGGGGCGGCACGCCCAGCGAGCACTACTGCAAATACTGTTATCAGGAGGGAGCCTTTACCGGAGAGATGACCATGGAGGAGATGATCGACTTCTGCACTCCCATGATGGTGCGGGCCAACCCCGAGCTGACCCCCGAGCAGGCCCGGGCGCAGATGGCCCAGTTCTTCCCCAGTCTGCTCCGGTGGCGCAAATAATGGACTGGAACGCCATCTATCCCGGGCCGGAGGAGCCCACCGCGGAGCAGCTCTCCGCCTATGTATCCCATCCGCTGTGGGAGCCATTGAACCGCTGGATCTGTGAAGCTTATTCCCTTTCCCCCATTTACAGCTACAGCAACTGTTCCATGGGGCGGGGCTGGAACGTCAAGTACCGTTCCGGCGGCAAGGCCCTGTGTACCCTCTACCCCGCCTCCGGCGCCTTCGTCTGCCTGGTGGTGGCCCCGGCCCAGGCGGAGGCCCTTCTCCCCACCCTCTCGGAGTATACCCATGCCTGCTGGCAGGCGGTCAAGCCCATGGGCTCCGGGCGGTGGCTGTCCCTGGAGGTGGACTCCCCGGAGGTTGTGGAAGACATCAAGACCCTGCTGATGTTGAAGCGCCCGCTGAAAAAACAGGGACAGGCATAGCCTGTCCCTGTTTTTTATGGTATAATAGCGCGAAAGCGGCTCTTACGCTTGCATTTCAGCCGTTTTGCCGCCCCTTGCGGGGCAGCCGGAAAACATATCACAATTATACCATTCCGCTCATGCTTCCTGGTATACGAACAAAATCTGCTGCTTGAGGTATTCACTATGTCACTGACTCTTCGCCACGAGGCCCCCGCCGACCGCCGCGCTGTGGAGACGCTGGTGCGGGAGGCCTTTTGGAACGTCTACAAGCCCGGCTGCGACGAGCACTACTATCTCCATCTGCTCCGCCAGTCCCCCGCCTTCCGCCCGGAGCTGACCTTTGTATGCGAGGCGGACGGCGTCCTGGCCGGGCAGATCACCTGCGCCTCCAGCTCCATCGAGCTGGAGGTGGGCGGGTATCTGGACACCGTCACCTTCGGTCCCCTGGCCGTCCTCCCCTCCTTTCAGGGAAAAGGACTGGCCCGCGCCCTGGTGTGCCATGCCCTGCGGCAGGCCCAGGCCCTGGGGGAACAGGCCGTGGTGATTCTGGGCGATCCCCGGCACTACGGCCGCTACGGCTTCTGGTGCGGAGAGCGCTGGGGCATCTCCCTGGAGAACGGCCAGTACCTGCCCGGCCTCCAGGCAGTGGAGCTGGCCCCCGGCTCCCTGGCAAACGCCGCCGGGCGCTTCCGCGAGGGCTTTGCCTATGCCCCCGACGCGGCCGCGCTGGACGCTTTTGACGCCCTTTTCCTCGTAAAGGAAAAAGCCATTACAGATTTTCAACAGGAATTCCAGGTGATGTGCTCCCTGGGACACGAGGTGATTCCCAATGGATTTATGCAATGAAAAGGACATCCGCGCCCTGCTGGGCCGCCACGGCTTCCGCTTCTCCAAAAGCATGGGCCAGAACTTTCTCATTGAGGGATGGGTACCCAGGGACATCGCGGAGGCCTCCGGCGCAGGCCCGGATACCGGCGTGCTGGAGATCGGCCCCGGCATCGGCCCTCTGACGGTGCAGCTGGCCCGGCGGGCGGCCAAGGTAGCGGCCATTGAGCTGGACCGCACCCTCTATCCCATTCTGGCCGAGACGCTGGCCCCCTACCCCAACGCCGAGGTGGTGCCGGGGGACGCCATGAAGCTGGATCTGGCCGCCCTTGTGTCTGACAAGTTTTCTGGCCTTACAGCGATTGCCTGTGCCAACCTCCCCTATAACATCACCACCCCGGTACTCACCGCCCTCATCGAGGCCGGGTGCTTCGCCTCCATCACGGTGATGATCCAGCGGGAGGTGGCCCTGCGCATCTGCGCCGCCCCCGGTTCCAGCGATTATGGGGCGTTCTCTGTGTTCTGCCAGTATCACACCCAGCCGGAGCTGCTCTTTGAGGTTGGGCCGGAGTGCTTCCTCCCCGCCCCCAAGGTCACTTCGGCGGTAATCCGGCTCGTCCCCCGCTCCGCCCCTCCTCAGAATCTGGTGGACGACAGCTTTTTCTTCCAGGTGGTCAGAGCCTCCTTCGCCCAGCGGCGCAAGACGCTCCTCAACGGCCTCTCCTCCGCCTTCGGCAGCCGCCTGTCCAAAGACGCGCTGCGGGGGGCCATCGAGGCCGCCGGACTGCCCGCCGATATCCGGGGCGAGCGGCTGGGTATCCCTGAATTTGCCACTCTGGCCTCCGCCCTCCAGAACCGTCTCTGAGCCAGTATACCGGGCAGTTTTTGCAAATCCGACGAAAAGGACTTGCAAAAACCGCCCGTTTCTTTTACAATACAGCTAACAGAATTTTCTGCATTACATCACAAAAGGGGGACACTTTCATGGCATTGACAAGCAACCGCGCGGTACTAGCATGGATTGACGAGATGGCGGCCATGACCCAGCCGGACCAGCTCGTTTGGATTGACGGCAGCAAGGCCCAGCTAGAGGAGCTGCGGAAGCAGGCCTGCGCCAGCGGGGAGATTGAGAAGCTGAATGAGGAGAAGCTCCCAGGCTGCTACCTCCACCGCACAGCGGTAAACGACGTGGCCCGGGTGGAGGACCGCACCTTCATCTGCTGCAAAAAGCAGGAGGACGCCGGCCCCACCAACCACTGGATGGACCCCCAGGAGATGTACGCCAAGCTGAAAAAGCTTTACACCGGCGCCATGAAGGGCCGCACCATGTATGTGATCCCCTACTCCATGGGCGTGGTGGGCTCCCCCTTCGCCAAGTACGGCATCGAGCTGACCGACTCCATCTATGTGGTGCTCAACATGGCCATCATGACCCGGGTGGGCCGGGCCGTGGCCGACGTGATGGGGGACGACTTTGTCAAGGGCCTCCACGCCAAGGCGGACATTGACCCCGAGAACCGCTACATCGTCCACTTCCCCGAGGACAACACCATCATGAGCGTCAACTCCGGCTACGGCGGCAACGTGCTGCTGGGCAAGAAGTGCTTCGCCCTACGCATCGCCTCCCACCTGGGCCGCCAGCAGGGCTGGATGGCGGAGCACATGCTCATTCTGGGCGTGGAGAACCCCCAGGGGGAGGTGCGCTACCTGGCCGCCGCCTTCCCCTCCGCCTGCGGCAAGACCAACCTGGCCATGCTCATCCCCCCGGAGCACTACCAGAAGGCGGGCTGGAAGGTCTGGTGTGTGGGGGACGACATCGCCTGGCTGCGCATCGGCGAGGACGGCCGGCTGTGGGCCATGAACCCGGAGTACGGCTTCTTCGGCGTGGCCCCCGGCACCAATGTCAAGTCCAACCCCAACGCCCTGGCCACCACCCGACAGGACACCATCTTCACCAATGTAGTTCACAACCTGGACGACAACACCGTGTGGTGGGAGGGTCTGGACAAGAATCCCCCGGAGCACGCGGTGGACTGGCAGGGCCGCCCCTGGAACGGCAAGACCTCTTCGGAGAAGGGGGCGCACCCCAACTCCCGCTTCACCGCTCCGGCCAAGAACTGCCCCTGCATCTCCCCCGAGTTTGAGAGCCCCCGAGGCGTGCCCATCTCCGCCATCGTCTTCGGCGGCCGCCGAGCCAGGACCGCCCCCCTGGTCTATCAGTCCCGGGACTGGACCCACGGGGTATTTGTGGGCTCCATCATGGCCTCGGAAACCACCGCCGCCGCTGCCGGCGCGGTGGGTGTGGTACGCCGGGACCCCATGGCCATGCTCCCCTTCTGCGGCTATCACATGGGCGACTACTGGCAGCACTGGCTGGACATGGGGGAGAAGCTGGGAGACAAGGCCCCCAAGATCTTCAACGTCAACTGGTTCCGCACCGACGACGACGGGAACTTCCTCTGGCCCGGCTTCGGGGACAACCTGCGGGTGCTGGAGTGGATCTTGAAGCGCTGCTTCGGTGAGGTCGAGGCGGTGGAGACCCCCATTGGCTGGGAGCCCCGGCCCGAGGACATCGATCTGGAGGACTCCGGCGTGGAGCTGGACACCCTCAGGGGCCTGCTGGGCGTGGACACCGCCCTCTGGCGGGACGAGGTCAAGGGCATCCGGGAGTTCTACCAGAAGTTCGGCGACAAGCTGCCCCGCCAGCTCTCGGAGGAGCTGGATGTCCTGGATGCCCGGCTCAACTGAATCGAGCCGATGGGAATAAGCAGGGCCCGCCGTGCCAGCACGGCGGGTCCTGCTTTTATCTCCGCAATGACCCTCCGGCATCTCCGTGCATAGGATGGAGCAAAAAGGAGGTATCCCTATGCCCATCATCTATCTCTCCCCCTCCACCCAGGAGAACAACCTGTATGTCAACGGGGGCACCGAAGAGGAGTGGATGAACCGCCTGGCCGACGCCATGGAGCCCTATCTCACCGCATCCGGTATCCGTTACTCCCGCAACACCCCCGACATGACTGCCGCCTCGTCCATCCGTGCCTCTAACGCTGGCAACTACGATCTGCACCTGGCCCTCCACTCCAATGCCGCCCCGGAGGGGCAGTACGGTCAGATCCGTGGAATTCTGGTGTTCTACTATCCCGGCTCTGTCCAGGGGCAGCGGGCGGCCACATTGGTGGCGGACGGGCTGAAAACCCTCTATCCACTGCCCAACCGGGTACGGGCGGAGCCCACTACCTCCGTCGGAGAGGTACGCCGTGTCCGCGCTCCCTCCGTCTTTCTTGAGCTGGGCTACCACGACAACGCGGACGATGCTGCGTGGATTAAAAACAATCTGGAGGCCGTGGCCCGCAACATCGTGCTCTCCCTGACCGAATACTTCGGCGTGCCCTTCCTGGAGCCTCGCCCCTCGCGTCCTGCCGTAGTGGATGTCTCCTGGGGCTATCTCAATATCCGGGATAAGCCGGACACCTCTTCTCCTGTCCTGGCCAGGGCCTATGATGGGGCGCGGCTCACCGTCCTCAACCAGTGGCAAAACTGGTATGTGGTGCGCTTTGACAGCGTGGTGGGTTGGGCCAACGCGGATTTCATCACCCTGCTCTGAGGTACTGCCATGCTCATCCACGTAGTCAAACCCGGCGATACTGTCTACTCCATTGCCCTGGAGTACGGCATTCCCATGTCCCAGCTCATCTTGGACAATGGCCTGGAAACCTCCTCCCGTCTGGCTGTAGGGCAGGCGTTGGTGGTTCAATTTCCAACCCAGACCCACACGGTCCATCCCGGAGAAACCCTGGCCTCCATCGCCGCGGCCTATCAGCTCCCACTGCGCCAGCTCTACCGCAACAATCCCATACTCGGCGGTATCCCGGAGATCTATCCTGGCCAGACCCTGGTGCTCGCCTACGACAGCACGCCGGAGGCCACCCTCTCCGTCAACGGCTACGCCTATCCCTTTATCGACCCGGCGCTGCTCCAATCCACCGTCCCTTATCTCACCTATCTGACCCCCTTTACCTATGGCTTTACCCCTGACGGCACGCTGGTGGAGTTGGACGACGAGGCCCTGCTCGCCGCAGCACGCCAAGGTGGAGCCGCTCCTCTGATGCACCTGTCCACCCTGACCGAAGAGGGCGGCTTCTCCAATGAGCTGGCCCGCTTGGCCCTCACTCAGCCCGCGGTACAGGATACGCTGGTTGACAATCTGGAGGCCATGCTGGTGCAAAAGGGCTACCGGGGGCTGGATGTGGATTTTGAATATGTCTACGCCGAGGATGCGGGGGCCTATGCCGCATTTCTGGGCCGCCTCACAGAGCGGCTCAATCCCCTAGGCTATCCGGTTATCGCCGCCTTGGCCCCCAAAATTGCCGCCGATCAGCCTGGAACACTGTATGAGGGACACGACTTCGCCGCCATCGGTGCGGCGGTCAATCAGGTACTCCTTATGACCTATGAGTGGGGCTATACTTATAGCCAAATAAGTTATATGTGATAATTTTTCAAGAAAAAGCGGGTGCCATAGTCAGGTACCCGCTTTTTCTTCCCCCATATCTTTTTCGATCAGCCCCACGATATAGGCGTTCAGGCTCATGCCCTCCTGCTGGGCGCGGGCCTTTATTTTCTCCTTTGTGCCTCCCTGCACACGGATCGTGATGTGATCCAGCTTTTCCAGGTACCGTTTATTCCCTTCCAAATGCGCTTTCGTAGCCACTTACATCACCTCGGCTTTACTATATCACATTTCGGTTCATGCATCCATGTATAATCTGCACAAATTCATGCATACATGTTTGTGCGGAATACCTCTTGAAATACATGCATGCATGTATTATACTATGCTCGTAAGGCAGGGATGCAAAATCTCTTACAGAAAGGAGTGAGGTGAATGGACGAAATGAACGTGACAGAGGCATTGCTAAAGGCAATCCTCGAACTCATTGAGAAGTGCGACACGCTGGAAGAGCTCCGGGAAAGCGTCAAGCGCATCATGAATGAGTAAAAAGTGGGGCGGCTGACCCTCACAAAGCCACCGCCCCACACACCGAAAAGGTGAGCCGGGAGCCTTACCCCGGCCACCTTGATTATAACAGCGTAAGGCAGAGGAATCAAGGAGGAAACACGAGATGTTAAATCAGGAAATGAGAACCGTAACCATGAGCCGTGCGGATATGTGCCGCATCAGAACCGCTCTTACATCGGTAATGCTGAGCTTTGACGAGGGCAGCAGCAGCCGGGAAATGTGGAAACGTATCCGGGCCGATCTAATAGCTCAAATCTAGGATCAAGACCCGCAGGATGACGAATAAACAAACACCCGCCCCGGAGGTGACGAGGGCAGAAGGGAGCACACCATGACAAACTATTGGGAAGCCGATTTTCTCCTGGTCTGTGACGGCCGGGAACATGTATGGCGCGAGCTCACCCCGGAGGCCCAAGCGCGGATTCACCACGAGTTCGGCCTGGGCAGTACACGCGGAGAACTCTTTCCCGATGATTTTGATCATACCAGCAAATAAGCACAGCGCCCCCGAGGCCCGCAGGCCCCGGGGGCATTCATATTTCCAATCGCTTGGCAATTTATTTTTCTTCATGCTGGTCGCCGCCCAGCTTGTCCCCCGCGCCGTCCACAGTGGACTCCAGGGCGGCGATGGCCTTTCGGAGCCAGGCGGGTACAGGCGCGCCGAGGGCTCCGGCGTTCTCCACGAGGGAGCCCAGCTCTGTCATGATGTACCAGACGAGCACCAGCACGGTGAGGAACACCGTGTAGTCGAAGGGCAGCTCCAGTGCCGGAATGTTGGCGAGGATCAAACCAATTACTCCGTCCAGGATAGCGGCTACCAGGACGGCCACCACGGCCCCCAGCTTGTGCCACAGGCCGTCCCTGGCCACCTTGGACGACCACTTCCCCGCCCGCACAGCGGCGGCGGTGCCGGTAGCGTAATCCAGCAGCATACAGATCACCCAGGCCACCACCAGCCAGCCAAACCAGCCCCACAGGGCGGTCAGGCAACCCAGCACGGCCGCGATGGTACCCTTAATCCCGTTGATGTGCTCCATGTCACTCGTCCTCCCGTACATAGTCGGCCATCTTGCCGATGAGCGCCTGGACGTTGGCGGCGGAGTAGTCCCCGGCCCGCCAGTAGTCCGGGCTGTTGATGATGCCCGCCTCTGCCAGCGTGTCCACGTCGGTGTCCAAGTCGGACACATCCGCCGCCCCGCCCTGGCAGAGGGCTAGGAACGCCTCCCAGGCCCCGGCTGTGGCCCGGATGGTCTTGGGACAGTCCTTGCCGTTCCAGCGGTTGTGCTGGACTACATTGTCCAGCGGGATGCCGTGCTCCTCCATGAGCAGGCGCACCAGGGCAGCCGCGTTGGCTTTGGCCGCCTCAAAGTCCCCTCCGGCGTTGACGCAGATCTCGATGCCGATGCTGGTGGTGTTGCCCGGCCCGGCCTTGCCGTCCCCGGCATGGTACGCTGTCTCGTAGTCGGGCAGGTGCTGGACAATAGCGTGGTCGTCCACGGTGTAGTGCCAGCTCACCAGATCATCCTCCCCGGCGGCGCTGTCCAGGTAGGCCCCGTGGGCCGCGGCGTCGGCGCCCTTGGCCGCGTTGCCGGTCTCGTGGATGGTGATGTAGGTGTCCGGGTTGGTGTCCCTGCCCGGCCGGTTTTTGCGCCCGCCGGAGATGATATGCTCCTGGATGGCAATGCCGTTGTCTGTGACCCGCTGAGGGCCCTCCACGGCCTCCAGATAGGCCAGGGACACCCAGCCCTTATCCGTCCTGCCCCAGCCGTCCCGCTTCTCCAGAACATCCACCACGGCCCCGCAGGGGTACGCCCCCGCCTTGCCGTAGCCGGTGCCGGGGCCGCTGCGGATGTTGACGCCGATGCTGGGCGTCACGGTGTACTTGCTCATAGGCTTGTCCTCCTGTTCCGGCGGCGTCTCAGTACCGTCCTGCTTGAGATACACGCAAATCCAGTTGTGCACCTTGCGGCTGGCGGTGATGCGCTCTCCGCCAAAGTCACACTGGCTGGAGCCGCCCCCGTCCAGCATGACGGCGGAGGACCAGCCCAGCCCGGCCAGCTCGTCCCTCAGAGTCTCCGTCGTGGCTGCGTCCCTGGTGCCGTCGCCGGAGCAGTAGAGGGCTAGACTTCCACCGCGCAGGCCAATAGCGCTCCGCCCCCGCTTGCCTCCCTGGGCTGAGCCGTAGGAGGGCTTATCCACTGGCTTACCGGAGGCAATGAGGGCGGTCACCGCAATAAAGTTATCCGCTCCCCCGTACTCGGAGGTCATGTGGATGTCGGGGCCCTTATCCCAGGCGTAGCCCATCGCCCTCCAGGGCGTGCCGGAGCGCATTACCCCGCCCACCTTGAGCAGCGGGCAGGCCGAGCCGTCTGGGTTCCACATGCCGCCATTCAACACATAGTGGGCACCAGTCTCTTCCTTGACCTGGGAAAGTGTCTTGCGGCAGTTGGTGACTCTCAGCTCAATCCGCTCCACGGACGAGAGCGGGACATATGTAATGCTCTTACTCATTTGATTCACATCCTTTTATCCAGCGATCCCGCTGTTGATTACTGTTCCGGGGCCAGTAGCCCGGCCAGCTCCTGGTACTCCTCCGGGGTGAGCCGGTCGGCGGCGAGATAGACATCCATCTTGTCCTGGAGGCCGTCGGTGCGGCCCCGGTCAATAAGCAGCTTGCAGAGATTAAATACCGTGTTCATGTCCTTCCCCTTCCTCAAACAGCATTGGTGGTGATTTCCAACATACAAAGTCGTTCCTCGTGCTCGGCCAGCATGTCCAGGGTGATGTCCTCTGCCGAGGGCGATTCAGGCTCCGGCGGTCTATTGTCCGGGGTGGCCTGCCCTGTTTCGGGGTTGTAGCGCCACCCCTGCTCTACATCGTCCTGTACCTCTACACAGCGTCGTGCAAATGCCTCGCTATACCACTTCTCCGGCGGGAGTGCATATTCCGGGATGATTTCGCGGACAGTGTTATCCTCGTTCAAATAAACCGTTTTCATCAAAACGCCCCCCTACCGTAAATCGCTACATATCCGTGTCCGCCTCTCCCCCCATTTCCAGAGGATTTTTGCTGGTAAAGGAAATTGCAGCCGCCGCCAGCACCACCACCGCCGCCACCTCTGCTACCATCCGCACCATTGGTTCCGTTTGCGGATGAGGTGGCTCCGTTGCCTCCCCTTCCGCCGCCGCTGCTTCCACCGGGTGCTCCTTTCCCATCAGAATTACCGGTCGATGAACCTTTGCTGTTACCGCCGCCACCGCCGCCACCTGGGGCCCTTATTCCAAATGTCATTATAAGAGAGCCATCTTCTCCCTGTTCAGATACAGTATCATTAACATGTCCTCTTCCGCCAAAGCCAGGACCAGAAGCGATATTTGAAGCCACACCACCAGCTTTACCAGCATCGAAGCTATCCCCTGGAGATCCTCCCGCCGCTGTAATTCCGAAAGCGCTGCTACTGCCTCCGCTCATGCCTTTTCTGCCGTCGATATCGCTGTTTGCACCGTTGGGGCTCACTGAAGTCCCCCCGCTTCCACCAGAGCCGATAACAATATTTTTATTTGAAATTTTAGTGCTGTCTAAAAAATAAGCAACAACTACTTCTCCAGCACCGCCGCCACCGCCGCCTCTACCTTCCCACTCGTTGTAATATTCGTTTGTTTTTCTTATCTCGCCCACACCGCCTCCTCCGCCAGCGCCAACCACAATCACAAAAATATCTGTATATTTGCGGTCGAACGTATGGGTAAAGCTCCCCGGCGATGTGTATTCCTTTACCAGGCTATATCCGATTGAGCCAAGTATCTGACCGAGCGCCTGGTCAACTGTATGGTTCCCGGCTGAACCCCATATCTTGGTTTCTGTGGTGTCGCTTAACAGGGTTCCTTTGTTCAGGGGTGTCCCCTGCCGCGACCACCCTGCCTCATTGATCCCGTTCAGGTCAATGGGAAATGTCCCGGCGATCAGCGCCGTGATAAAATCCTCATAGCTAGGATACAGGGAAAGCGCTGCCGCCACCGTTTTCAAATACCGGCTACTTCCGTTTCCAGCAATAATTCCATCTTGCATTGTTACACCTCACCACAAAATATTTCGCCGCTCACAAATGGCGACCGCTTCAAACGAGCGCGGATCTGGTCCGTCAGCACCAAAACCCGCTCAATGTGATTGGCCCCTTCATGGGTCAGGAACTCCATCGAGGCCGGGATTGCTGGGGCGTTGGCAAGGGGGAACGTGCCACCGATCGCCCCCACGTTGGACAGGTAGTCCGCCATCTGTGCCTGTAGCGGAATGTCATCTATAGCCCAGGCAATACCCTGGCCGGCATATCCGGTGACGTATCCCGCATCCGAAAGCCACCCGTTCAGATAAGCCATGGCCGTATTGACCCGGTTGAGATCAGAGGCGTTGTATGTCCCACGGTCGTTCAGGGCGTCCACATCGGCCTGTGTCCGGTCGGTAACCATGCGGATGATGTAATAGCTGGCCGTGGTAGTCAGCCCCGCCCCGTCCTTGGCAACGACCGTGACGTTGTTCTCCCCAACCTCAAGATTCAGGAGGAAGGAAAATCGTCCATCCGGCCCAACGGTCGGGTGTCCCGCCACCGCCCCGTTGTCCATCACGGTCATGGTCACCGGAGGAGCGGTGGCATCGTTGGTTTGCCCCGTGATGGTAACCGTATAGGGATCCACCACTACCTCCTCGAAGGACAGCAACGCGGACAGCGCTGGCGGTACGGTATCTACAATGTAGTTTGCCTCCATCGTAGCTGTGTTCCCATCGTTGTCGCTGATGCCCGCCTGGACGGTGTGCGGCCCCTCCGCCAGAGCAGCCCCTGGCGTATAGGTGATGGTATACGTCCCGCCTGCGCCCGCCGTGACGGACACCTGCTCCGCCGGAACTGCCTTCCCGTCCAGCTTCACCATGGCGCTGTCCGGGTCGATACCGGAGCCGCCGTCGTTGTCCTGGGCGGTCCACGTCACCGCAGGCGTGTTGGTGGTCACATAGCCCGCCTCCGGGGATACCAGGGTCAGGATGGGCTGGATGGTCTCCCGCACCACCAACCGAAGGCCCAGCAGATTGTCCCCGTCTGTAGTCACCACCACGCCGCTGTCGTTGGTAGCCTCTACCGTTACGTCGTAATACCCGTCCGGCTGACCGCCGGAGAATGTGTCCGGCGTGATAGTCGTCTGATAGGCTCTGGCGTCTTCGTTGTAGGTCAGCATGTACCACTGACCATTGAACTGCGCCCGCACCTGGGTAATCGCCACGCACTACACCTCCCCAGCCTGGACCTCGCCACTGTGCCAGAGGTCCTCCCGCTCTCCGCCCTGGGCGTCGATGACTACGACAGACAGGACGGTGGGTAGCCCGACTGATACGGGGTTGGGTGCAAAGCTGGCCGAAATAACCAGCGGCGTCCATGTTTCGGACATACTCATCCCTCCTTGTCCCAATAGATAACGGCACAGCCCTGTGCCCCTGCCGCTCCGGGTTTCCCCGGCTCTGGCTCGACGAGCACCTTAAATGTAACCGAACCGCCGCCCGGCCAGATGTTGTGCTTATACACGCCATACCCGGGGGCTCCGCCCCTGCCTCCAGCTCCTCCATCCCCACTGCCGGGGATGGGCTGCTCGACGCCAGACCTGCCATACGCATCTCCACTGGCCACATCTGAGAACCCGGTGGGATACTGCACGCCATTGGCGCTGGAGTATGCACCAAATATAGTATCCAGCCCGCTGAAGGAGATCTGGAACTGCTGCTGTGGGTTAATGCTAATCGTCCCTGTCCAGACTCTGCCTCCAGCCCCGTCCGCTCCGTCGGCTCCATAGCCGCCCGTGACGGCCTCGCCAAAGCCATCCTCAGATTCCGCTCTCCCCATGGTGCCAGGCTCTCCGTGGCCGCCATTCTCTCCCTTGCCTATAAGGATAAGGCGCAGCCGTGTGGCACCGGCAGGAGCTGTCCAGACACATGCCTCGGTGATAACCTCCCGGTTCTCGTACAAAAACGCACCGTCGGCCTGGAGGATTGTGCTCTGGCTGCCTTTCAGTACACCGGAGGACATATCGAACGTCTGGGACATTCTGCGCCCTGTGGTGGCCGTGGATTCGTTGAGCCACACTGTGTCCACATCTCCCAGCTCCGACGCCGGGTTGCCCCTCCCCACAGTCTCCAACTGGTTGCCGCCATAGGTGGACAGGATCATCCGGGCCGCTGTCAGCGCCTCAGCCTGGGTGTGGATGAACGGGTTATTGACCGCCACCGTGTTTCCGGATGCCGTGGCATTGCCCGATACCACATACTCAGTGCCATTCCCGTCCGCCAGGGTAAAAATGAGGGCGGCCAGGTCGTCGTTGGCCTTCATGACCGGGTATTCCTCCATGTTGTCCAGGGTCATCTTTGCCCCCTGGTTCCAGAGGGGGTCAGCGGTAAGGTCCCCGGTTTCATCGTCGGCCCGTGGGAACACCCCGGCCGCCATGCAGGCCATACGCAGGAGCTCGCCGCAGGATTTCCCGCTCACGTCCTCCGCGCTCCGGGCCGTCACGGAGCGGCCGGCATACTCAGGGTCCACATGGTACCGACCCGCGAAGTTGTCCCCAAGCTGCGCCACAATGGAGGCTATCCAGCCCTCCAGCGTGGAGGGAAGCTGGGCGGGAGGGATGTACTGCCGGCCGGAGACCAGGCCCACGATGTCCACCAGCTCCCACTGCATGGTCAGGCCGTTGTCGCCGGTCTTCCAGCCGCCGGAATACTGGTAATAGACGCCCTTGGGCTTGTACTCCACCGTGCCGTCCGGCAGAGCTACTCCAATGGACACCGGGATGCCCTGGCGCTCCTCGATGGAGCGGAACACGCCGCTCTTGCTGCGGGGCTCAAACCGCCGGTCCAGGTTGTCCATGGACAGGGAGCAGGTGCCGTAGGGCAGCGCCAGGCAGGAAAAATTGACCTGCTGGTTCAGGGTGAACCGGGCCAGGATGGAGCTGTCCCACTCCTCATACAAACCAGGAATAATCTCCGGCACCCGCAGGCGGCGGCCCGGCCGTGACCAGCGACTTACTGTCATTCGGATAGCGTCCGGGTTGTTGACGGTAAAGCCGTCCAGGACAATGCTGGATGCGGTGTTGCCAGTGACCTCCTTGGTATAGTAGGCCGTGCCTCCCTGCCTGACCTCCACGGTAAAGTCGGCGGGCACCCCGTCCCACTCCGCCATTGGGAAGTGGATGGAGCACGCCTGGAGGATGGAGACATTGGAAAACTGCTCCTCCACCCACACCGCTGGGGAGAATACCCCCTCCGCGCCGGACAGTACATCCCCCAGGAAGCCGATATGGTCTGCCCCCTGGAGAGGGAACAGCTTGAACTGCCCGTTGAGTGCCCAGCGGTTGGGCTCCAGCGTGGCGTAGGGGATCAGCTCCATCTCCTTGTCGTGGATCTGCTCCGGCCGGCATACATTGGCCACGCCGGAGCTGTCCACCGTGCCGTAAACGATATCCGGGTCGATGATATCGATGACGGCCTTGAGATACATCCGCCGCGTGTCGCCGGTGATAGCCGCCTCATAGGCGGCGGAGCTGCTAAGCATGGGGCTTGACCTCCCTCAGTGTAAACGCCACATTATGCCAGTAGGGCTTCCCGCCCCGCGAAAAAGCAAAGGTGGGCTGCGGGAAACTCTCCGTCAGGAAGGTGGACACCACCAGGCTGTCCCTGTCGTCGGGCAGATAGGCCGCCTGGAAGCTCTTGCCGGAGCGGAGTACTGCGTTGACCTTCCGCATGAGTTCATTGCCCATGTAGTCGTACTCGTACTCGATCATCTGCACCCAGCCCCGCACCTCCAGGACACGCCGTCCGGAGATCATGTCCACCTGCTCCCCAAGCTGGGCCGGGTAGCACTTGTACTTGTCGTGGCTGGTCTGCGGCAGATAGATGTTATCTGCGAGAATCAACTGAGTCATACGCCGCTCACCACCTCCGGGTTGGCACGGCCTGCCTGGCGCAGATAGGGCAGCTGCCAGCGGGCAATCTCCATGCCGTTGTTGAGCTGGAGCACGATGGTGGATGGGCATGCCTGTCCCGCACTCGCGGCGCTCAGTCCGTTGACCATGCCCGCCGCTGCGTTTTGGATGGTCTCCACGGTGGGCGTCGGGATACTGCGCTGCATGCGTGCCGCTACGCTGGACATCTCCTCCTCAAATCCAACGCCAATTCCCTGGGCCATGTACCGGCCCACCTGGTCGCGGAAGACCGTGGAGGGCGAGTGAATCCCGAAAAAACCCATGATCCCGTCCAGAATACTACCGCACCATTCCTTCACCCGGTTCAGCAGCCATCCAGCGGCCCCCTTGATGCCCTCCCAGATGCCCTCCACGATATTGGTGCCGACCTCTACGATAGAGCCAAGCAAGGCCCCCAGGCCGTCCACGATAGCCACAATAATCTGCGGCAGCGCGGCTACCAGCTCCGGGATGGCCTTGACAATTCCGGTAATCAGCCCACCCAAGAGTTCAAAGCCTGCGTCCACAATGGCGGGCAAATTCTGCACTATAAAGTTGACAAAGGATGTGATAATCCTCGGCAGATTCTGGAGCATTACCGGGATCCCCTCCACAATTCCCTGCACCAGGCTTCCCAGCATATCGCCGCCCTTTTGGATCATATCAGGCAGATGCTCAGACAGAAAGTTAAGCACACCGCTCACCGTCTGAGAAAATCCCTCTATGACCTGCGGGATATTGTCTACCACGCCCTGCCAAAGCTGCCCCATCATCTCTTGGGAGGCTGCGAGCATCTGCGGGGCCCTTTCCTTGAGATTGCCGACAAATTGCCCGACCAATGTTCCGGCCTGCTGCACGGCACCGCCGAGTCCGTCCTCCTGGAACGCCTGCACAACGCTCAGCACACCTCCTAGCAGCTCCGCAAGCCCCTGCTTCGCGCTGGCCACCACAGGAGAGAGGACAGCTCCAAAGCCTGCCATTGTCTCCGTCAGCTCGGCCGTGGCCTGGTTGTTGGCCACGATATCGGCATTATTCTGCTGCCACGCCTGCCCGGCCTGCACCAGCCCCTGGCTGGCCAACTGCTGAAGCACCAGATTGGCCCGCTCGGCCGGCGTGGCCGCCGCCGACAACTTTTCATTGAAGGCGTCTTCTGATATACCTGCCCAGTTGAGCGCGTCCGCGAAGGTTCCCGTGACCTTCCCTACCTGGATAGTCTCATTGATGGCCTCGGAGAGACTATCAATGGGTATGGAGTCTCCATAGGTAGCCCATGCGCCGATGGTGGCGCTGGTAATCTGCTCCAACTGCTCCTGTGCCAAGCCGATGGCCTGTAGATTGGCGGTGGTGGTGGCCGCAGTCTGGTCGTCCCCCAGGACGCCATACAGGGTGCGGTAGGTGGCGGCGGTCTCCTCGGCACTGTAGCCTGCCCGTTGGCTGGACACCTCCAAGGAGGCCATGATCTTCCGGTACTCGGATGTGTTCTCCACCAGATCCTTTACCCCGCCGATCAGGGACTGGATGGCTCCAGAAATACCCCCGCCCAGGAACGCGGACTTGAGCGTATCACCAAAGCCGCTTGACTTGCTGCCCGCGTCATCCATGGAGTCGGCCAGCTCGTCCGCCGCGTCGGCGGTATCGTCCAGCTCTCCCTCCACCCGAGTAAGCTGGGCGCGCATTTTATTGAGATCCGCCGTGGCATCCTGAACCGCCTGCGCCCAGCGCAGCGTCTTCGTGTCGTTCTCGCCGTATTTCTGCGCGGCAGAGGCCAGCCCCTTTTCCAGCCGGGAGAGCTTCTGCTCCTGGGCCTCAATCTGCCGGGTAAGCACGCCCGCCTGTGCAGACAGGGCCTCCTGGCTTTTTTCATTGCCAGCAAAGGCGGAGGTCACCGCTTTCATTTCTGAGCCCAGTGTGCGGAGCTGCTGGTTGATATTGCCCAGTTCCTTCCGGAACTCAGCTTCACCGTCAATCCCAATCTTTGGGCCGATATCCACGGACATGGTTTCACCTCCTGTTCAGCAGCGCAAAGAACTCCTCTTCTCCGTCCCCGGCGCTGTGCTTCAGCCTGGCGCCTTCGTGTTTGATCTGTTCAATGGCGACCAGATCAAGCAGTTCCCCCAGCGGAAGATCCATTGTCTGGTCATATGTCAGGCCGATCTTCAGTCCATACCACAGAAACCACTCGGGGGTCAGCCTGACCGTTTCCCCCGGGCGGTTCCGGCGTTTTTTGGCGCTTCCGCCTCCACGGTGACAGCCCTTCCGGCTGTGATGGTTTCCGCGATCTTGTTCTTTAGCCCCATAAAGTCGGAGATATCGCACAGATCGTAGAGCTGGTCCACGGTAAGCGGCGCAGGGTTCTCCATTCCCTCATGGGCGGCATAGCGGCTCCCCGCCTCCATCATGGCAGACAGCATCCAGAACGCCTCGTCCATCGCCCGGACCGTATCCTCCTGGTCCAACGCCTCCGGGATGTGCGTCACATCCCCATACCGTTCTGACACCGCCCGGAGCACCCGGACAGAAAAACAGAGCAGGTATTCTTTCCCGTTGACCGTCAATTTCGCAGTACGCATTTAGGGCCCCTCCGTGATGCTCAGATACTTCTTGACGGCGGCCTCCGCGTCCGCCTCGGTGTCCATGGGAGTGGATATCCGAAACCACGGGTGCTTTGCCGCGTCGCTGCGCAGGATGGTGGCAGTCAACTCCTGCGTCTGCCATTCAATGGTTTCCCCCTGGGTGACCGCAGAGATGCCCGGGGTGGCGAACTGGATTTTATTGAGGACGAATGCCACCCACTTGACGGCCCCATCCACCTTTTTCTTGATGACGCCTCCTAGGCCCACATAAGGGGCCTCCTGGTCATCGTCGAACACAATCCACTTCGGCTCCGAGGTGGTGATCCCTTCGTCAGTGATAGCCTCCTCCTTGACCCCGAATACCGGAACCATCACATCCGCCCGCAGATCGTCGGTGGTAACGTTCGCTGTGCCGCCGGTGAACTGCTGGTCGCTCTCCGCCGCACCGTTGTCGCCATAGAGGATATTGGCGTCCTGGCTGTCCAGCTCGATAGACAGCTCTGTATACTTGCCCAGCAGCGCCCCGTTGGAATAGCTGACCGTGCTGCCGGTATTGCTGTATTTGGCATAGTAGGGCTTACTCAGGCCAATGGTTGCCATGGCTTACACTCCTTCACTTCATGATTTCTCCGATCTTTTTGTCCACCGTTTCCTTCATGTAGGCTACCGCCCGTTTCCGGGTGGCCATAACAGCCCGCCGGACAAAGGGATTTTTCTGCATCCAGGTGGTTCCGCTCTCCACGGAGCGGGCCACCATCTGGTTGGGCTGGCCGTTTGGCCACCGCCTGGTCACGACCTTGTTGTAACCGTCAAATCCGATCTTCACGTGGAAGTAACCTGTGCCGTCGTCCTGCATGGAGGCGATGCCCAGCCCCTCCTCCAGCCCTTTGACCTGCACCTTCCGGGGGCCCCGTACCGGGCTCCCGCTGGTCCCAAATCCTTCATCGGTCGGGATCTGCTCCAGTGAGGCTCGGATTTCGTCGGCCACAATCCCCGCCGCCCCATAGATGGCCGAGCCGCAGATCTCGTCTCTGAGGCTGGCCTCCAGCTTGGCGATTTTCGCCAGATACTCGTCACCCTTCTTGAATTGGATGGTCGCCATCACGCTACCTCCCATACCCATTCGGTGTGCCAGAAGCCGGTATCCTCCTCAAACTGGACAGAGCTGATATACCAGGCGATGCCGTATTCGCTCAGGGACTCCCCCAGCGCCTCCGCCCAAGGGTCAAACTCCCGCGTGGTGAAGAGGTCGGTGGTGCCGGTGACCGCCCGCTCGGCGTGGCCGTTGCCCGCCGCCAGATCGTTGTCCCCGTCCTCCTGCCAAACAAAATACCGGCTGGATTTCATCCGTTGCCCATGGCGCACCGCGTCGGTGACGGCGGTATGCGCTGCGATAAGTTTCTCCTGCCAGGTCATCCCGGCATCCCCCTTCCCGGTGTGTCCGAATCGGACGCACCGCAGTCCTGCTCCAGCCTGGCCAGCGTCAGATCCATGGAGGGCGGCCAGACGTCAGCCACACTCTGCACCAGGTCAATGCGGTATTGCCTGCCGTCCTCCGTGACGGCCACATCCTGGGTACTGACGCCCCGCAGCCGGGGCGTCCTCAGCACCCGCTCTACGTCCACCTGGTTCTGCTTGGCCAGGTAAGCCCTTTGAAGACCCAGCTGCCGCTCCTCATAGCGGAGCACAGCCTTTTTTGTCAGCCGCTCTACCGGCTGGTAGCCGGGCCGGGCCGCGTCGGTGACCATGTAGACGGCCACCAAGCCGTCGTTGTAAGTCTGGCTGACCCCATTATCCGTCCGGGGCCGCATCGGGGCTTTCCACTCCGCCATACCGCTTCACCGCCCTCCCGTGCTGCATGTCCAGCAGCAAGGCCAGATAGTTGTTCTCAAATACGTCCAGTGCGCTGTCCCGGGCATGCCGCACAAACTCAAACAGGAGGGTGCGCGGCATCCCGTCCGCCGTGTAGTCCCCCGCCTCCCCCAGCTTTCCGTCCAGGTAGGCCATCCCCGAGGCGACGAGGCCGGCATACTTCCGGTCGGTGGCCTCGTCGTCCCAGGTGATGTCCAGGTAGTTCTTCACGTCGGACAGCAGCCCCTCGGGCAGACTGTCCCGCCCCATAATCAGCTCTTGGTGACCGTGACGGTATACGCCTTCTTGGTCTTCCCGTCCGCGGCGGTGACATTGATGGTCACCGTATTGGAGCCGCTCTTCCAGGTGGCCGCGGTTCCGTTGGAGATCTCCTTGTCATCCACCAGCACCTGGATGGACGCTCCCGCGTCAGCCGGCGTGGCGGTGATGGTGTTGGTGGCGTTGGTCGTCTCCGCCGTGTAAGTAGTTGTTCCAGAGGAAAAGGCAGGCGTCAGCGTCAGGCCGCCGATGGCCAGTGAGGACAGGGCGGCGTCGGTGGACGGCGCAGGCTCCTCTACCATCGTGATCTTCCAGGCGGCGGGCTTCAGGCCGGAAATGTCCAGGTGCAGGAAGGCGTTGTTATCCAACGGCATACCGTTGGCATACGCCTTGATGAGATAGACCCGCTCGTCCTCCAGGAAGCGGTAGTGGTCGCTGTACTCCACCCGGCCGTTGGGGGAGGTTCCGGCCAGGGCCAGATAGCGGTGGGCGATGCCCATGACCGCCTCGCCCCTCTTTAGGGCCGGCACCTGGATGATGGTCATGGGGTAGGGCATCACGTCGTTGCGGTAGCTTCCATCCGGCGCCATCAGAGTGGTAGCCGGCATGACCTTCTGGAAGTAGTCCTGGGGGTTGACCAGGAAAATCACGTCCTGTACTTGCCGGGGCTTTCCGTTTGGATCCGCCGCCATAATGGAAATCAGATTGCCCACGGTGGCGGGGGACAGGTCGTAGAGCTTCACCCTCTCCTTCTCCGGGTACACGCCGCCGGATACCACCACGCTGTCCCCCACCTGCCGGGTCATACCGATGGGCTTTTTGTTGCCGTCTCCGGTTACAAAGCCCGCCTCCATGCCGTTGCTCAGCGCCTCATAAAGCGCCTGGCGCATAAACTCGTCCAGCCACTCGGGCCCCAGCTCCAGCATGGCCTTGCACACCGCCAGGAAGGCGCTCAGCTTCAGCAAAGTGGTGGGGATCTTCTTCAGGCCGGCGGTCAGCTCCTTGACGATCTCGTCGCACAGGTCGCCCCACACCGCCTCCTCATAGCCGTTGGTGTTGACCATGATCTCCACCGCGCCGCCGGAGGCTCGGAAATTGATGCGGCTCAGCAGGGGGTGTCTGGTCTGAAGCTCCGTAAATACCTCGTTGATCACCGTCCGGGGGAGGGCTGCGTCCAGGCCGGTAACCGCCTGGCGGGGGTCGGCGCTCTTCATGGCCTCGCCCAGCCTCTGATAGTAGTCCCGCTCTTCCTTCGTCAGCTGCCGGACGCCCCGGGCGGCCAGGATACGGCTGTCCATCTCCTGCTGCATTTCCCCGATGCGCTGGTCATACTTCTGCTGGATGTCTGTCTGGATGCACTCCAGCATCTGGTCGAACGCCTGGTAAAAGCCCTCCGTGTCTCCCTCCCGGATGGCCTTCTGCATCAGGCCCCGGATCTCCTCCCGGTTCAGAATGTCGTTCGCTCTCATAGTCAGTCTCCTTCCTGTTCAAACAATTTCAGAATCGCGTTGCCTCCCGGCCCATTGCCAGGCCAGCCCGACGGAGGCGCCGTCAACTGCCGGAGCTGGGCCGCCAGGCTCCGCTGGAGCTTGATGCGCTGCTCCACATCCAGGTTCGCCTTTTTCAGAACCTCGGCGGCCTGGGTCATGTCCGCGTCCTGCTCGGCGTAGCGGTCAGCCAGGCCGTACCGGATACACTCCTCCGCGGTGAGCCACGTCTCGCCGTCCTCAAGCTGGGTGATGGCCTCCGCCGTCAGCTTATCCCCGGCCTTCTGGAGATAAGCCGCCCGCCCAGCCTCGTTGATTTTGTCCAGGTCGTCGGCCGCCTTGCGCAGCTCAGCGGCGTTGCCGCATACGCCCATCCACATGTTATGAACCATCATCAGGGCGTTGCGGGGCATCACCACCTCGTCCCCCGCCATGGCGATCACCGAGGCAATAGAGCAGGCAAAGCCGTCCACATACACCGTCTTGCGGGCCGGGTGGCGCTTGAGCTGGTTATAGATGGCGGTGCCCTCAAACACCGAGCCGCCATAGCTATTGATGTAGATATTGATCTGGCTGACATCCGGGTGGGCGGCCAGATCCTCCCGGAAGGTGTTGGCGCTGGTCTCGCTGCGGATCACCTCGTCTGTCCACCAGTTACGCCCATCACCCTCCACGTCCCCGTAGATATACAGCTCCAGTGTCCCCGGCGTAGCCGCCTGTTTCAGCTCCCACATGGTCTTTCTCATGTCGTCACTCCCTTCTGTGCGCCCAGCTTTCGGGCAGCCTCCCCCATGGGTGAGATGTTGAGCGTCATAAAGTGCTCGTCCGCCCACGGCTCGGGGATGGGCGCCTGTCCAGCCGCCCGGCGCACGTCATTGATGCTGTAGCCTCCCGAGCCCACCAGCTTCTCCACGTTGGCCGCGTTTGCAAAGAGGTCAAAATGGATGATGCTACTGGAGTCCACCCGGAGGTAGCTGCCCCTCTTCCACTGCGCATACCCGTACCGCTTGCGAATAATCTCCTCCTGGAGCTGGTCGCATAGCGGGTCGATGCAGTTCGTCAGAAACCGGGTGTTGGCGTCGGCGGTGCCCTCCACCTTGCCGTTGACCAGCACCGCCGGAATCAGGAACCCCCGGGCGGTAAAGTCGAAAATATCCTCAATCAGCGCCCGGATGTCCCGGGTATCCTTGCTTCCCCCGGAGTCGGCACTCCCGCCCACGTTCTCGTAGGCGTAGCCGTCGAACTCCGGCAGGATGGCCCCGTTGCTGTTGAGAAACGGGCGGATCTGCTCCTCAATCATTTCGGCAAACTTGGCCTTGAAATCGTCCGCTCCCTGGGCTAACTGAGACACATGCACCTTCCAGTGCTGCCCGCTGCCCCAGGTGTACGCCCGCATCGCCGCCGATACCATGCGCCAATAGGACTGATACAGGCCGTTGAGGATGGGACGCATATTGGTGTGGTTCAGCCGCAGGTGGAGTACATTGGGCTCATAGAGGGGAAACTGGTACGAATAATCTCCCACCACGACGTCCCGGTACTCGTTCTGTCGGGAGGGCCACTCCTCCGGCGGCTCCCATCTGTCCGCCACCACCAGGGCGTCCATTTCCTCCCGCTTCAGAGTGTTCACCACCAGGGCCTCGTTATCCTGGTACAGCTTGGCCACGAGCTTGTGAAAAAACATGGTGGAGTTCTGGTTCACGTTGGGCGAGACGTTCCACAGGTAATACTCCCTGTCCTGGAGCTCCACGCCATCCCGGAAGGTGCGGAACTCACACCGCCCGATGGCATTGGCCACCATGTTGACGCAGATCCAGAAGCACAGCTCCCGCACCTGGTACTCCTGGGCCGCTTCAAAGAGCTCCCGGCAGGACACCTCCACCGTGCTCCCCTTGCCCCGGTCTCCCCGGAGCCACTCAAAGAATTTGATTCCCATCTGCCTGTCTCCTCACAATCGTATTGCCCCGATGGGGGGCAGCTCCACCGGCGTTCCGGTTCCCAGCGCCGGCTCTCCTGTCATGGAGGCCACCAGCGCCATCCACGGGTCGGTTTTCCGGCTTTTAGGTTCTATTTTGGCGTAGATAAAATTGCCCGTATCCACACCCTCCTGCCTGCGGCGCACCCGCTTGGTGTTATTCACCGCCCAGCGCAGGCAGGGGTTGTCCCCCCATGCGAAGAGCTGGCGGTCGAAGCACGCCTGGATCACCGGCTCCACCTGCATGATGTCCGAGGGCCGCACCAGCTTCACCCGGCTTTTATCGGCGGCGTCAAAGCCAATTTTGCGCAGGGATTCCGATACCAGCGTCCATCGGTGGTGATCCAGGGCCAGCAGCCGGACGTTATACAGGAGCGCCGCCTGCTGGATATAGGTGGCCAGCAGATCCGGGTGGATGCTCACATCGTCCACCACCGTCGCGTGTCCCTGCTCCGCCCAGGCACGCCAGGGCGCCTTCACCCGGGGCAGGGTTTTAGACTGGGCGCAGATCCAGGCATGGTTGATGTCAAAGCGGGCCTCTCCTCGCCGGAAATGGAGGTTGACCGCTGCCCAGTCGGACAGCTCCGCGTAGTCCAGCCCCACAATGCAGCTCCACCCCCGCAGCTCCGGCAGAGGGCGGTTAGTGGCCCTCACCTTCTCGTAGTCGGTAACGGAGACCTCCTTGAAGCCCGCTCGCAGTCCCATCCGCTTGGTGAGAAAATCCCCGTTCTGCTCCGGGTGCTCCAGCCAGTCCTCGTACTCGTCGCGGATTTCCTGAAGCAGCTCTGGCTTGTACGCCAGGGACGGGTTGGCCATATACCAGTTCTCCGGGTCGTGTACCTGCTCTTTAGTGCTCAGGCAGCAGATAAAGGGCAGGAAGCCCCGGTCGGCCTCCCCTTCGAGCAGGATGCGGCGGCCCCGCGCCAGATAGTCGTCCAGCGGGCCATCGCTCACCTCGCCGTTGGAGGTGAATATGCCCACCCGCGGCTGGGCTACCTTGCCCTGGCCGGTGATAAAGACCTTGATGTTATCGTAGTTCTCAAACTGGTGAACCTCGTTAAACACCACCTTGCCCGAGCGCATGCCGTCCCGGCCCTTGGGGTTGTTGGTGCGTCCCTTCATGACGCCCTTGTTTTTCCGCCCTTGAATGAGCTCCTTGGTGTGGTAATAGTGCTTTTTCAGTTTAGCCTCGTAGCGGGGGGATTCCAGCACCTCGGCCAGGTCCTTCACCGGCGTCACCGCCTGCTCCTCGTTGTTGGCGCAGATATCCACGTTATAGTGCCCTACCGGGTTATACGGGGAGATGGAGCAGGCGCCGTCAAACGCGATCAGCCCGTCCTTGCCGGCGCCCCGGCCCACCATGCACAGCAGGGTCTTCCAGCGGGGCGTCCCGTCCGGCCTGTAGGTACAATCCCACAGGGCAATCAGGAACTCCTCCCAGGGGAACAACCGCTCAAAGGGAAAATACTTCACCAGGCCCAGGTAACGCCGAAGCTGCTCCGCATCCACCCGGATGTCCTCCTCCGCAAATACTCGGCGGACATAGGCCGCGAGGGCGTGCTGCTCCGGGCAGGCCCTGGGGGTGTCCGCCTCCACCGCCTCCAGATAGCACAGCACCTCCGGCGGCAGGCTACAGCTCATCGTCCCCGCCCCCCTGGGAGGGTTCGTCCTTAAATCCCAGGGCGGTATAGATGGCCAGCATTTGCCGCGATACCTGCACCGCCAGGGAGACGCTGCGGTTCTCCACCGGCATCCCCCGCTTGGCGTCCATGACCGACACACCCCGCTCGGCCACGTCCGCCTCCAGCCGCTTGAGCTGGCACCAGAAGTTCATGTATTCCCGCACCTTGTCGGTGTACGGCTCCTCCACCATCCCCCGAGCCTCCAGGCTCTCCAGCATGGCGCTGCGGAGGGCCTTGTATTCTTTTGTCTTCTCCGGTTTTGTCATGCCGTCCCCTCCCTGTCCGTCCGGCCTGGGCAGCGGGGCGCGCGCGGGTGCGCGATCCGCCGGGAATGTCCATTACCCACCCGATTGGGGCCTGTACCGGAAAACCTGTTTTTTTCGACGGGGGTATCAGTCCCACCGCTCAACCGTCACCGGCGCATAGAAGCGCCGATATTGCCGCTGACTCTCCGGGTGGAGCTCTTCGTGGCACTGCTTGCACACGCTGATCAGCTGCCGCTCCCCCGTATCCGTGTCCCAAATGCTCAACGCCAGGTCCGGCCGCTTCCGCAGGTGCTTGACGTGGTGTACGATGCGCGCCCGCCGGTACCGCCCCCGCTGCTTGCACCGCTGGCACTCGCGGTTATCCAGCCGAAGCACATCAGGCCGCAGGGCTTTCCATTCGCCCCAACTGTAAAACTCCGCCTCTCGGCCCTCGGCAATCAGCTCCCGCAGTTGGGCCAACCGTCTGCCGGATATCATCTTGCCACCTCTCCTGCCTGCATTCCTTCACAGATTTATGCTACCATGCCCCTGCCGCAAGATGCCCAAAAGATCGGGCACGCTAAAAATTTTCTTTCCGGCCTAGCAGATAGTCCGCTGTCACACCGAAAATATCCGCCAGCAGGCAGATAGTGTCGGTGGAAGGGTCTGCCTCTCCTCGTTCATAGACCGCAATCATGTTTTTGCTCAGGCCACACCGCTCAGACAGGACGCGGCGGCTGATTCCTCGACGCTCCCGCAGCTTCTGCAAGCGGACGGCAAAGGTCTCATTCATCGTGTCGTTTCCTCCTCCCGTGTCGTGTAGCATTATCCTCCAGCGGCATTACCCAGCGTATGTAAGCGGCTGAAAAACCGGTTTCCCCGTCCTCCCGGATCTCCCGCTCAACCACGCGGGCCTCCGGCGGCACCCGCACCGTGCCCGCTCTGGCCACAGGGATGGGCGTGGAATACTGGGGTTGTCGGATACCCTGAGAGTGGGACCAGGCCCGCGCTCCTCCGTACCCGGCGTTGCGTATCATGTACCTGGCCACGGCGGTATAGTCCCCAGTCGCATCCAGGCGTCGGTATGAAAACTCCTCCGGCGGCCAGTGCTGGGCGATCAGCTCCCAGTCCATGGCATCCGTGACCACGTGGTGGTGCAGGCGCACCGGCTGCCCCGTCTTCGTGGACACGCTGGCAGTCACCAGCCACCACTTGAGCTTTTTCCCCGTGGTCTTCCGGTACGCCCTGGCCAGCCGCCGCATGAAGTTTCGGGCAATACGCTTCGCCTCCTCCCGTGTGGCAGGCAGGCGGCTATCGGAGTATTTCAGAGTCAGGAACAGATCTCCGCCCTTGCAGTTAGCATTGAGCTGCCGGGCCAGGATCAGCACCGCCTCGTCTTCATTGCGCTTGAGCTGCTTGGCGGACGATTTCCCTCTTCTGGCCCCCCGCGGTGTTCCCCCGCGTGTCTCCATGAGCACGTCCCGCACCTCCACGGCGCGGCCCGCTGTGATCCGGTAGCGCATGAGCTTCTTCACCTGGTTCTCCTCCTTTGGCTGGTGCTGGTTGAGATCTTAGCGGTCTAAGGGCCCCGCATAGGAACACGCGCGCGTTCCTCAATTTAATATATAAGGTAGGGCATTGGCCCTCTGCGCCGCCCCCGAAGGGCCGGAGGCGGCGCACAATGTCATGCCGCAAAGGGCGGGCTCCAAAGCCCGCCCTTGTTTATCTTCCTTTATTTTCCTTCCTTTTGGGGCCTCGTCGGTACTTGTCCACGATCCTCCGGCGCTCCGCCTCGGTTGTCTGCGCCACCAGTTGGCCATAAGTCAGGCCGCGCCGCCGCGCCGCGATGCACAGGGCAATCAGCTCCACATTCGCCACCCTTGTCCCTCCTCTCTCTATCTCTCCCCAGCAGGGCGAGGGCAATCTGTAACTGCGCGCCTATTCCCAGGCGTCGGAGGTCAATATCCATCCAGCATCGCCTCCAAACTATCAAATAGCTGGGTGCTGTACTGGCCTGGGAACCATCTCTCCAGCCGCACCAGCATGGGCACCGACCAGACGGGCGCTACCTGCTGGGTGCTCACCCGCACCCGCAACCGGAGGGCCGGCGCCTCCCACTCCAGGGATGTGACCCACCCCCGGCGCAGAGCTTCCCGCAGTTCCTCCAGATCCCCGGCGGTGAGCAGGCTTGTCCATCCGCTCATGTACTGGGCTTCGGCCGATCGACCCGCTCGAAGGTGATCACCCATACCCATGGGTTGGCATCCCAGCCGTAGAGGTGTCGCTCAGCAGGCTTTATGGTGCTGTCCCACAGTTCATCAAATCGCATAGGATTTACGCACCCCTCTTCGGCCACACTTTCCCAGGTAACTTCCCTCAGCCGCTCCGCCTGCACGCCGGCGACCCGTAGGAAAATCCGGGCTGCCTCCTTTGGCATATGAACAGCAGGACGCCAACCACTGCTCTTGTACTGTTCCGGCCGTATATCCTCGTCCGCCCGGTAGTAATACACGCCGTTTGGCCTGAAATGCCCTCCAGGACTGGCCGGAAGCCGAGCCCACGTCTCCCTCACCCACAGAATGTCGCCAGTCTGGCATGGTGGCTGAATTACCCTCGGCGTCCCCTCGATTGCATAACAGCCGGGGTAACAGCTATTTTCCGTCATGCGGATGGGCCTGCCGTCCGGCTTCGGTCTTATCGCCCGCCGGGTGACGGTTTTCCGGCCCTCCAGGATGGCACGCACCATGGAGGTGTTGAACAGAATTGGTCTCTCCGTATCGTCTCCCCCCTTAAATGAAATCCATCAGATCCACCTGCACCGCTGGCAGAACTGGGGCAAAGAGCTTGTCCAGCACATCCGTTCTGACCAGGCGGGAGTCACGGTCCATATCAAACAGGCTGAACGCCCACCCGGTTTCCCCGCATAGCCGAATCCCTCGCAGTTTCCACTTCTTCCCCGGTTCCATGCCCAGCTCCTCTGGCCGACAGTCTCCTTCCACCAGCCGGTCCGGCACCTCAAAGGAGATCGGCAGCGCATCCATGTCCTTCCGTTCAAAGAAGTCCACCGTCCCCTTTTTGTATGGACCCCCCAGCAGTGTCACGCCGTCGATATTGCAGTGCCATATAGACAGGTCAATCCCTAGCAGATACTGTTCTTTGGGATTGCTGTAACTCCGGTGGTGGGTGAACTTCTCCCCCAGGCGGCAGGGGGCCTCAATCAGCATGATGCCGCCCCCTCCTCCCGGAAGGGCGCCAGTTGCTTCTCCATAGCTCCCAGCAGGGCGCCGCCGGCGGCGGTCAGCTTGGCCCGGCCCTCGTCGTCCCCACCGGCCTTCAGCTTGTGGAGGATGCCCATCATGCGGGAAAAGTCCTCCTGGCACGCCTCAAAGTAGACCCCGAACTGGGTGATCTCCTTATTCCCGGAGGCCCGCAGCTCCTTCCGGGCCCGCTCCAACGCCTCCCTGGTCTGTTTCAGCTCCTCCCGGGCGGCCTTCTGCGCGTCCATGGCGTCCCTTCGCTCCTGGCGGGCCTCCTTCAGCTTCTGGTCCATCTCCTGGTGCTGGTTCAGCAGGTCGCTCTGCTGCTTTCGGGCGGCTGCCAGCTCCTTCTCCAGGGCCTCTACCCGGGCGCGGGCGTCTGCCGCCGCCTCTCGACGGGCCTGATCCAGTTCCTCCTCCTCGGCGTGCTGCACGGCCACCTCCACCGGACGGCTGCGCAACTCCTCCAGCTCCTGGGAGAGCTGCGCCACCCGCTCGTTGGCCAGCCGCATATCCTCGGCAATCTTGGCGCGGGCCTGCTCGGCGGCCTCCCGCTCCGCCCGGTCCTCCTCGGCCTGGCGGAGGGCGTCGTCCCGTTCCCTGATGGCGGCCTCCAGCTCCCGTGTGCTCATGTCCTCCACCTGGTGCTCTTCCACAAACGCCTCCCGCTCGTCGGCGGACAGGGCCAGGAGCCGCAGGGCCTTGGTGTAGCTCAAATTGCCAATCGCTTGTGAATTTGCCTCCGGCCCAAATATGGACTGCTGGGCCGTGCCGTACTCCTCAAAAATGCGCATCAGGTTGTTGGCGGTGGACTGGGAATAGCCCACCTGCTCCTTGATGTACGTCCCCCACTGCCCATGGGGTAGCATTGCCTTAACCTCCACCAGCCTGCGGCCGATCTCGATGGCATAGCCGAGGAGCAGCTGCTGGGCTTGGCGCTGCAGGGTCTGGATTTCCAGCGTGACGGCCTCCACTGTCCGCGCCGGCTGGGTGTTCGTGGTGCTCAATTCACTCATGCGGCGGTTACCTCCTTCTGTTTTGATTGCTCCGGCACAACCGGCCGGCCTTTGGCGTCCCGAGGTGCGCCGGCCTTCAGCCATGCTAGCCATACGGCTTCAAGTTCCTCCACCTCTTTCGTGCGGGCACAGTTGCGCCGCCCCCGGTTCTGGCGCACCACCAGCTTTCCCTCGTCTAGCTCCAGGGTGAAGTAGGAGTTCTTGGGTTCTTTCACCCGGCGGACGAAGAAGATGGCCGTCTCGCCATTAGCGTAGTCCTTGGCATAGGTGCCCACGCAGTGGTGCAGGACGTCCCCCTCTGCCACCAGTTCTCTTTGGCTGGCGGCCGGCCGGATCAGCAGGCCCCTCCACTGGAACGCATACCGGGCCAACTGCTTCCGCCGGATACGGAACTTGACGGCTACCTCCTGGGCCTCAAACTGCTCCGCTGCGGCCGACATACGGTCGTGTGCCTCCAGCAGATTTTCCGGCCAGCGGACCGCCGGATCCGCCAGATCCCGACCCACCAGCTCGGCCATGCGCCAGTAGTCCAGCAGAATAGATACGTCGATTACTCCCTCCGGCTGAGGGTCTTCGTCCTCCGGCTCCACCCCCACCTGCTCGATCTGGCGGAGCAGATACCGCATGCTCTTGCCCACCGGCCCCCGGCCCACCAGCTCCAGAATGTCCTCGTCCCCCAGGTAAAAAGCATGTGTGATATCCGCGTCGGTGAGTCTCTCCCCGGCAGCCTTGGCCCGGGTGAACAGCCGCCAGAACAGCACGCCCCATCCCCGTTTTCTGGCCGTGACCAGCTCGTCCCGGTTCAGGCCGAGCATCTGCGCCGGCCGGGTTTCCTCCCATCTGATTTCCGGCAGCTCTAGCTCCGCCTTCCTGTTCTTTTTACTCCAGTCCGCCCCGTCGGTCTGCTCGATGATCAGTTCGTCCAGCGCCTGAGGCAGTCCGTGGAGCAGGATACTCTCTACGTTCGGGTGTCTCTGGTATAAACGGAGATATGCCACGGGATACCTCCGCCCCATCGGTATTCGGTTCGCCATATACTCCACCAGCTTACAATGTGGCAGGCAGCTTGAAGCGACCAGCTCCGGAGTCAGGCCATAGATATTCTCCTCCTCTCCCCACCGTTCACGCCAGTCCCCCGGCTGCCTCCACGACCGGCTGTACTGGACGAAGTATCCCGCCGTGCCGCTGTAAGAATTGACCCAGCCCATCAGCTGGGCGCAGTCGTCGGCGCTGAACACGTAGGCTTCCGCCGGGATGGCTACCAGCTGCCGCTCGGCCGCCGCCGTGATCCTCCGCTGAACCGTCCAGCCCGTCAGCGTCAGCAGGCGGTCTTTCCCCAGCACCGACGCGCTCATGACATGTCTCTCCGCCGCCACGAACCATCCCTTTTTCCGCACATCGGCTTTCCTGCGGACAATGACCGGTTCGCCACACCAGGGACAGGTGGTCTTATCCCCATCGGCGCACACCTCGCCGCCCTCTCCCTCTGTCCAGGTGCCCGGATGGATAAACCCCCACTCGCCGCGTCCATCCTGGCCACGCCATAGCAGCCCGCTCTCTTTACAGGCCGAGCAGGTGGCCCGGATGGCCCGCACCTTCTTCCGCTGGGCCCACTCGTCCAGTATGACCTCCAGGCGGTAATCCTCGGCCCATTCTGTCTCGATCAGCAGGCCGTCCTGTTCCAACTCCTTGTGGCGCTCCGCCGTCCACTCCAGCAGGCCCTCCGGTGGGGTGCGTGGTACCAGCTTCCTCACGTCCTCCATAGTGCTCACCCCAGAAAATCCATGAGATCCAGGAAGCCCCCGGCCTGTTCCTCCGGAGCACCCTGTCCGGCCTGCTCCCCGGCCTCCATGGCAGGCAGGCCGTAGAACTCCCGAAGAATCCGGTCCGACTCATCCGGCGGCACACAGGCGAAGGACCCGTTCTTGTGGGCGTCCGCGTAGGCTTTGACTTTCTTCTCGGCCTCCACAATAGACATGGCCGGGCGGTCTAGATCCTGCAAAATCAGCTCGGCGCTGGCCGGCTCGTGCCGGCAAATGTCCATCAACTGCTGGGCGACCATCCAAGGAGCTGTATGCTCCCTGACGCCCGACTGCTGCTCCCGCAGCTTGTCCAGTGTGGCAGTCTGTTGTATTGTCACGACGCTTCCTCCTATTCTCGCTTTAACGCCCTGCGGACGCTGGATATACTGACCTCCAGCTCCCGGGCAATCTGGTGCTTATTTCGTCCGGCGGCGGCCAGCCGTCGCACCGCCTCCGCATCAACCTTTTTCCGGCCGTCGCCGCCGGCCCGCGCCCGTTCCTGGTCGGCATCCGATCGGCACTTCCCACGGCACCGCTCCGGCGGCACGTCACAGGAAGCGCACCGGCGCACATTCTCCGGCTTGTCTCTGGTCGCCGGAGGGGCGGGCGTCTCCGGCAGGCGGCCCGGCTTGACCGCTCCCCGGAGGCCGTAGGGGTCTGTTCGTGACAGGATCATCCCCGCATCCCCGGTCGGCGATCAGAGCCGCGGATATTGGCCATCTGCCGCCGGTGCAGCTCCTCCGAGCGCAGACAGTCCGGACACTTGCCCGCCGCCTGTCCGGCCGTGCCAAACTCCCGGCCGCACCGGGTACACCTGGGTCGGGCGGCGCGGCCGCCGCGGCGTACCGTGCAGTAGCCCGCAATCCGGCCCCACAGCTCAGGCACGCCCCAGCGCCGGGCAGCCTCTACCGTGGCGCTGTCCGGCCCAATGCTGGGCACCGTCACCATGGGGTAGTCCGGGTGGGATACCTCGTAGAGATAGACGGTCCCCTTCATAGTCTCACCCCCGCTGTCAGGCCCAGGATAACGCCCGCCGCCACCAGGGCGGCCGCCAGCGCCACGCCGATCAGGTTTGCCCGGAGGCGCTGCTGACGCCGCTTTTCCTCCCGGGTAATACGCTTCCCACAATAGAGATACATGGTGATTCCTCCATAAATTCGCGGGGCGGCAGATGCCCGCCCCATATCATCAAAATGCTTCTATTCGAATCGTGGCGGCGATTTCCCACGTTGCCGACGGGTTCCCGTGACGCCCCCGGTGGGGCGTTTCGGCCTGCGCCCGTAACACAGGCCATCATCAGACGGGTCGTATGTACCGGGCGGCGGCGGCAAGGTCGTGACGCCCCATGTCCAGCAGGCATCCCTCCGCCCCCACGGCTACCACGGCGCACTCGCCGGCAATAGGCTCCGGTTCATGTCCCAGCCGATGGAGGGCGTACCGGATGGTCAGGCGCTCGGCCTCCCCGTCCCGCCGGGTCACCAACGTCAGCCGCCGGTTGATGGGCACCATCTCGGTCTCGCCGCCCAGCAGATCCTCCAGCTCTCCCTCCGGGTGCTCCCCCGGAAGCTGGTGCAGGCCAATATCCCCAGCCCCAAACAATGCAACTTTCATTTGGTTCTCCTCCTTACTCTGGTGTGCCGCTCCTGGCCCGGCGGGTTGCGGTGACGCCGAGAGAGGCGCGGCGCCCTGGCCCGCTAGGCCCTGCATCGGGCCGCAGGCTCCGCCTGATCCCCGCCGGCCCAGGGGCGGCACACCCCATTCATAATTCATACCCCTGCGTGATACTCCACCAGCACCACAAATGCCAGCAGCAGGGCCAGCCCCAGCACTGCCGCGATAAGCTGCCGCCTCATTCCCCGACACCTCCGGCGGCCCGGATAGCCCTGTCCAGCAGCTCCGCAAGCTCCGCCGCCGCGGCTATGTCCCGCCGTATCCCGCTGATGTACTGCTCCGCGGCGCCGCCGCACCGGACAACACCCGCCAGGCCCGCGCCAATCAGCCTCGACAGCCTCAACTCCTGGCCTCTCTGGTGGGCCAGCTCCATTTCCACGGCTGCCCGAAGCGCCATTGCTTGCCTCCCGGTCAGAGCGAGGCGGATAACCGGCCCCTGGACGCAGCGGACGGTCCGGGCGGCCCCGTTTCCCAGGTCCTGGTTTAGCGCCTTCCGCAGCCACTCCTCCGGGCTACCCTCCCCACCCGATACCGTGTAGGACATCCCCGGCCGGCCCGCATCCCGCCGCCGCTGGTTCTCCCGCCGCATGGTCTCCTGGATATCCCGGATAAATTCCGCGCTCACTTCTCCTGTGACGCACACCGCCACATGCTCCAGCTCCCGCCGGGACGTTTTTAGTGTTCGCATGCTTGTCCACCTTTCTCTTGCGGGCCGCCCACAGGGCGGTCCCGCTCTTTCGCTACCCTTCTCCGGCGGCCTGGGCTTTCTGCTCCTCCGCCTCCAGAGCCGCCAGGAACTTCCGGCGCTCCGCCTGGACGAATACGTCAGCGACACGGCGGTCAATGGCGGCCCGTTCCTCCGGATCTCGAATCACGCAGGAATCAAATATGTAGAACTTGCCGCCGTTCGGCGTGCTCCCCTCCGCCCGCAGATCCTCCCAGGGCGGTTCAAACGGAAACGTGAAAACGAATCCGTTTTGGGCCTTGATTGTCCTCAATGCTGCTCACCTCCAGGTCAGCCTATGTGATGCTCAGATTGTCCTATGTGCTTAGGGAGTAAGCCTCTCTTTTGATTCTACTTTCATAAAACTATAGTTTTGTACTTGTTCTTTATCCGGTTTTGTGCTATGCTTCGACCGGAGTGTGATAGATATGAGACAGGTTGTTTCGGCATATTTTCGGGAGATGAACCGAAATGTCACGGTTTCTTATGAGGAAATATCGGTATGTCCGCTCTGCGGTCGCGGTATTCAACCAATCTTCCATACTGCAAGCATGATTAGAGATAGACAGAGCCAACGTGTGTATCTCATCCAGGAGTGTCCGGTTTGCAAGCAGGGCTTCCTGTCCACCTATATTGTTAGTGGCGGAGACCTCGGAAGCCATTTTAATGCGGTGCACCAGCGATCCGACCCACAGGCCTTCAAGCCCGAACCGCTCGATCCGGAGATCAAAACGGTCTCCCCGGAATTTGTAACGATCTATCAGCAGGCTGTCCAAGCAGAAAAATCTGGTTTGGATCAAATCTCGGGGATAGGTTACCGCCGCGCACTGGAATTTCTGGTGAAGGATTATTGCAAACAGCGGCATCCAGAGAAGGCCCAAACCATCGAAAATGCGCCGTTGAGCAACTGCATCAGGGATTACATCGAATATGAGCGGCTTAAAATCGTGGCAAGCCGGGCCGCATGGCTCGGAAATGACCAGGCCCACTACACTCAGAAACATACCGACCGGGATCTGGAGGATCTGAAAAAGCTGATCCAATTGACAATGCACTGGATTATTATTGAACTCGGAGTGGAAGAAGCGGAGAAGATTGATCGGAGGTGAGGAGACCTGAGCTGGCCAGCCGCTCTCTATCCAGACTCCAATATTCCGTTATCATCCGCGCGGGTTGCAACCGCGCACCCTACAGCGCAAATAGCACAAACAGCAGCCACACACCCCCGCAAAATACCGTCCAGACTAGGTATATCGGAAACCCAGTTGAATTCAGTTTTTTATAAAGCGGGAGGCAGAGCCCATAAAGTGGCAACGTCAATAAGATGATCAGAAGTTTCAAACGCCCCCCCTTTCCTGCCCCGCCCCTGATGGGGCGGGGCTTGTTGTCGGTCTCCGGCTTGCCCTCTCTCTGCCGCCCGTGGTAGAATATTCGTGGTAGAAGGGAGGTGAAACCATGACCCATATTCCATCTGACATAGACCTGGAATTGGCCAAGATTTGGCTTGCCGGTCAAGATCTTCGTGAATGTACTCCGGAGCAAGTTAAGGAAATGTTCTTTTCTGCCGTACGCAAAATGGAAGCAGTTATTTCGGAGCGCTGGGACTAGGTTTTTCCGTTGAGTTCCGTTTGAAGAGCGTCTTTTTTTCCTGACTGTCCAGCACCGCCGGAATGATTCTTTCCAGGCGACGACTTAGCATCCGCACTTCAAACACTGTGGCGCCCTCTGTTTCGCATAGTTCCAGTATGCGGGACACGAGGGCGTCCAGCCTTTTGTTGTGCTGGGTGAGTTCTAAGTCCACCCCGCTCACCCCCTTTCCCGCCCCGCCCCTAACGGGGCGGGTTTTCTTATGCCCCCGGTCATCGTTTCGGCAGAACAATTTTTCGATCGGTTTCTCCTGCGGACTTGGCCTCCAACTGCTGGGCCATAGAGATCACGCCCTCGGCGTAGCCCTACATGCATTCTTTCTTGCCCCTCATCCCTCGTCATGATAGAATATAAGCAACAATAAAAAAGGGGGAGCAGACATGGCCTATACCCATAAAGACATACCAAGTAAAACATTAAAATTGCTTGAATTTGTTTTAGAAAATGATGGGAAAATCCAAATATTTTTAGCTGTCAACGGCTGTTCCGATGATGAGAACTGGGCAAGGATCAATGAGTTAAAAGAGCTTGGGTTCATCTTCGAAGACCAGGGCTATGATGATAATGGGAATCCGTGTGGAGGAGCATTGTTTATCACAAGCGAAGGAAAAGCGTTCCTATCGGATGTAAAAGAAAACCGCTCTGCACGAAGACGTGAGATTGTTTCCAATGTCCTCATTTCGGCCCTGACAGCTGGCTTAGTAGCATGGGGACCCAGTATACTGAGCTGGCTACGAGCGCTGATATCGCAATCGTAATCAACCTATCGAGCGCCCGTCTGTGGTTCCGCACATCACAGACGGGTTTCTTCCTTTGGGGAGACATTATCTGTTACCTCCTCTCTAATTCCGCTGTTTCAAACCGGTTTCCATCGTCCGCCCCCTTCGCCGGGGCGAATAGTCCTGATTATGGTACAGTCTTTGCGGTATCAGAGGCAGAGTCCATAAAGCGGCAATGCCAATACGATGATCAGCAGTTTCAAACGCTCACCTCCTTCCCTGCCCCGCCCCATCAGAGGCGGGGTTTTCTTACGCGCCCGGCTGCTCGTTGGCCCGGCCAGTGCTTGTCCTCCCTCCTCCATTGTGCTAGAATTCATGAGAGAGGATGATTTTTATGCTTTCTGAAGCCAACTACCTGGAGTTGCAAAAATACACGGAACCTCACGCACCCAGCCGGTCGGAATATGAGCGGTTTATTTTCCTGAAAGAGAAGAATCTTATAAAAATACACCACTTCTCCGCCGTTCATCTTGGCTCCATGGGCCAATTTCAAGCGCCAGACACTTGGATCATCACAAGCGCCGGGCAAGATGCACTTTTAGAATTTGAGCAGGAACGAGACAAGCAGACCGAACAGAAACGCCAGCAGAGATTCCAGAATCAGGTTTCGATAGCACAGGTGCTTGTACCGCTTATAACCTTCATCCTGGGACTTGTAGTAGAGCACTATGCCGGCCTTGTCGGTTCCCTTGGGCGGTGGATCGAAAACTTTATCCATTAGCCGATACAGCCAGTTCAAGGGTTTCACCTCCTTTCACGGCCCCGCCCCGTCAGGGGCGGGGCGCTGTGCCAACGCGCTCTGCTGCGAGGTCACTCAGGTCGATACCTACTTCACAGCAAATTGAAATCATTTCGTCTGCAGGTAACCTGCGTTTACCAAGAAATGACTTGGACAGTGCGTCTACCGGTATCCCGGTCTTTTCTGAAATGAATGTGTAGGTTATTCCCTTTTGCTCAATAAGCAGTTTCATCTTCTGTGCTACGGTCATTTGTCTCACCTCAATTCTGCGAATCGAAGAATCTAAATTTATGATAACCTTCATTACGCAGAATGTCAAGGGGAAATACAGATATTTTTCTTCATATCGAAGAAAAATATCTTGACTTTATAGAAGCGCTCAGATATAGTAAGGGCAAGGAGGCGCTGATATGAGTAGTTCTGTTGCCCCATTGCTTAAATCAAAACGCAAGGATCTCGGTCTATCGGTACGAGATGTTTTGGCAAAGTTACACGAGAATGGCATAGATGTATCCGATAAAACCTTGTACGGTTGGGAAAGCGGCCACAGGCAGCCAGATGCTGATACATTCCTCGCACTCTGCCAAATCTATAAAATCGGATCTTTTTCTAATATTCAAAAAGCCCCCTCCGAACTCTCGGAGGAGGCGCTGCACGTGGCAAAGGATTATGAAGGTCTGGATCGCCACGGGCGGAACATGACCAAAATTGTGATTACCGAGGAGCAGAAGCGCATGGCGGAGGAGCGCCGCCGCCGGGAGACCGGCGAGGCCGAGCCGCGGGGTACTCGAATCATTCCGCTTTACTACACCCCCGCCGCCGCCGGCATGACCTCTCCCGCAGTCGGCGAGGATTTTGATTATATCGAGATCAGCAATGATGCCCCGCGCAACGCCGACTTCGCGGTGAAGATCGACGGCGACTCCATGGAGCCCTATATCATGGACGGTTCTATCGTCTATGTCAACCGGGAGCCTCTGGAGAACGGGGATGTGGGCATCTTCTACGTGGACGGCGATATGCTGTGCAAGCAGTATTATAAGGACGACGCGGGCAACGTCCGGCTGCTCTCTCTCAACCGGGCCCGCCATGATGCCGACCGCTTCATCAGCGCCCGTGGCGATGATACCGTTCTGACCTACTACGGCCGTGTCATTCTGCCCCGCCGCCCGCTGATCAGTTGGGCATAATCCATGATAGGTTGTCACCTCCAAACAAAATGACAGATAGACAAACAAGCGAATGATAGTAATCCAACCGCTGAAGCGCGGTAATATAAATAATAGGAGGATTTTGAAATGGGACTGATTGGAAAGCTGGGCGGCTCTCTTACCCAGGGCGTGCTCGGAAATATGAGTGAGGTATCGGTTGATGAACTGACGAAGGAATACGGCGCCTATCTGATGGATGGCGAGTCAATTCAGCTCGGATTCCGGCTCGTCCGCGACGTGGTTCTCTTTACCGATAAGCGTATTGTGGATTTTGACAAGCAGGGTGCCACCGGGCAAAAAATGCGCGTGGATTCCATCAATCTGAGCAGCATCATCCACGTCTCTGCCGAAACCTCCGGCTTTGGTCTGGATGACAGTGAGATCAATATCTCTTATATTTCCTCTCCCTACTACAAGGCCAACGGCGGCGTTTCCATCGGGGAGAAAAAGTTCGAGTTCCCAAAGAAATACAACATTCAGCCGTTGTATAAGCAGCTTCAAGAGATCGCTTACGAGAACCACGAGAACCTGAACAAATGAATCTTTCTCCGTCCTTGACTGCCGATCTGGCCGGCTTGGCCCGAAAGTACGCCGCCCGGCGGTTGGTGTTATTCGGTTCCCGCGCCCGCGGGGACAACAGCCAGATCGCGGTGGTAAGTGCGGGTGATGAATACACGCTCAAGCGAGCTTACTGCGGGAAGGGATATGTGGAGCTCCGGGCGGAAAGCCCCACCTTTTCCCCCATCATCCTCCGCAGGAAAGAGCTTGACCCGTTAAATTATGAGGTCATCGGCTTGGCCGTCGCCTTCCTTAGCGGGATCCAGTAGAACAGCGGCACCGCCATGCCAACGCCTCCCCAGATTGGTGGTGCCTTTCCTATTGCCCGAATGCCAAAATGGAAAAATTCCAAAATGCATATAATGTGCTTTGCTTGAGTAGTAGGATTTTTGTTGTCACCTCCCTCGCGGGAGGTGCGGATTGAGACCACCAGTCATATCTATGACGACCGCCAGGCCGCCGTCGTCATTTCCGGGGTGCAGGAGCGTTACTATAAGGCCCTCCGCGCCCCGGCCTCTCTACGGCCTGTAGACAGAAAGGAGAGCCTTTATGCCACTACCGAAGGAAGACCGTTACACTTTAGCTGATGCCCTGACCTGGGATGAACGAGAGCGCATCGAGCTGATCGACGGCGCGCCGGTGATGATGGCTCCGCCCTCCCGCTTACACCAGGAGATCATCACCGCCCTTCTGGCCCAGCTTTACAACTACCTGGAGGGAAAGAAGTGCAAGGTCTACCCCGCCCCCTTCGCCGTCCGGCTCTTTGAGCGGGCGGACGATCGGCCGGAGGATGTTGACACATTGGTGGAGCCTGACCTGTCGGTGGTCTGCGACCCCGGCAAGCTGGATGATATAGGCTGCAAGGGCGCACCTGACCTTATTATTGAGGTACTGTCCCCCTCCACCCAACGCCACGACCGGCTGACCAAGTATAACCTGTACGAGCGGGCCGGAGTGCCGGAGTATTGGATTGTCAGCCCCGAGGAGCGCACCGTACAGGTCAGCACCCTGGTGGATGGCCGCTACCGTGTCCAGGAGCTCTACACGGCTGAGGCCGTGGCCAAGGTCAACACCCTGTCCGGCTGCTTTATCGAGCTGTCCAAGGTGTTCCCGCCAGAACAGTGAGGGCCGCCCTATGGACGAATATTGTCTGTATCTCCGTAAATCCCGTATAGACCTGGAGGCCGAAGCCAACGGCCAGGGGGATACGCTGGCCCGGCACCGGGCCGACCTGCTCAAGCTGGCCCGAAAGCGCGGACTCAATATCACCGGGTGTTATGAGGAGGTACGCAGCGGCGAATCTATCGCGGAGCGCCCTGAAATGCAGCGGCTTCTCAATGACGTGGAGGCCGGCCGCTGGACCGGTGTCCTGGTCATGGAGGTGGAACGTCTGGCCCGCGGCAACACCACCGATCAGGGCGTCGTGGCTGACACCTTCAAGTACAGCGATACAAAAATCGTCACCCCAAATAAGGTCTATGACCCGGGCGACGAATTTGACGAGGAATATTTTGAGTTCGGCCTTTTTATGTCCCGGCGGGAGTATAAGACCATCAACCGACGGCTCCAGCGCGGCCGCCGGGCCTCTCTGTCCGAGGGAAAGTATATCGCCGGCAAGGCCACCTACGGCTATGAACGCTATAAGCTGTCCGGTGAAAAGGGGTACTCCCTGCGCATCATCCCGGAGCAGGCCGAAATCGTCCGCCAGATCTACGACTGGTACGTCAACGGTGAGCTCCTCCCTGACGGTACCCTCCGCCCGCTCGGCTCCTATACGATCGCCAAGCGGCTGGATGCCAGGGGCATCCCCTCCCCCACCGGCGGTAAATGGCCGCCCTGCACCGTGAAGGACATTCTGACTAATCCAACCTACATCGGAAAGCTCCGCTGGAGCTATCGGCCCACCGTCAAGCGCATGGTGGACGGTGAGCTGGTGAAAACCCGCCCGGTGGATCGTGCCGTCCACCTTTCCGACGGCCGGCATGAGCCGATTCTGGACGAAGTGCTCTGGCACCGCGCCCAGCTCATGCTGAAGAACCGCTCCCACGCCCCCGTCCCCAAGAGCACCAATATACGAAATCCCCTGGCCGGCCTGCTGATCTGCTCCAAATGCGGCCGCAGCATGGAGCGCCGGAAGTTCAAGCACGGCCGCGATACCGTGGCTTGTCCGAATAAGGACTGCAACTGCAAGAGCTCTGTCCTGGAGGAAGTAGAGGCGGGTATGCTTGATTCCCTGCGCATTTGGCTATCCGACTACAAGATAAAGCTGGCACAGTCCCAGGAGACTATCTCCCACACCGGCCCCACGGCGGAGCAGGAAATCACCTCCCTTCAGCGTACCCTCGGCACCCTACAGGCGCAGATGGATAATCTCTATAACCTGGTCGAGCAGGGCGTCTACTCCACCGACCTGTTTCTTCAGCGATCCCAGGCCCTGACCGCCCGCATGGCGGAGGTGAACCAGCAGATCGAAACTACCCAGGCCGCCCTTACTGCCTCCCGACGCATCGCCCGGAATCGCTTCGAGATCATTCCCCGGATTGAGCGTGTGCTTGCCCTCTACCCCACACTGACCGACCCCCGCGAAAAAAACACCATCTTGAAAGAAGTCCTGGAGAAGATCTTATACACCAAGACAACCGGCAGCCGGTGGGAGGCAAGCGATATGAATCTCTATGTATTTCCCCGTGTTGAAACGGATGGCGAACAATTATAGCCATTACAGGGGGCTTATATGGTTTTATACCTATGGTCCGCCGATGGCGGTGGCTCCCCTGCCCAATGTGCGCCAAGTGG
>ENA-UOJP01000958-UOJP01000958.1-human-gut-metagenome-genome-assembly--contig:-C102-NODE-958-length-41868-cov-7.704350_pt1 | contig 41868 bp, 43 predicted proteins | sample MGYA00242353_ERZ723900 | MGnify/ENA metagenome assembly ERZ723900
AATTTATCAAAAACTTATCTTTATTCATTCTCGGTACTGTGTTCAATACTAATTTCACAACCGATACATCCTTTACTTTTACCGCAAATACGGCGGGCGTTTCTGAATCAAATTTTTCGTGCTTACGTTTGGGACGTACTTGTTTTGTAAGTGGTGCGATGAAACCCAAAATAGCAGGTACACCGTTATCACTTGGAAGCTTATCAATTAAACCTATCAATGGTGTATTCTTTCATATTTCCGCCTTTGATCGTGTGGCTGGATGGGGAACATTTGGTTCTGATGGTATACTCTCATGTAATATAGCAACTACGATGATTGGTGAAAACTGCATTATTAATTTCACATTTATTGCCACTGAATAATTACTTAGTCGGAAAGTTGTATATGATGTAAAACATTATCAATGATAATGTAGAATCCTCCAGCATCTATACCCATCGGGCCTATACGATTTCCTCCACTGTCAGGGTCTTTGGTGACTGCAAATCCATATGATCCAACAACTGTTTCATCAATTAATATTTGATTAGTCTCCCAACCGAAAGATAAGCGATGTCCATCCACAGTTAATATGTGATTTTTATAGAATAAATTAGTATTGAGCACACTATAAAGATCCATCAACACCTTCCCCTGCGCCGCTGATAACGGCAGTTTATCATTATTCGTCACGCAGTTATTCACGATCTGGCCGATCATGCATACGCCGGTATTCCAGCTTTTAAAATCATTCATGAATTTTCTAATTTTCCCCAAAAATGTTTTTGAGGTTTCTCCTGCCTCCGGTACGGGGAATTGTGTGCCGGCAGGTTCATCCAGCGCTTTGATTGTCATATTGGAAATGTCTCCGCCGGAGGAGTCGGCTTTCTTGTTCAGTTCCGCATCCAGAATATCCGCGTTATCATTAAAATCCTGAATATCAACAGGATCGATGCCTTCCGGTTTTTTTAAATTGTAATTTGGTGTTAACTGCATATTATACCTCCTTGATTGTCCTTACTTCGTCCCAGATCATTGCCCCCAGCTGCTTCCATGTGTATGGTTTCAGTTCCTCCCAAGTTGTGTATCGGTATTCAAACCGATAGGCCAGATGCGCCGGTTTGATATCTTCCAGCATGTTGATAAACGCCTGCATATTGCGGGGAATCCCTTTGATACCGATAAACTGAATTACAAACAGGTGGTTGGGGTTGTCCTCGATCACGTTCACTTCGCCTCCGCTAAATGTTGCCGCGGTATCTTCTATCATCCGTTTGGTCGTCGTTCCATGTCCCCGCAGCTTTGCCATCAGAATCTCCCGGCGCTGCTCATATGTCAACGACATATTGGTGGCCACCCCCAACATTTGCTCCCACCTTAACAGGCCCCAGGTCGCTGTCTCAATGAAACACTGATCCAACATGTCTCTCAGTTCATGCTGCAGCAAACCAATCTCCGGCCCTTCGGCCCGATAGATTTCCGCAAGCTCCCGTACTTCCGCCAAAAAGGGCGGTGCGTATCCGGCAAGATCCACAAAATAGTTCTCCGACTCTGCCGGCACATCCGGCGAGGCTATCTGATACCGCTGACGGCCATAACTCTCTTTGCCATACAACTGCTACACCCCCTTCAGGTCATTCCAGCTGACAGCGCCTTTTTTCAAATAGCTGCTGTCATGATTGTGGTTCTTTGCCGCCGCATCTGTAATACCATACCCTGCCAAAGTGGAGGGATTCGCACCGGCCGTCACATGTCCCTGTACGTTAACGGTAACGCTTTTATAAGTTCCGGCTGCCACTCCACTGTCCGGATGAGTATAGCCGGTATTCGGCGGAACCGCCCATGTGCCGTCGCCGCGCAGAAACTGTCCTTGTTTACCGGCAGCCGGTGCGGGGACCAGCCCGCTCGTGCCGGCTGCCGAGGCGGTTGCCCCCTTTAGATCGCTGTAGGTGGTATTATAATCCGGCCCCCAAACTGCTGTTCCATCCTCCGCCCACCGTAAAATCTGGCCCCCGGATCCGCCTGCGGGAATATGTTTCGTTCCAGATGCGGTGGGGTGCACATACCGATTGGCTCCCTCTGCAATCCCGGCCAGCTTATCCAGCATATCCTGCGTCAGATTGCTCAGCACATTTTTATTGCTATGATCATGACGTTTGTTATAGGCCTCGTCATAGTTTGCCTTATCCTCTTTGCTTAAAAGTCCGTCCCCGCTCCGGGTCGCTTTCGGGATTGCGTTGGCCGAGATTGCGATCCAGCCGGTCCCATTCCACCGATAGGTATAATCCGTGTCCCTGACATTGACGGTCCAGCCGTCCTTGGGATTCGGGTATGTATCGGAGAGGTCTGAATAAGTATTAACCGATGCTTTCCAGTCGGCTTCGGCCAGGAAATCGAAAAACTTGTTGTCAATCTCACTCCTGCTATACTTATCGTCCCAGATCGGCCTATTATCATTAATGGTATTTTGAATCGCTGTTTCGGCCTGAGCTGCTCTGAGACACTCTGCGTCAACCGCCTCGTTGTTTGCCTGCTCCGCGGCTTTCGCCCGTGTCTCCTCCGCGTTCACCGCCTCCTGGGTGCAGCGGACCGCTTCCTGCAGCCGGTTGATATCGTCCGCCTCCACCGTGTCTCCATCCGTTTCATAGCTAATGTAAACCACGGGTTCTTCCGCATATATCTTTACCACCCGCTTCCAGGGCGCCAGGCTTGGGGTGGATAAGGTGTATGTTTCAAGACGTTTCCCAGTCAGCTTCGGTCCCGTATAGACCGCAAATGCAGCCGCGTTAATATTATCATGCTGCAACTCCCCCTCGTACACGCCATCCGTGGGATGAACCGCTTCTTCGACGACGTATACATTGCCGTCAACCTTATTCAGCTTCTCATAAAAGGTGCTTACATTCATCGTGCCACCTCCAGCGTAATTGCCCCTGGTACCGCCAGCTCCTCGTCATTCAGCGACACATTTCCGGCGTCGCCGTTCAACAGCAGGTCAAAGTAGTCCTCCACGCCATCGATCCCCAGCAGCAGATTTCCGATTTTAGCCAGGCTCACATAGGACAGGTCCAGCGCTTCCTTGCGCAGATACCCTGCCATTGCCGCCTGAAATGCGTGCTCGACAGTTCCCAGATTCGTTCCCGTCCGCACCTTGATTCCGGCGGATACGTTGATGGCCTTTTCGGTCACCGACGCCACTGTGACGTCCGCGCCCACAGGGCGGAGTTCCTCGATATGCTCCTGCACCTCCCGTACCAATCCGGCTCCGGCGGCAGACATACCTGTGTCTGAGATCACTACTTTTACAGTCCCGGGTCCATTGGCCAATGGGAATACCCGCGCCGCTCCAACTCCGTCGCATTCCATGGCCCAGTTATAATAATCATACCGGTTGCCGCTGGTGGAAGGCTTCTGCACCTTTGTCAGGTATCGGTCCAATAAAGACTCTGTCGACTCCTCATCGCTCCCACTGTCGATTATCTCCGTAAGCTCCGCTTTTGTAAGCCCCGGAATATAATCAACCGGCACCATCGCTCCCAGCTCTCTGTTTTCCAACGCGCCCGCAGTCTCACATTCCATCCGGTATGTCCGGTCCCCTATGCGCTCAACGACGACATAGTTCAGGGTTCCCAGCGAAAAACGCGCTCCCAGTTCGATCTCCATATTAAATTCCCCTTTTAACACAGCTTTTGCAGCCGGATGCGGGGTGATATTCCATTCCGAGCAGCGCCTGATCAGATATTCCCGAACCGCCGTCTCCGCAAACATCTGGTCCAACGTCCACCCAAGTTCAATGTATGCATTCTGCAATTCCACCGCGGCCGGCGCAAGCGCCGTATAAACGGGGGAGCTCTGCCTGGTATCCAATTCCGGGCTGTTTTCTTTGACGTTTCGGAGCATTCGCTCAAGAATTATTTCATACGTGGTGTCTTCATACATTACACATCAACCTCCTTGGATGCCTCTACGTCCCCATACTGCGTGTGCGCGGTAAACGTAACACTGAGCTTATGCCCCACTATGGTGAACGAAAACGCATCAACGCTCTGTATCCTGTCATCCTGCAGCAATGCTTCCCGAATGCGTTTTTTAATTTTTGACTTGGCTAACTTCATGGGTTTTCCCAGCAGACTGGTCAACTCCACACCGTAGTTCCAGTTATAAATCAGCCAGTCAAACCGTTCGGTATTGAGAATGCAGTATATCGCCTGCTGCACCGCTTCCCTTCCGTCCACACAGCCCTGCAGTCTTCCGTCTTTCAAACGGTAGGTCCGGGACGGCTGCTTGCGGATGACAAATTCCCGTCTCAATATATTGCCTGTTTTCGGCAGCATGTTCGCTTCGCCTCCTTTCTACCAGCGTTCCAGCACCAGATATTGCTGGCCGCCCTTTTTTTGCAATAACAACACGCGTTCCCCCGGCTTCAAACCATTTTTAACCGTTACGTCCACCTCTCCCAGCTGCGGGATTACCATCGTTTCCGTGTGGTCGGTCAAACGCCTGGGCACCAGTACCTGGCTGCCCTTTACGGTCGTTTTCTGATCAATCTGTACCGCTGCCGGAGAAACGCTTACCACTGTGCCGGGAATGAGATCACAGGGGTCCCCTGCCTCCACGGCCTGCAGCATAATCCGTTTCATATTTTCAATCCATTGGGCGTCAGGCATTAATACCAGCTCCTTTCAACGTCAAATCCATGGTGTGGATTCCCTGATCGATTGTATGAGTTACCGCTTCGATCAACAGATAGTTTTGCACCTGCATTTCCCGAACATCCAGAAATACCGGCAGCAGACATCCTGCCCGCACCCGGACGTCTCCAAAGGCATTTTTAACAGACAGGCTCCTGGTCGGCTGATTGTACAGCGCCAGATAACGCTCCGCCACCTCCTGGCCGCTCACGCCTGCGTCAACGCTCTCATTTAACTGTAAAATCCCCCATTTGTTGATGTTTTCCGTGTGTTTTGTCATGTAAACATCCCGTTTCTTTGTCTGCTCGTTGTCCTGGTAGAGTTTGATCTGATTGTACGTGTTCTGGTCAATACTGATCTTAAAATCGTAATCCTGGGCGGCTTGGTTGTCGATGGTGATCCCCAGCTTCATATTTTCAATATTCTTCAACGCCAGTTTTCCCACATCGTCGTAAAATACAAACAGATTTCCGGTATAGATCATCGTCAGGTCCAACGCGTCCAGAATGATATCAAACAGACCTTTATCCTTCATATTTCTGGACTCGATCACATACCCGGTATCCTCAAGTTCCCCTACATTCAACTGGAAATCACCTGCAATCATGCGGATCACCTCGGTAGCGGTCTTGGCTTCATAATTATAGCTGTCTTTATTTTTGAGGTAGCGGAGCTGATCGTAAGCCGTCACCTGCATCTGACCGCCGCTGCTCCAGTTCCGCTCAAAAATAAAGCCAAAAAATACCGGCTGACCGCCCACGTCCACCCGGATTGCATTTCCCTCTTCAATTTTCAGGCGGCTGTCCGGGAGCAGGGTGAAGGAACATTTTCCCGCCTCACCCTTACGCTTTGTCTCCCAGGTAACGCTGTCCAGCGCCACCGGCTCATAGACGGTCTGGCCGTTCTGGATATATAAATGTACATCCACTGTTTTCACCTGCCTTTATGACGGAATGGTAAGAACCTGACCGGGGTGAATCAGATTGGGATTGCTGATCTTGTCCCGGTTCAAGTCATATAGTTCCTGCCAGCGGTTGCCGTTCCCTAATAACTGTTTGGCGATTTTCCAGAGGCTGTCCCCGCTTACGACCGTATAGCTCCCGGCGTTTTCCGGCTCGCCCTTGCGCTCTGCCCCCGACTCCTCAGCAGCCTGAACCGTCCCGGCCTCATCCTCAATGAGCACAAAGTTCATGATTTTCGTGCCGTAGTTCCGGTATTCCTTTAGGGAAATGGAGACGGTCAGATCAAGCCCTTCCTTCACGTCATCTGATACCTTATAATCTTCCAGGGTCACATCCAGATTGGTGTCAAAGGAGCTGAACCGGCCGGGACCGTCCCGGATCACGATAAATTCAAAGGGCGTTTTGCTCTCTTTTAAGTCCTGGAGGTGGTCCAGAAAATCCTCCGCGTTATCCACGCTGCCGTCCCAGACCGCCGCCGGGTAATCCATCTGCGGAAATACCACGTCCAGCGATATCTCCGCCAGCCCGGCCGGCCGGACCAGATTGATCTCCTCCCCGTTTATTAAATTGGCCGTTTTATTCTGCCCCGGATAACTGATGGGAATCTTCTCGGGCGGGATGGGAAGCCGAATGTCGTCAAGATATACTTCGTAAGCCATTAAATATGCCCTCCTTCCGCCGCGGCCGCCAGAAATTCACCGGTAAACGTGGACAGGAAGCTGCCCATATCTTCGAAATCAGCCTTTTTGGTGAGCTTGTTGTTATTGCTCACATTCACCTTCAAATCCGCCAGGGTAAAGCGGTTGATGATCTCCTGCTCGGCGGCGTCGCGCATGTATTTTAGGTCCTCATCCATGATATTCATGGAATCGGCCATGGCGGCGGTGTTGGCGGCGGTGTCTCCGGTATTATTATAAATTCCATCGTCCATGTCAGGAATGGTGGGATTATCCCCCACTCCACTAAATGGGAGATTAAAATTATCAAGCGTGCTTTTAATTTTATCCCCCGCTCCTTCTCCAAACTCATATCCGGTGTTCCATGAATCAGAGTATTTGAGCCGATCCATTTTGTAATCCTCTGCATTCAATTTTTCTACAACTACGGTCTGTTCACCCAAAATTTCATCTACCTGATCTGCAAAGTTGTTGCGAAATCCTTGCAGCGCCCCGGCCATATCAGTCCCCAATACTGTATCAATCAGACCCGCCGCAGTTTGAACAATTCCGATAACAAAATCCAGCATCTCCATAAAAAGCCTCAAAATTGCCCCTATGGGATCATTAAATATATTTGCAAAGAAGTTCGCGAATGTAGCAAACAGATTGTACAATTCGATGACAATTCCAATAATGACATTTAGAACGCCGAAAAAAACATTTCCAATCACCGCGCCCGCCACCGCTAACGTTCCGCAAATTAAACCGGTAGCTGATATGGATGTTTTTGCAATCTTATTAATTAATGCGATAACCGCATAGAAAATCGCTATCAGCGCTATGATAGTAATGATAATCCAAGTAATCGGGCATGCCAGCATTGAGGCGTTCAGTCCATTTTGGGCGCTTATTTCAGCTATTTTTGCCGCCGTCAATGTTCCCGTCACTGCCGCATATGTTAGCTGAGCTGCTGCTAAAGCAACATGCAATCCATAGCTTATCGCCTCAATCCCATTTGTAAGCATTTGGATCCCATAGTATACGCCTAATGCGGCTATCACTCCCCATAAAATAGGTTCTATGATTGACCAGCTACCTGATATAAAACTACCGATCATCCCCGCCGCAAATCCAATTCCGCCAAATATACCCTGTACCTGCCCTAAATCTCCCTGCAATCCTGTGGTGAAATCGCTGATTGATCTGGTTGCCGTATCTACCATTCCTCCCACAAGGCCGGACAGCCCCATATTTACGGTGCGCCCCAGGGAACCCAACGCACTTGTGGCATCATCGTATTTAACGTTGTTCAGTCCCTCTAAATTTTGAGTTGTAAGTTCTGCAGAACCGTTCAGATTTGTAAGCGCCATCACCCCTTCAGCCCCCAAATCTTTCCACATTGTTCCGAAAAGATTCACTCCTGCGATATTCTGTTTAACAGGATCGTCCATTTTGCTTATCGCATCTACCGTTTGCTGGAACGCTTGCTTTGCCGTAGCACCACCGCTTCCAAAGGCCGCCACCATTTTATCGGCATCTAAGCCGATGGCTTCAAACCCTTCCCGGGTGGTCTTACTGTCTTCGGTGGCTCGGGTAGAAAATTCCTTAATCGTGCTGCCAAGCTTATCAACAGAAAATGTACCGCTCTGTGCTCCGTTTATCAGCATATTAAACATTTCCGTGCTGTCTAATCCCAGTTTTCTAAATTGTGCGGAATTCTCGCTGATCGTATTCAACAGTTTTCCATTTTTATCCAGCCCCGCTTGCGCCCCCTGGACAAGCAGATCATAGGCCTGCGCCCCTGAGATTCCGAACTGCTTTCCCATTGTCTCCGCAGCTCTCATACTCTCAGCAATATCAAAGCCGAACGTATCTCTCAGCAACATGCCGGCCCGGGTCGCCTGCTCCAGCCCGGTTCCGGTCTGTCCGGTCAGCTGGTAAACGGTGGACATGCTCTTAGCCACATCATCCAGACTTGATCCCACATTATCGATGTACAAATTCTCCATACTCTGTTTGGCTGTATCAAGCGTATCCCCCTTCATCCCGGTCTGGGCCTGAAGGGTATTGCCTGCCACTCGTTTGTCATTTGCTCCGGACAGAATATCTGTTAAACCAATATTTATCCCGACTTTTCCGAGTGCACCGGAAATTTTTTCCCAGGTCTTTTTAAATTTTTGAACCTGCTTATTCCCCTGCGCGATCTCCTGATTCAGCTTATCATCCTGGTCTTTGACCCGCTCAACCGCTTCTTCCACTTGAGTAATCTCTGCTTCTGTCTCAATCAATTTCCTGCCGTTATCATTGATCCGCGCAGTATCAAACGCCTGGCTGTATGCCTTTGACACATCGCCCAGAGATACAACCATTATATTCATTGTATTTGTTATATTCTGCAATACCGGAGACGTACCATTAAACATCTGTATGGATGCCTGCACATTTGCCATAGTCTCACTTCCTTTCGCCAAAAGAACGTTCTCCATATCAAATCTCACCGCGCTATCAGAATTTGTTCTTAACCATAGCGCGGTGAGGAACTCTTTTTATCTTTTTCGTTTACTTCTTGCCTTCTGTGCCTCTTTTTTATCCTTCTCTAACTTCAGCTCTACCGCGGCGATCACAACCGCTTTTTCGTAGCGGTCCAGGCTCAGAAATTCATGAGGCCATCTATGAAGCTTATGGAGGCAATAGTAAGCGATATTCGCTTCCACATCGCCTCCATCAATCAGTTTTTTGCTTCGCTAACCAGCTCGTCCATGGGAACGTCAAAACCATTGACTGCCTGCACCTTTTCCAGGTAATTCGCGTACTCGCCCGCAGTCAGCATAGCTTTCAAAAGTGAGTCCGCCCCCATCACGCCATAGGAGTCCTGGAGCTCTTTATCATTCAAATTCGGGAAAACCGTACATTTGGCTGCAAGCCTGCCGAGATACAGATTATAATCCGTCTCCTGGGTATACTGCCCCCTCTTTCCTGTAACCGGCACTCTTTTGGTACAATCTTTTCTCAGAACTTCGTCATCTTTGGACGTGATCGCCTGAATTTCCCATAACATCGGATTCTTGCTCTTGTCCCGGAAACGCTTTGATGCAATAAAGGTCTCATTCTCCGCTTTTAATGCATTCTGTGCTAAAAAACAACTCAAATCTCCCATCGTCTCTCACTCTCCCTCTCTTACAGCATTCCGCTCATAGTTCCAAACATCTCCGGGATCTCAAAATCCTCGAAGGTGAAGTCCGCATCCTCGTCCAGATACTCCGCGTCCGCGTCGAACTTGGCCAGAATTCCGCCGTCCAGATTGCAGTCCTTCAGGATCACAGTCTGCCGTCCGACGCTGCTGGTCGGGTCCTCGTTGGTAATCTGAATGTCAAAATACACATCCTCCCCGGTCTCCTTGTACCGGTACAGCAGCTGGCGGAAAATACTGGTGTTATAGTGGAATGTGGCCGACCCGCTGCCCTTCCAGCCGGTGGTTTTGTTTCCCTTGCCGGTCTTTCCCAGGATCGGGATCTCAGACTTGGTTTTCTCGATGCTGGCCTCCAGGTTGATGGCCTGCATAAAATTATAGCGGTTTCCTTCAATGGTGACAAAACACTCTGCCAGAGACGCGCTGATGGCGTCCTTTGCGTTCATAATCGGATTATTCAGCATATTTCTCACTCCTCCCTTACTGTACAACTACGGTCATGTAAAGCTGTGCCATGGCGTTAACCGGCGTCACCGGACAGCTGGCGACGATGGACTTTTTGCCTTCGCCCTTGGCGATTACGATATCATCCGCCTTGAAATTCTCAATGGCGCGGAGCTTCTCCAGCTCCCGGTAATACGTCACCACATCATTCCAAAGGCTCACGCGCCCCGCCTCGTCATTGGGAATTTTCCCCAGATACTTATTTCCGAACAGCGCGGCGATATCATTACCGATCTGATCCAGCACGCGCATGGTCTGGTTGCTGGAAAAGTCTCTGCCTTTTTCCTCGGTATACGTTACCAGCGTATTAATATCTTCCAGAACGCGGGTTTCATTTCCTACCCTGTGCAGGATAAATTTTCCGGCCTTAACGGCATCCTCCAGCGCTTTCTGGGTATAGGCGGTATCCGCAGCGTACTCTCCGTCATAAGTCTTGTTGGTATTGGAGGCATTAACCGCGCATCCGGCAATCGCCCCGGTAACCCAATATACCAGCGCGCAGGCCTCCGTGCTCAGCTGCGCCCCGCTTTCCTCTGCCGCCGCGCTGCCCGCGGTAACATTCTCCAGGGAAACAATCCCCTCGCAATCCGCCGCGCTGCGGAACAGGACCGTCTGGAATTTAATTCCCATCTCATCACGCATACTCTTAGTAAAGTCGGCAAACAGCGTTTTAACTTCCTCGTCATCCGAGACCAGCCCCAGCGCGTGGAAGGAATAGCTCTGGATCTGATCCAGGAATTTCTGGTAATCCGCCTTCGCCGGAGTCCCGTTGGTTCCTCCGGTAAAGGGAACACCCGCGGTCGCCTGCAATGCTGTTTCCCGTTTAAACGCCACATAGGCATTATCCTTTAATTCCGCAGCCGCAGATACCTCCTGAACGTCCATCTCATTTCCATCCAGGCAAGTTTTTACGGTATAACGCTCCCCCTCCTGCTCGATCACCAGGCGCAGGTCGTTGCCCCGCACTCCTGCGTAACGGGCCGCCGCGTAATCGCAGGCCGCCTGTTTTCCGCCGCCGTTTACCCGGTAGCCGTACAAGGTCCGTGCATTCTTAAACAGATCGCGGATTCCCTTTACCTTCTCGTGGTTGTACTCATAACCGAACAGCTCCGGGCAGCGCTCCGCCAGGTCCGAGGCCTCCAGGGTAAATACCTCGCCGGCCGTACCCCAGTCCATCTCCAGGGGCATCGCCACATAACCACGCTCCGACAGAACCACTCCAGCCCGAGCCGCAGACACAAAATTGATATACGCTCCGGGCAAAATCTTATTTCTCTCCTTAAAACTTCCGCCTCCAAGTGCCATACTATTTCACCATTCCTTTCTCAATCTCAATCGTTTCCATTGTTGTTTCCTCCTGTCTCGTCTTGATGACGAACAGGTTGTAGCTGACCCGGAATATTAACTGCCTCCTTTCCAGGTCAGGCAACGCGCTCCGGCCGGTTCCCCGCAGCCGGCTGCCGTCTGCAAGAGTGACCGATTCCATACCATTCATCAGAACTTCCGCTGCCCGGTTCATTTCCCGGACAATCCCGGGCGTCTCCTCCGGCTGATACCGGATCAAAATCTCCGTTTTCCGGAAATACCTGGGGCCGATCATGGGCTTCTCCGTTGACTCCTGAAGCTGCACAAAAAAACAGGGGCCATTTGTCCCCTGCTCTGCCGGCTCGGTACAGATCCCGTATTCATCGCCAAACAACTCCCGAAGTCTGCCAACGACCGCATCCAAGATGTCATTGTACATTAAATCACCCCTTTCCAAGTGGATAACCGGCCGGTATCTTCAAGCTGCGCATTTGCCGTTTTCATCAGCTGTTCCTTAATCCACAACGCAATTCCTCCTTCCTGCTTTATTGTGATATCCACCATTTCAAAAACAGCGCCCGGACCTTAACTTCCGGACGCTGTCTTATAAGTTGGAGCGGCCTTAAGTCTTTTGCCTTTTGGCCTATTTTTATTCTACTACGATGTACGCGATATAGATGATGTATTTAAACGATTTTGCATTTTTTTAAATATTTGTCCCGAACGTAAAGTCTGGGGTAGTCCGGGCTGCCGGCATATCCGGTTTTCAGCGCAATTTTGGGCCAGCTCATCCCATCCACATAGAACATCTTAAAAATGCAGCGGGCTTGTCCGTCGTCAATATTCTGAATCCATTTCTCCACCGCCTGAACCTGGTCTTTCTTCTGTTCCAATATCCTTTGACGGCACTCGTATAACGGCCAGTCAAATCCCACAATGCGCTGGGGCCTGCCATATCCCGTGCGGTAATCGAGAATTGTGCTGCTCCCCAGACCGGAATCAGTGGTCCGCATTTCTTCCAGTTCCATCTCCAGAATCGGAATTTCCCGCTTAAGCTTCTTATAATTATCCAAAAGTTTTTTCGTCATTTTCACATGCTCCATTCATAGTACCTCCTGTCAGCAAATCTTATGAATCCCCCGGCGCCTGCGATCTCCGCCCGCAGGCAGCTGCTCTCCACCAATGCTGCGCCTGCGATGATCCTCTGCATGTTTGCAGCCTGTCCACACCGGCCGCCCTCAGGCGGTCTTTCTTTTGTAACCCGCAGCTGTCATAATTCTGTCCTGGACCTGTAGGGCAATTTCCTGCTTCTTATTCTCCGGGAGCTCCTCAAACCGGAAAACCTCGCCGGATACCTCAATCGTATTTACTATTTCAGGCAATTTGATAGAACCATCCCCTCTCTCTAAATTTTATGAGACAGGGATTGTACATATTGCCTGTATTCCCACGTTCCTCCTTTTTACAGGTTGACACCTCCTTGTGATCGTGATATAATCATTGTATTCGAACATATGTTCTGTTTTTAAGTTCTCGACACTTATCGTGTCGTTTTTGTATAAAAATATACCCTGGAGCTTATTTTGTTTTCGGACACCCCTCATTTTTATTCAATTCTCTTGATTGAATGTCACATTTCGTGTCTATCTTTGTTATAGCATGCTTTGCCTCCACTGTCAACTGTATTTCCACATTTCGTGTCATCATTACATTTACAAGATTCACAAAATGTGATACGATACAGTTATGGAGGTAGACCGTATGGGGAATTTTAAGAATGTTTTTAAATCGCTGCGAACTGAGAATGGTTACACCCAGGATGGGCTTGCAGATATGCTGGGCATATCCCGGAGCGCTGTCAGTATGTACGAAAATGGCAACCGGGAGCCGGATCTTAAAACCCTGGAAGCCATAGCGGATCTGTTTAAAGTTGATATGGATTATCTCCTGGGGCGAAGCTCGGCAACCACCGCCGCGGCAGCCACCCCGGAACGCTATATCGCCCCAAACTGTGATGATCTGATCACCGTGTACACCAGAAGCAGAAAAAACCTCTCACAGGAAGAAAAAATGAGACTTGCCCGTATCATATTATCAGATGATGACGAGGAGTAATAAAATGGATTTTGAGCAGTTGTATGAAATCATTTTCAAGATCTACACAGACTGCAACGTGACGGAATTTCCCATTGATTGTTTTGAAGTGGTCCGCAGATGCGGCTATCGAATCAAACGTTATTCCGAACTCACCCCAAAGAAAAAAGAGGCGTGTATGCGCCTGAGCCCCGATGCCTGCATCGTGAAGGACACGCTGTATTATCAGGATCAGAATATTCCGGAACGAACACGTTTCTCCGTTATGCACGAATTGGGACACGTTTTCCTCCAGACACCCGTTGAGGAAACAGCGGATACCTTCTCCAGCCATATCCTGGCCCCCCGGATCATGATACACAAGAACGGCTGCCAAAATGCAGAACAGATCCACGAGACCTTTGGCCTGTCCTACACCGCTTCGAACCGCGCCCTGTCGGATTACCGCCAATGGTTCACCAGAATCAGCCGCCGTTCCCCCAGAAGGCCGCTGGCGATCGAGCAGAAATTGGAGTCCAGGTTCCGCCCGCTGCCGGAAGAGCCGGCGCCCCGTCCATCCCGGCGCAGACAGACGAATAAGCGTCTCACCAAACGCCAGCGCGAGATGGACGAGCGGGCATCGTTTTTCCAGGAACAACGGTTGATCTATGGGGAGGACTATGTGTTCCACATGCTGGAAGAGCAGTGGTTATACGGAAATGCACGGTGATAAAACCCGAAGCTGTTTTAAATCGGATACCCCCATCAAACCTCTCAATTAATTGACCAATTAAAACGTCCTTTATTAACCCATCCATACCATATAAAATGTGAGGTAATTTTAATGAAAAAAGCAAGGTTATTCATCGCAACCGCCATCGCTGCAACCGCCATCAGCTTCACCGCCTTCGCCGGCGAATGGAAGCAGGACACCACCGGCTGGTGGTATGAGAATGACGACGGAAGCTTTACCACAAGCGCGTGGCAGGTCATTGGCGGCAAATCCTATCTGTTCGACTCCAACGGATATATGCGTACCGGATGGATCCAGACCACCAGCGGAAATTGGTACTATCTCAATCCGTCAGGAGAAATCCGCTACGAGGATCTGGACGAAAACGGTGTGATCTACCATTTTGACTCCAAGGGAATCTGCACCAACCCCGGTGAGAATGGGAGCGAGAGCGGGAACGGACTTAATTTCAACAGCGATTACCAGTCCATCCTCGACATGGAACGCCTGAGGGCCGAAAAAAGGCTTATGGATCAGGACAACAACAGCCAGAATTACGAGGAATCCATTGTCTATGAACATGACGTTGCCCCCACCACTCCGACAAACAGGTATGGGCTGTCCGATATGCAGTTTTAAATAGCGCGGCTGTCCGCCGGGAACAGCAGCCGCTATCTGATTTGTATGGGCCGCCGGATAATCCGGCGGCCCTGATACATTTACCTTGGATATATTCTCTAACTTTCCCGAGCCCCTTTTGGAGTTTCCTTCCGCTTATAAATTCTACCTTGAAATCGCCTGCTCCCTCATCCTCCATCGATGTTTTTTCAATTTATGAAATATGAGATCATCCCTCTTTTGCTCTTGCAAGAGCGCATTTTTTACGCTCATCCCCCGTACAATGCATCAGGAGATGATCACATGCCCCAAGTAACCATCGGCGCCGCCTACATCCGCGTAAGCACCGATGACCAGACAGAGCTGTCCCCGGACGCCCAGCTGCGCGTAATTTTAGAGCGCTCCAAATCCGACGGCGTCACCATCCCGCCGGAATTCATATTCATCGAGAAAAAAGGCATCAGCGGCCGCAAAGCGGAGAACCGACCGGAATTTCAGCGCATGATCGCCATTGCCAAAAGCCAGAAGCCCTCCCCCTTCCGCCGTCTCTATCTGTGGAAATTTTCCCGATTCGCCCGCAACCAGGAGGAGAGCGCGTTTTACAAAGGAATCCTGCGCAAAAAATGCAGCGTGGAGGTCGTCAGCGTATCCGAGCCCATCATGGAAGGCATGTTTGGCCGCCTGATCGAGATGATTATCGAGTGGTTCGACGAATACTATTCCGTCAACCTCTCCGGCGAGGTCCTGCGCGGTATGAAGGAAAAGGCCCTGCGCCAGGGCTACCAGCTGCGCCCCTGTCTGGGCTACAACGCGGCCGGCGGCGGGAAACCCTACACCATCAACGAATCCGAGTACGCCGTGGCAGAGCGTATTTTCCGGGAGTATTACAACGGCCTGGATCTTACCGGCGTGGCCCGTAAGCTGAACGCCCTTGGCCTTCGCACCAAGACCGGCAACCGGTTCGACCGCCGTTCCGTGGAACGCATACTGAAAAACCGCTTCTACCTGGGGGAGGTGATTTGGAACGGAATCACGTTCACCGGCGCCCATGAGGCGCGCCCGTCCATCACGTCCATTTTCGAGGCTGTACAGAACCGGCTGGAATCCGAGTACCGCCCCCTTGGCCGTCGGGAGGTCTCGGCCAACGCCCACTGGCTGTCCGGCCTTCTGCGCTGCAGCGTATGCGGCGGTAACCTGGGCTACAACCGCTCCAACAATCCCAAACGGCGGCCGGATTTCTTCCAATGCTGGAAATATGCCAAAGGTGTCCACCCGGAGTCCTGCGCCATCACCGCCCACCGGGCCGAGGCCGCGGTGATCGAATCCCTGCGCCAGGTGATCTCCAACGGCCAGGTGGAATACGAATACATTCCCCGCCGGGAAGAAGCTGCTCACGACGAGGAATCCGATCTGCGGGACGCTCTGTCCCGGCTGGACATGAAAGAAACCCGCGTGCGGGACGCCTACGAAAATGGCATCGACACCCTGGAAGAATACCGGGAGAACCGGCGCCGTCTGAACGCCGAGCGGGATGAACTCACCCAGGCCCTGGACCTGCTCCATAAGGCCGCCGCGCCCCCGGAAAATATCCCGGACAGCCACGAAGTCGTTCGCCGGATCCAGACCGTCTACGACCTCTTAATCAGCCCGGACGTGGACTTCGCCATCAAGGGAAACGCCCTGCGCAGCGTGGTGAAATACATCGAGTTTGACCGCAGAAACGACCGCATTTTCATGCGATACTACATATCATAAGCTCTTGACATGCAAAAAGAATCTTGTTCTGATGATCATATTATGATAAAATTAGGATAAAATAAATGCAACATCATGAAAGGAGCGTTTGAATATGATCCAAATTCGGCCCGTTTCTGACCTTAGAAATAAGTTCCCGGAGATTGAAGCCATTGTAAATGAAGGAAAACCCGTCTATCTGACTAAAAACGGTTATGGTGCAATGGTGGTATTAAGTCTGGAAGAATATGAAAACCTGACGAACAGCATCGAAGCGAAGCTTGACGAAGCCGATAAGCAGGCAGCCGCGTCAGGCGAGAGACTTTCCCACGATACGGTTTTCGACCACGCAAGGAGCGCGATACATGGAAAATAAATCCTATCAGCTTAGGTATCTGCCGCTTTTCGAGCAGGATTTGATCAGCACCGCAAATTACATTGCAAATGTGTTGAAAAATGAAGAAGCGGCATTGCGCCTGATTGACGACGTGGAGACTGCCATACTGGGAAGGCTGAGTAATCCCACCGCCTTTGAGCCATACCGTTCCGCCAAAAAGCGCGATTCACTTTATTACCGGATTTATGTCAAAAATTACGTTGTCTATTATGTGGTAATCGGCAATGTTATGGAAGTCCGCCGCCTGATCTACGGGGCAAGGGATACGGACAGACACTTATGAGTTTTCCGTACGGTATTACACATCATGAGTTACTGCCATACGGGGGACCGGACGGCGAAATGGGCGCTTCCCTTCGCTATCTCTCCCAGCGCTACACCATGCCCTACAAGGAGTGCAAAGGCGCTCTCACCGATATTGGAACGGAAGAGCTTGCCCATCTGGAAATCGTTGCCACCATCATTCACCAGCTCACCCGCAATCTGACGGCAGAGCAGTTAGTGGAACAGGGCTTCGGCCCCTATTACATTGACCACGGAACCGGCATCTGGCCCCAGGCCGCCGGAGGAATCCCCTTCAACGCCTGCGAATTCCAGTCCAAGGGCGACGTGATTACGGATTTACATGAGGATATGGCCGCGGAGCAGAAGGCACGCACAACCTACGACAATATCCTTCGCGTAGTCAAAGACTACGACGTATGCGCGCCCATCAAATTCCTGCGGGAACGCGAAGTGGTGCACTACCAGCGGTTCGGCGAACTTCTGCGGATCACCCAGGACCACCTGGACAGCCGCAACTTCTACGCCTTTAACCCGGAATTTGACATCAAACAGGATACCTGCAATCAGTAACTGGCATTTCAGCTCATCGTTGATTTAAATTACCGATACTGGTTTCAAGCCAGACGAAAAGCCACGAGGCAGCGACTCGTGGCTTTTCGTTGTTACAAACTGAACATTCAAATCAGTTTACCTGTCGGCATGACTTGATTTTCAAAATTTGCAAGCAGGGTTTATTTTCCATGTATTGCGTTCCTTACATGGACCAAAACCATCTCGCCGGAAAGTCTCTTGTCTGGTAAAGACGCCTGTTTATCGGCTTCGTCAAGTTTCATTTCAATATTGCTCGTCAGGTTTACCTATTCTTCCAGACTGCAGTTGAAAAGCAAACTCATTATTCTTCTGCCTGCCCCTGCAAGGATACGCAAAAATAAGCTCGTCAACGCAGTCCCCGTATTTGCCTTACCGTATGAGCTGATTTTTCAGCTCCACAAGTCTATGTAATAAAATGCTCTTTTCTTGGCCATCCACATATATGTGAGTTTTCTTTTCTCCCTTAGGGTATTGGCCTTCTTTCAGCTTCATTATACAGAAACACAGTTCGTCTTACAAAGGTACAAAACTCATGCAGCAGGAATAGCACAATAGATGTTGATTTCACGCTGAGAGTCTTGTTCTCTGTTGCAAATCCACCCATCCAAAAGCCCAGAAATAGCGGCAGTTCGGACGATTTTGGAAAATAGAACACTTTAAAGCATTAAACTAAAAACAAGGTAGTTCTTCGATTAAAGAACGTGTATATGCAGCTGCTACTAACGCTGCATATTCTTGCCACACATCGTTTTTATGTTTATCACAGTAATCGCATATACCTCTAATAACCAAATATCCTGTAGCATGGTTCCAAGTAGCATCCGCTATACCTGATGCCTCCATTTCGACAGCTAATATCCCATAAGAATCTTTTAACATATTTCTTTTTTGTGGATTTTTTAGTAAATTGTTTGCGGATGCAATGCCCCCCATAAAAACTTTAGGATATTCTGTTCGAGTACTATCAAAGGGATGTTCACAAAGTTTGTCCTCTAAATCATACAATTTATCAGTATCAGCTTCTGGCTTAATAAATTGTGGTTTCGAAGAGAACTCGTCCAAATACTCATGCCATGAATATATGTTTTCATATTCATAAGTTCTCATAATATCAACAGCTTCTAACAGTTGAGCGCTCGGCTTTGGAGGCTTAGAACGTACAACAGTGTTTTCAATGGTTTCTTTAACAAAATCATATTGGATAACACCGTCTGATACAACAATATCACCCAATCGAACCTGCTTACCATCATTCTGAAATGATGGTATTCCACCAGCAATTCCAGTCATAATAATTGAATCTATTAGTTTAAAATGATTTAGCATATTAGTTGCCCTTATAGCCGCTTTATTATTTCCCATCCCACACAGTCCAAGAGCTACCCTATGTTTTTTCCCGTTTGCAGCTTTTATTTTGCCAACAAAAAATCTATGTCCCGCTCCTTTATCATCAAAAAAACATTCTTCTACTTCATGCATCATCATTTTCATAGCCGCACACTCTTTAGGTAAAGCAGTAATAATTCCAATTTTTATATCGCTATAATTGTCCATCTTTTTTTCCTCCTGCATTATACTTCCTTCTAATTTGGGGTTCGTGATCTTTTCCACAACGCTTTTCCACTCTATTGAATTTTTGAATTCAATTAACTCATACGCACTGCAATTATTTACAAAGGCTAAAGCGCTTAAGTTTCTATATTTTAAAATTTTCAGTTCAGATGCCAATTCATAATATGAAATATATTGCTCTTCATCATTTGCCTTATATGGAAGAATGGTATGAGAGTCAATAATTGGAATATCTTTTAAACATGTAGCATTAAACTCTTTTAAAAAACTAGAGATATATTCTCTTGTAATAAAAGTGTTTAAAAAGTAACCTGCACTTTTAATTTTTCCACAATCTAGTGGTAATAAGGGCAAGATATAATCACTAATATAAGCTCTATTTCCTAACTTTTGTGGAACCTCATATAATATATCTTCAAATTTCGATGCCGACATTGTATCTAACGAAAAGTTGGCAAGTGCATTCCTCGTTTCAGAATGATTAATTGAAGAGTACCATCTCGATTTTATGTCTGAGGACGCACTTCGTTCTCTCTTTTTTAATGTACCAGGCAATATTATTTTTTGATTATTGTCCAAAAAATCACGATAATGATAGTGTAATGATGAAATATTATCACCATGTTGATTAATTTTCTTTGTCATCAACTCGTCAATATTTCGAGAACTTGATATTAAAATAATTGCACCGATTTCGTTCAGTTCTTTTAGCTCGTTTAGTATTCTAAAAGATAAATCAGATTCAAAATAGTTTGATGCTGGTATCAAAAGTCTTTTTTCACATGCTAAGAACGCTACCCTCGTTATTGATTTGAAAACTGAATATAAATAATCACAATTATATCTATCTAAAGAAAATAATTTTTGCAGCTCATTATCTAAATGATAAATAAATATATCCTTAACAATCATAAAAATACCTCATTAATAATCATCAAATAACGAAAGTTGTATATGCTCTGGTTTATTGAGTATGCCTTCCTCTTTCATAAATTCTTCTTTTACTTTTTTTAAATCTCCATTCAGGCAGATACAATCCCATGCTATCAATTCATCTTTTAATGGAAAATAAATATCATTAAATAAAAATATTTTTCTGTTCCAAGTGAATGCCATTGCAAGTTCAACTAATGTGTTTGCACCTATATAATTATCTACTCCCTTTTTTTCTGCATTATAAATCAAAACTCCTAAAGTATCTTTATCTCTAATCTTTTTTAAGTATGTACGTGAAACTTTTTTCTTAAATTCCATAAACTGCTTTTCATCATATAGACTTACAGTTTCATTTTCTTCTTTAGGTATAATAGATTCAATTCCTAATTCCTTAAGTTGCTTTTGACAGTTAATCATTTCATCAAAGAACATCATACTTCCACAGATAACTATTTTTTTTTCGTTAACAGGGTTCGTACTTCGATCCAAATCAAATAAATTATTAAATGCTTTTTCTCCTTCAGTGCATAAAGAATAATTTGTTATGAATTCAGCCTCATTTGAAAATGCGAAATGGACAAATTCTTCTGGTTTTAACACTTGCTTATTTTTTATAACTGGTATAGGAAGATCATCAGGATAGTCAAAAAAATATATGGGTTTCTTTTTAGAAAAGCAAAATCCTATTTCGTAACATGTTGTCTTACCAACATATCCATTAGGATTATATACATAAACCATGTCTGCTCTAATAATCTTGTCTAATGTTATCATTTGTATTTCTGCGGGAGAGAGATCTTTTCTATCTGATTCAAAAATCACAAAATCGTCTATTCTGCCATTTATATAGGATTCTTTTGGTGACAATACATATAAACCTGCCCTTTTAAACATTTGAATAATCTCTAAAATCTGACTATAATATCTTTGAAAACTTCCTATTATTGCCACTGTATATGCCATATGTTTTCCTCCAGAATATGTTATAATCTATTTCTAATTATTAATTGACCACCTTAAGTTGTCAGAACGCCACTCTCCATACCACTCATCCTCATGTACAACCGCATCAAATACGGGCTCAAGGAAAGTCTGTATTTCCTCAATGACTGCTGAAAACTCAAGTGTATCATCTCTTATCGTTTTCAAAAAGAATTTCCAACGCTTCTGCATATCCACATCCCCGGCAAGTGTGAGAATACGCTTAAAACTGTCCTTTTTGTAGGGCGTTCCCCGCCGTTCCAATGTTCTGGATATTGCCGTCTGCAATTTCGCTCCATCAAAATCAAAAGTCCTTGCCAAATAATAAATGTCGTAAAAATCCTTCATTCTGCCTGTCAGTTCAAAGCGTTGCAGGATCGCATCGAATTTCTCGGCTATGGTGCTTTCAAGAGAATAGGTCATAATGACAGGCGCCTCAAAATCAGGAAGCTGTGTTTGGATCGTTCTCTGCTCGGCACGGGGAACAATCACATCGCCCACACCAATATCCACATTAAAGGGAACGCGGACATTTTTAATCTTTCCGATAATTTGTGTACTGATACCATGATATTTTCTTTGCGGCGAGATTTCCTCAAATCCCTTCGCACTCATCTCAATATACTCATTGCCCGTAGGCGTAGCAAGAATTTTTAGGATAAGCGCTTTTACCTCATCCAACGAATTGGAGACACTGCGAAGCAGAAAATCTACATCAATCGTTGCCCGGCTTTCAAAATTGGTAAGCGTATAGATAAACAATCCGCCCTTGAGAATAAGTTTATCATCATACCCTGACTTTGAGAGCTTCCGCAAAAACTCCTCCTGTATAAAAAGCTGCAGGCATTGCTGATAACTGATACCAGACGCCTTCGCTTTATTCCTAAGCTTTGCCAAAACAGAGGCTGCTACATCAGCCATCACAACCACACTCCGATCAAATCTTTTACTCGTTTTTGCAAACGCAATACTTTGGCATACTCCATCAGATTCGGTATGTTTTTTTTCGTGTCTTTTACATATCCCTGTATTGCCTTATTAAAAATTTCTTTATCCATTTTGTTTATATTCCGCAGTACATCGCAAATGGTGCGGTCACGGTCATAGATACGGACATCAACAAAGTTAATGCTTCCTTTTGTTTCTCCAAGAGGCACTAATTCTGGCTCAATCCGATATACCTTCACAAAGGGATAATCAATTTTCGCACGGTTTCTGGAAACATTTTTATCAATCGTAATATTCCACTCAGCAGGATTCCGGTCACTGTACTGATAGTAAAAGAGGGCAGTTTCCATACAAAGCACCGCATCAGGGAAAAGGCGGTTAATAATTTTAATTTCCTGTTCGCCATAGGTTTCTGCCCAATGATAATAGCCCCATTTAATTTTTTCAATGAAGCCCTCGTTTAATAGCTGCTGTATATCAGCATAGTAAATTCTGTTGGAATCCAGTTGCGCTGTAGTCATTATATAATCGTGTCTGGAAAAAATCTTCCTAACAGCGTTTATCGATTTTTCATCAAGCATTGTTTTACCTCTATTAAACCACATGTAATTTTCTCATCAATTGTGTACTTTACTATAGCATATCCAATTTTACTCAAAAAGTCAACTTAGTAAAGCACACACAAATGAAATTGATCATGGTGTGGTTTCCTATAAAAAAATGAGCTTGTCTAACTTCATTCAGACAAGCTCGTTTTCTCACGCTTCATCGTTATAATAGATATCCGCATCCGCTGCCATCATTCACCAACTCACCCGCAGCCTGGCGTCGGAGGAATCCCCTCATTCTACCGATTCTCCGCCTTCACCTCCGGCGTATACACCAACTCCATCCCCTCCCCCTGTATCAAAACAGAGTGCCCGGGAATCTCTATATCTCCATACCGCCATGCATCCTCCCCAAAATTGGCAACCGCTCTCAGGTCCTGGCCATAGCCGGTCATCTGCACCGCCCCATCCCCGGACAAGTAGGCAAATTCCGTCATTTCCCTGGTCACTGCCCATTTGCTGAAATCCGACCAAACCTTATGATGGCGCGCAATATCATCCCCGTACCGCTCCCACTCCGCGCGATCCAGATGGTACAGCGGCGGAACATTGTAAAGCACCTCCCTCACCATGCGGTCCCCTGTGGCTCCCTTCACCTTGAAGGTGGACCAATCCCAGTGGTAACTGGTGATCACAGAATCATTGTAGACCAGTTTAAACAGCGGCACATCGTAGCGGGGATCGAGAAACACCGTCCGGTACGGCTCCTTCACCGGCACCCGCCTGGAAAAATGCTCCGGCACCCCGCCTTTAGAATTGTAATATTTTCCCATATAATACTCGCTGTCCCGGTTCTCATTCATATCCTGGTCCATCCAGGCAAAGGATTTCAGCTCAATACCATGGGCAAAGGCCACCGTTGACGCGGCGAAATCGTTTCCGCCTTCCGAGCCTACCACCAGACCATAGGTATCGCGGATATAAGCCAGCCGTTCCATCCTGGCCGCCAGATCCTGCTCCTGAGTGGTGACATGCTCCGGCGAATAATCGTCGTAAATTTCCCCAAACGCGTCGCAGTCCACAAACCAGGAGCCAAATGGAAGTCCTGTGCCCATGATCTCCCCCATCCGGCTCTTCACCGCAGGCAGCGCGAGGGTGGGATTCAACTTCCGGCCCACATTTTTAAATCCCTTCACCGGCTCCCCGTCCGGCCCGGTCACAACCGCGTCCTCATAAAGGCCCGCATCTGAAAACTTTGCGGTGATCCACTGCTCCTTTCCCGGCTCATGAATCGAATGATAGGAATCGTAAGCCCCCAGAAGATAGCCCTGCTTTTCCGCCTGCCGCGCCAGCTCCGGCTTCACATAAGCCTGTTCCCAACTGTTAAGCCCGATCCAGGCCTGCCCGATTCCGGCCTCCTTCATCTCCGCCAGAAGCCCCGTCGTCTCCTCCTCCAGCCAGGTGTTCACCGGGTGAAATACATCCGGCATATTGACCGCCAGCGCATTTTGATTCAGCCCGATCTGCCGGTAAGGGCTTGGTTCCCCCTGCCCGTCCAGCACCGCCCGCATTTCCTCATTATGCTCGGGAAATACCTCCGGCTCATAAAAGTCCCCCCGTTTAATCACCTCCGTCAAATATGAGCAGATGGTATATTTCTGATATTCCGCCACATAATCCTGCTTTCCCAGCTCAGCAAATACCGCCTTCGCCTCCGTCCCCATTTCTGATTGATCAAAAAAAGACATAATATGCCGCATAGCCGGCGTACCCATGGCCTGCCGGAACGCGGGCCAGTTGATGTCCTCCGGCGATACCGCCAGGTCCCCGTGGAGATAAATATGGGGCGCACCGTACAGATTGCGCACCGCCGGATTATCCCCGGCCTTCTCCTCCAGGGTCACAAATTCACCCGTTTCCTGTACATATCTGCGGTAAACCTTGGCCACCGCCGTCGGATCATTTTCCGTCACGTAAATGCGGTAACGGTTGGTCCGGTTTGGGGAGATCGCCGGGTAACGGTGCTCCACCCCAAAACTCACCTCCGGCCCGGCCGAAAAGTTCAGGCTGGTCCGATAGGGATGTTCCATGATAAAAAGCACCGCGTAATCCCCGTATACCGAGGCCCAAAACGGCATAGACAAGGCTTCGTTCACGGCCAATTCCTGCCCGTCCAGAAACAGTTTCCACTCCTCCTGATCGGAGACGACCCGTTTTCCCTCTCCCAGAGGAATATAATAAAGCCCGGCGGATATCTCCGGCCATCGGAATGCCTGGTCCTCCCCCGTCTCAGCCCCGATCTCCACGCTGAGATAATCCTCCTCCGGTTTGACCGCCACCCGGATCTTTTCCTCCGGGTACCGCCAGCTCACGCCGTCCTCCCCGGTTTTCACCTGCTCCGTCCTACGCTCATCCGAGGCCCCGGCGGCCGGAAGAGCCTGCCCGTCCACATAAAGCGTCAGCGAAAAGTCCTCAGGATTCACCTCATAGTCGAATTCCAGCCCCCGGGCTCGGGCGTCCTCCTTCGAATCCGCGCTCCCTCCGCCCGATTCCCGGGCCAAACCCGTCCCCAGGGCCTCCCCAGACAAAATTCCCTGCCCGGCGGCACCTCCCGCCGTTCCCGACGGGTCTTCCATTCCCCGGTCTTCTTCCACCCCCAGCACGCCCCCCGCTCCGTCCCGGCTTCCATCCTCCACCGGCGCCGTTCCCCGCGCCCCGCATCCCGCATTCACCAAAACGCACGCCCCAAACAGGCAAAGCCCCGTTATAATCCGTTTTCTCAATCTCATGATCATTTCCTCTCTTCCGCTTCCTCTTCCGTCTGCACAAACGCCTGACAGCCTCTACACGAACGCCTGGCCGCCTCCATACAGACGCCGCCCAGTATACCCTCCCCATATGACATTCCTGTGACAAAACACCAACCAAATTCCAACCAGCACCCACTGGCCGCACCAGCGGCCCATTGCATTCAAACAACCGCCCGCAAGCAACACCAGCGGACCATTGCATCCAATAAAAAACGCATACCTGCTTCCAAAAAGGAATCCAGATATGCGTCCCCGCCCCATTCACCCACTCATTTTTCAAAAAACCACCTCAAACCAGACCCGGCTCCCGTCCCGGCCGCAGCCTGTCTGATATCCGCAGCGCTCCGCGATCTTCTTCACCATCGGAAGCCCCAGTCCGGTCCCGGTCAGCGCCTGATTGCGGGAGCGCTCTCCCACATAGAAGGGCTCCCAGATGCGCGCCAGGTCCATTTCCCCGCAAAACTCGTTGGAAATCCGAAAACAATACCTGCCGTCCCGCGGAGTCAGAGCGATCTCCACCCGTCCCTTTTCCGCATACTTGGCCGCATTGGACAGCAAATTGGAAAATACCGCCGAGATCAGCTCCTCGTTCCCGCTCACAACCGCGTCCGAAACAATATTGGTATTAATTTCCAATTCCCTCTGTTCCGCCAAAATCCGCTGTTCCTCCAAATGCCCCAGCAGTATCCGGTCCAACGCCACTTCCTCCTGCAAATACTCCCTCTGCCCGATCCGCGACAAGTCCAGCAGACGTTCCACCAACAGCGCCATTTTCCTGTTCTGCCGGATAATCGTCTCCACAAAGGTCCCGTCGTCCAACTCATCCCGGATTCCCTCCGCATACGCGCCGATCAGCGCAATGGGCGTTTTCAGGTCGTGGGCCACGTTGTCCAGCAGCTCCTCCATCTCCCGGTTCTTGTCCAGCAGCCTGCGTTGATACTCCTGGATATCCCGGCTCATCCGGTTCATACTCTCCGCCACCGTCTCCAACTCGTCCCCGGTTCGGACCTCCAGCTCTCCGTACTCCCTCCGGGAAATGCCTCTGGCAAATTCTTCCATCCGCCCCAGGGGATTGGTGATATGCCGGACCAGAAACCAGATAAACGCCATGGCCGCCGCCAGCGACAGCGCGTAAAGCGCCAGCCCGAATCCGTTGACAATCCGCACAAAATCCCCTGCCTCGGGCACAATCGCCGCCACGGCGTACAGATTTTCCCCCAGCGGAATATACTCCACCAGAATCCCGTAATTCAGCTTGTCCTGCCGGTAAAGCCGGAACTTCCGCCCATCCCGCACCGCCGAGATGTAATCCTGATCCCAGAGCCAGAATTTATGAAATCCCAGTCCTTTCCGGCGGAATTTTTCCCGCAGCTCCTCACTGAGCCCATCGTAGTCCGAGGTGTTGGCCGCCCAGACTACCAGCACCTTCTCCGTTTCCTCCAGCGCCTCCACCGCTTCCCCCGGCCCCATCCCCCGGCCGATCAGCGCTTCCAGCCGCCGCCCGGCCGCCTCCACGTAACCGGTCTGACGCCGCAGGTAATACCGCTCCACCACCTGGGTATTCACGAAAATGGACAAGGCCAGGGTAATCACCAGAATCACCCCTATCCCAGCCATAAACTTTGCAGACAAACGCCGGAACATTTTTATGGCCACACGGCGGAACGGACGGGTCAGCCGCATGCCCCACGCTCCGCGGTCTTCCTCACGTCCCCCTCTACCCATCCACATCCTCCATCACATACCCCATCCCAATCCTGGTCTTAATATACCCCCCGCCAATCTTCCCCCGCAGCCGCCGGATATGCGCGTCCACCGTGCGCGCATCCCCGGTGAAATCCATCCCCCACACCCGGTCCAGCAGCCGTTCCCTGGACAGAACCACCCTCTGATTGCTCATAAAACAGCTTAGCAACCCGAATTCCGTCCGGGTCAGTTCCAGCCTGCACCCGTCCAGAGCCGCCTCCCCTGTTCCCTGGTTCAGCGTCAGTTTCCCGCAACGCAGCACCCCCTCGGCATTACAGAGCTTTTTCACGCGCAGCAGCAGTACCTGCATATCGAAGGGCTTGCGCAGGTAGTCGTCCGCGCCGCAGGACAGCCCCGCGACCTCGTCCTCATTCTGCCCTTTTGCTGTCAGCATCAATATTTTGACCGGAATATTGAGACGCCGGATCTCCCGGCAGGTATCCAGCCCGTTCTGAATCGGCATCATCCGATCCAGCACCACCAAATCCACCGGGTGTTCCGCCAGAAAATCCACCGCCGCCGCGCCGTCCCCCACCGTGTCCACCTGGTACCCTTCCCTTCTGAGATAGAGCCCCAGTATTTTCTGCATATCCGGATCGTCCTCCGCAATCAACACATTCATATCAAACGCCTCCGGGCCGCTCCCGCTTCAAGTACACCATATCCACAAGCTGCTTCCCATCCTCAAACATAGGATGGTCATAATGATCCGTAAAAAAGTTTTTAACGCGGTGGGATTCCGTAAAGCCGCAGCTGTGATAAAACCCCAGCGAAGAGGGCACGTCCCCGGTCCCAACAAGCATCCGTTCACAATCCCCATAATAGGAAAACGCAAACTCGATCAGCTGTTTCCCATACCCCTTCCGCTGGCAATCCGGCGCCACCGCGATGTTTTTAAGCTCATAAACCCCGTCCCCTTCTCTCGTCACCACGCATTCCGCCAACACGCCGCCGTCCTCCAGAACAAACATATCCCCCCGCTCCAGATACCGGTCGATCATATCCTCCTGCTCGTCCGCCAGCAACAGCAACTCCATATATTCCTTCTTATTGTGCATCACGTTTCGAATCTTCATCCATCTCCGCCTCCATATTTCAAGTACGTTACATTCTACCATACCCGGACCTTTTCGTCTATTCCGATCTCCAAGCCTGCGGCCCATCCTCTCCAATAAGCACCCGCAGGCTCTCACAAACGCCCGTCACCTCCAACAAGCGCCCACAGACTCCCCCCAATTACCCGCCCGCAGGCTGCGCCTATGCGCCATCCCCTACAACCAAAAACCAGGGCGCGGACTCACCGCCTTCCGGCATGAATCCGCGCCCCGCGCCTCGTCCGCGAAACCGCCTCCTGCATTCCATCCGCAGTCCCGGCTCCGCCAATTTTATCCTCTCTTAACAGCACATTTCCTCATTGCTGTACAGCTCCAGACCTCCGTCCACAACCGCCTTGGCCGCCGTCTCTCCGTCCGACGCCTTCACGATCATGGCCCTGCGGTTGGCGCTGGCCAATGCGTACATATACTCAATATTCAGCCCCTGGCTGCAGAGAATGTGGGTCATCTTGTGCAGCTCGCCCACCTTGTCCTCCAGCTTCACGGCCAGCACGTCGGTGAGCATCGCGGAGAATCCCTCCTCCCGCAGCGCCTTTTTCGCCACCTCGGGGTTGGAGACCACCATGCGCAGCATGCCGTACTCCGTGGTGTCCGCCATGCTCAAAGACAGGATATTGATGTTCTGCGTCTTCAGCACATCTGTCACCTGCTCCAGTCTTCCCTCACGGTTCTCTATAAACACAGATAATTGCTTTACAAACATATATTTTCCTCTCTTTCTCAGGCGGTTTTTAATCCAGCTTGCGCTTGTCGATCACATGGACGGACTTGCCCATGCTGCGCTCCAGGCCCTTGGGCTCCACCAGCTTTACCTTGGCGGCCAGGCCGATGGCCTGCTGTAAGGTGTACTCGATCTGTTTGGTCAGATTTTCCAGCGCCCGAATCTCGTCGGAGAAGAAGCGCTCCTCCACCTCCACGTGCACCTCCAGGGTGTCCAGATTGTTGACCCGGTCCACGATCATCAGGTAGTGCGGCGTGGTTCCGCCCATCTCCAGCAGCGCGGATTCGATCTGGGACGGGAACACGTTGACGCCGCGGATGATCAGCATGTCGTCGGTTCTGCCCTTGAATCTGGCGATGCGCGCCGTGGTCCGCCCGCATTCACAGGTGCTGTGGTCCAGGCTGGTCAAATCCTTGGTGCGGTAACGGATCAGCGGAATCCCCTCCTTGGTCAGGGTGGAGAACACCAGCTCGCCGGTCACGCCGTCGCCCACGGGCTTCAAGGTCTCCGGGTCCACGATCTCAGGCAGGAAATGATCCTCGTGCACATGCAGCCCGCAGTGCAGGTTGCAGTCCGTGGCCACGCCTGGGCCCATGATCTCGCTGAGGCCGTAGATATCGTGGGCCTCGATGCCCAGCTTCTCCTCGATCTTGTGCCGCATCTTCTCCGTCCACGGCTCCGCGCCGTTTAAGGAAGCTTTTAACTTGATCTGATCCCGGACGCCCATCTCCTCGATGGTCTCCGCGATGTGCAGCAGGTAGGAGGGCGTGCACATAATGCCCGTCACCCCGAAATCAATCATCATGTTGATCAGCTTCTTGGTATTTCCGGTGGACATGGGAACCACCGTAGCCCCCATTTTCTCCGCCCCGTAGTGGGCCCCCAGGCCCCCGGTGAACAGGCCGTAGCCGTAGGCCACCTGGATAATGTCGTTTTTGCCAAGCCCGGCCATACTGATACAGCGGGCAACGCACTCGCTCCACACGTCGATGTCCCGGCGGGTGTAACCCACCACCGTGGGCTTGCCGGTGGTGCCGCTGGAAGCGTGGATGCGGACGATCTGCGAATTGGGCACTGCGAACAGGCCGAAGGGATAGGTCTCCCTCAGATCGTCCTTGGTGGTGAAGGGCAGCTTATCCAGGTCCTCGATGCCCCGGATATCCCCCGGCTCCAGGCCCACAGCCTGCATTTTCTTGCGGTAAAACTCCACGTTGTGGTACACCCGGTCCACCAGCTTCACCAGCCGCGCGCTTTGCAGGTTGATCATCTCATCCCTGCTCATGCACTCTTTCGTCTCATTCCATATCATGTCCGTATCCTCTCCTATCATAGCCGTATTTGGATCATATCCGTTTCCGGCCTATTTCCTTCTTCCCTCGCTTACGCCTCCAGCGCGTAACCCGCCTCAAAGGCCTTCTTGTTCACCTCGATGGTCTTTGGCGGCACCGTGGTCTCGATCACGGAGATCCAGTCCTCCTTCTCAAAGCCCATGTGTCTGGCCGCCGCACCCAGCACGATCACGTTAAATGCCCTCGGCGCGCCCATTTTCTTGGCCTCCTTGGTCGCCTCCACCACAATGGTGTCCCGCTGCTCCTTTAAGGTATCCAGAATCCCGTCCGGATAAGACGCCACTCCGGTCACAACGGTGATTGGGTCGATGCGCCAGTCGTTGACGATCACCACTCCGTCCTTTTTCAGGAAATGCAGGTAGCGCAGGGCTTCCAGCCGCTCAAAGGCGATCAGCACATCCGCCTGCCCCTCCTCCACGATGGGCTCTGCCACGGACTCGCCGTAGCGCACAAAGGTCACCACGCTTCCGCCCCGCTGGGCCATGCCGTGGACCTCGGAGAGCTTCACGTCATAGCCGGCGCGGATGGCCAGCTTGCCCAAAATGCGGCTGGTCAGCAGGGTTCCCTGCCCGCCAACGCCCACAATCATAATATTTTTCGTCGCCATTTTCTCGCTCATCTCACTCACCCGCCTTTACCGTCTCGATTGCGTCGAACTTGCAGAGCTGCTTGCACAGCCCGCACCCGTTGCACATGGTCTCGTCTATGGAAATGGTGCCGTCCTCATTCTTCGTCAGGGCCGGGCAGCCGGGACGCAGGCAGGCGCCGCACTTCTTACACTTCTCCGAAAGCGGCCTGCACTTGTCGGGGAACTTCACTCCCTTAAGCAGGGCGCAGGGGGACTTGGCAATGATCACGGAAACGCCGTCCTTTGCCGTCTCCCGCTTGAAGGCTTCCTCCAGGCCGGGCAGGTCGAAAGCGTTCACCTCGTACACATTTTCAATTCCCAACGATTTACAGAGGCCGAAAATGTTGATGGCCGGAACCACCTGGCCCTTCAGGGTTTTGCCCGTGGCCGCGTGGTCCTGGTGGCCCGTCATACCCGTGGTGGAATTGTCCAGGATCACCACCGTGCCGTTGGCCTGATTGTAAACCATGTTCATCAGGGAGTTGATTCCCGTGTGCATAAAGGTGGAATCGCCGATCACAGCCACCCAGTTGCGGATAAAATCCCGGCCCCTGGCCTTTTCCATGCCGTGAAGGGTGCTGATGCTGGCTCCCATGCAGATGGTGGTGTCGATGACGCCCAGAGGGGCCACCGCGCCCAGGGTGTAGCAGCCGATATCGCCCGTAGCGTGGATTTTCAGCTTGTTCAGCACGGAAAATACGCTTCTGTGGGGACATCCGGGACAGAGGATCGGGGGACGGGCCGGTACCTGGGCGGATGCCGCCACATCCAGGGTCTGACCCAGAATCTTCTCCCGGATCATGTTGGCGCTGTACTCGCCCTGGACGGTAAACAGTTCCTTACCCACCGCCTTTGCGATTCCCCAGGACTTCACCTGCTCCTCGATCACAGGCTCCAGCTCCTCAAATATGTAAAGCTTCTCCACCTTGGCCGCAAACTCCTCGATCAGCCTGCGGGGCAGGGGATTCACGATTCCCAGCTTCAGCACGGACGCCTCAGGCATGGCTTCCTTCACGTACTGGTAGGCGATTCCGCTGGTGATAAAGCCCACGGAAAGGTCGTTGTACTCCACCTTGTTCACCGGGAAGCCGCAGGCGTCCTCCGCCATCTGTTTCAAACGCGCCTCCACCACCAGGTGGCGCTTGATGGCATTTCCGGGCATCATCACGTACTTGGCCATATCCCGCTCATAGGGGATGTCAAATGGCTCCGCCCGCTCCTCCAGCTCCACCAGGCCCTGGGAATGGGACAGGCGGGTGGTGCTGCGCACGATCACCGGGGTGTCGTATTTCTCACTCAGATCGAATGCATACTTGGTGAACTCCTTGGCCTCTGCGCTGTCCGACGGCTCCAGTACCGGCAGCATGGCCGCCCGGGCCACCATGCGGGTGTCCTGCTCGTTCTGGGAGCTGTACATGCCCGGATCGTCCGCCGCGATCACCACCATGCCGCCCCGCACGCCCGCGTAGGCCGCAGTGTACAGCGGGTCGGCGGCCACGTTGACGCCCACGTGCTTCATGCAGCACATGGAGCGCACGCCCGCGATGGACGCGCCGATGGCAACCTCCGTGGCGACCTTCTCATTGGGAGCCCACTCGGCGTAAATCTCGTCGTATTGGACCAGGCTCTCGCTCATCTCCGTGCTGGGGGTGCCGGGATAGGCGGAGCTCACTTTTACGCCCGCCTCGTAGGCCCCCCTCGCAATGGCTTCATTGCCCAGTAATATTTTTTTCTCAGACACGTTAATACCTTCCTTTCCTTATATAACGCACAGCGTCCGGCAGCCGTAACCGCCGGAAACCGGTTTTATCGCGTTGTGTTCTTATCACAGTTTCTGGGGATCGTTCCTCAGATCGGTGACGCGCTTGGCCTTTCCCTCGAAGCGCTGCAGGGTGTTGGGGGATACCAGCTGAATCTTGGCGTCCAGGCCCAGCATCATGCGCATTTTCTCCCGCAGGCTGTAGTCCAGGCGTTCCAGGGCCGCGTAGGAGTCCATCATGGCCTCCGCCTCCACCTCCACCTTGATGGTGAGAATGTCGCTGTGGTTCTTGCGGTCCAGCACGATCTCGTAGTTGGGTCCAATGCCCTCGGTGTTGATCAGCACTTCCTCGATCTGGCTGGGGAATACGTTGACGCCGCGGATCTTCAGCATGTCGTCGGTGCGGCCGGACAGATTCTCCATGCGCACCGTGGTGCGGCCGCAGGGGCAGGGCTCATACATCAGCCGGGTGATATCCCGGGTCCTGTAACGGATCAGGGGCAGCGCCTCCTTGGTCAGGCAGGTGATCACCAGCTCGCCCTTCTCCCCGGGCGCAAGGACCTCCCCGGTCTTGGGATCGATGACCTCCGCCAGGAAATGATCCTCGTTGATATGCATACCGTTGAATTCCAGGCATTCCCCGGAAACGCCGGGGCCCATGAGCTCGCTCATTCCGTAGTTCTGGGTCAGGTTCACATCGTAGCCCCAGACCTTGTAAAGCTCGGTCCGCATGGCCTCGGTCATCAGCTCGCTGCCAAGCAGCAGGGTATGTATCTTCAGATCCTTTTTGGGGTCCATCCCCATCTCCTTCGCCACCTCCGCGATGCGCATGGCGTAGGAGGGCGTGGCCACCAGCAGGGTGGACTCGAAATCCTTCATGTACATCAGCTGCTTCTGGGTATTACCCGTGGACGAGGGCACGATGGCCGCTCCCACCTTCTCCAGGCCGTTGTGCAGGCCCAGAGCGCCGGTGAACATGCCGTAGCCGAAGCAAATCTGCGCCACGTCGTCCTCCGTGGCCCCTCCGGCCACCGCCAGCCTGGCCACGCACTCCTTCCAGACCTCCAGGTCCGTGTTGGTGTAGCCCACCACCGTGGGTTTGCCCGTGGTTCCGCTGGAAGCGTGAATCCGCCGCAGCTCTTTTCTCGGCACCGCAAACAGGCCGTAGGGATAATTGTCCCGCATATCCTGCTTGGTGGTAAAGGGCAGGTTCTTCACGTCCCCAAGGCTCTTCACGTCCTCCGGCTTCACCCCCGCCGCGTCCATCTTGGCGCGGTACGCAGGCACGTGCTCGTAAACCCTTTTCACCGTATCCTTCAGGCGTTCCAGCTGAATCGCCTCAATTTCTTTCCGGGACATTGTCTCTTCTTTCGCCCAAATCATGACTGACCTCCTAAATTCCGAAACACCTGGCCGGCGTTTCTCTTAGCAAGACATTAAAAGTATAGCATTCTTTCGTGGGTTTGTCTGCTGTTTTTGTGCAATTATACGTTGTCACCAGCCCTGGGCTGATGACAAATGATATGTTTATTCAATTAAAAATCATTCTACGGCAGTTTTATGGGGATGTCAACCATTTTTACTTTATTTCTTTAAAGCGTTGGCGCTTTTACGTGAAAATGTGTGGGGCAAAATCGAAAATGCCCTGCACGACAGTAAAAAGCGGCGGAAGTCCCCCTCCCAAGGAGCCTTCCGCCGTTCCAATTCTATCCTTATATTATGTATCTCACTCCAGATTCGCATGCAAATTCAACATCTGCTCCTCCGTGACCCCTGTCTTCTCCATAATCCCGGCGATCACGAGGTCCACCAGCAGGTTCAGCTGGTGCAGATAGCCGTTTCCCATCAGATTCACTGACGGGCGGGTGCTGTCCGTGTCGGAGCGTGAATGCATAACCAGCACGTGGCCGCTGATATCCGCCACCGCCGAGCGCTCATGGGTGGTGATCAGCGCCAGACCGGCCCCGCAGGCGCGGGCTGTCTCAGCGAACAGGCGCATGGTCTTGGTGCTCCCCGAGGCGCTTCCGATCACCAGCAAATCCCCCTCTCTGATGGCATGGGTGGTAACCTCCCCCACCGCTTCCACCGGAAGGCCGCACTGGGCCAGGGTCATCGCCATGGACTTCATCAGCAGGCCCGTGCGGCCCGCTCCGGCCACAAAGATGCGTTTCGCTCCCAGCAGCGCCTCCACCAATCCGTCCAGCCGGGCCTCGTCGATCCCCAACAGAGCTTCCTCCAGCTCCGCGCACATCCCTTTTACCAGTTCCCGGTACATATTTAAGCCTCCGGCAGACGTTTTCTCAGCCAGTCGTAGGACTCCTCAAAGGCCCGGTGCGCGCAGTCCAGGTAAATGCTGTCGTAAATCTCCAGGCAGAGATAACCGTTGTAGTTATGCTCTTCAAGGGTATGAATATAGGATTCCAGCGGAAGTCCTCTGGCCCCCAGAATCTCATGGTTCGCATCGCAGAAGTGAATATGGTTCACCACGTCGTCCGCCAACACGCTGTAGAAATCCTCCAGGGTGTCGCCGGCCACCGCCATTGCGCCTATATCCACGCAGCAGCCGAAATTATCCATTCCAACGTCCGCAATCATCTTCTGCATATCCTTGGCGCTCTGCACCAGATTGGACTCGTAGGGCTGAAGCTGCTCCAGGCTCATGGTGATTCCCTGGGTCTTGGCGTGGGCCGCGATCTTCTGGAAGCTGTCCACCGCGCGTTTCCAGGCTTCTTCCCTGGGCTCGTCGTGAAGTCCCCAGCCGGAGTTGCAGAACAGATTGTGGCAGCCGAACTCCTGGGCGTCCTCCATGGCCCACTTGAACCAGTCGATGGTGCGGTTGCGGTAGGCGTCGCCCTTGCCCGCGGGGTTGAAGGGGTAAGCCAGAGTCTCGGGCGTGTACATAATCACCTTGATTCCTCTGTCGTCCAGCTGCTTCTTCATCTCACGGATGCGGCGGGCAGCCTCGCCGGAGGAGGTATAATCCAGGCGGCAGTAATGGGGTTCGCCGGGCCACATCTCAATATTCTTCACCCCGATCTTCTCGAAGGAATCCAGCATATATTCCCAGGAATACTGCTGATATTGCACGGTAAGCACGGATACTCGGTCCATCGTCATCTTCTTCATAAGCTTCTCTCCTTTTGTTATATAACATTTATTTTTAAAAATAATAACAATTTGAAGCCATTTTTTCGCATTCCTCTCAAATCTGATTATATAACCAAATATTTGTCATTGTCAATATCATTTATTTTATTATTTTTCACATTTTTGTTTGACATTTTCGTCTCGCTATGCTATACCAGTTTTATAATTGGTATTTTAAATTATATTAGTTGTATTTTCAATCTCACACTAATTCTTATGATTGGAGGAAACGCAATGAGTCAATATTTATTGGGAATCGACAACGGAGGAACCATGACAAAGGCCAGCATCTTTGACAGCCAGGGCGCGGAAGTGGCCACTGTCGGGAAACGCCTGGCTACCCTCGCTCCAGCTCCCGGCTACACGGAGCGCAATCTGGACGAGGTTTGGACGGCCAACTGCCAGGTGATCCGGGAGGTCATTGAAAAGAGCGGCATCGACCCCAGGGATATCCGCGGCATCGGCGTCACCGGGTACGGCAACGGTCTCTGCCTGGTGGACGAGGCGGGCAACCCGGTGTGCAACGGCATCGTCTCCTCAGATAACCGCGGCCAGGAGATTGTAAATGAAGCCCGAAGAACCGGTCTGGAGGAGAAGATCTTCGCCCTGAACCACCAGGGGCTCTGGTCCGCCCAGACCTCCACCCTGCTGGCATGGGTTCACCGCAACGACAAGGAAACCCTGGACAAAGCGCGCTGGTTCTTAAGCATCAAGGATTTCATCCGCATGAAGCTCACCGGCGAGGCCTACAGCGAGGTCACCGAGGCATCCTCCGCCGGGCTGATTAACATCCACACGCTGGAATATGACCGGGAGCTGTTCGCCCTCCTGGGCCTGGAAGATTATTTTCATCTGGCCCCCCGCTGCCTGGGCTGCTGCGACAGGGGCGGCGAAGTGACCGCAGAGGCCGCGGCCCTCACCGGCCTGGCCCAGGGCACCCCGGTCACCGGTTCCATGTTCGACGTGAACGCCGGAATGCTGGCCAGCGGAATACTGGATTCCAGCACCCTCTGCCTGATCGCCGGAACCTGGTCCATCAACGAGTACCTGGTGGACGGACTGTACTATGGTTATAACGAAAGCACCAACGCCATCTCCAAGGCGTTTCTCCCCGGATACTACCTGGTGGAGGAGTCCACGCCCACCTCGGCCAGCAATTTCGAGTGGTTCCTGGAGCAGTTTTTGGAGCCGGACCGCCCGGAGATGAAAAAATCGGATCTCTACGACGAGTGCAACCGCCTGGTGGACTCCATCAGTCCCGAGGAGAGCGACATCGTGTTCGTGCCCTATCTCTTCTCCTCCGCCACCCACCCGGACGCCAAGGCCTGCTTCTTCAACCTGACCAGCTACTCCACCAGAGCCCATGTGATCCGCGCCATCTACGAGGGCGTGGTGTTCTCCTCCATGTTCCATGTCAAACGTCTGATGACTGATGACAGAACCTTTGAGCGCGCCCGCCTGTCCGGCGGTCTGACCAACTCGCCCGTCTGGACCCAGATGATGGCCGATGTGCTTCAGATGCCCATCGACGTGCTCCAGGCCTCCGAACTCAGCGCCCAGGGCGTGTGCATCGCCGCCGGAATCGGCTGCGGTATGTTCACGGACTACGCCTCCGCCACCGACGGCATGGTGAAGGTGAAAAAGACCTACTATCCCAACCCCGAGCGCAGCGGGATTTACCAGAAAAAGTTCGCCGCCTACGAGAAAGCCCAGGCTGCTCTGGATTTTTTCCATAGTTAAGGAGGTCCGCCATGTTTTTGATCCTGCCCTCTCTGGCCAGCAGCAATCTGGCCGCGCTGGGTGAACAGGCCGCCAGGGTCCGTTCTGCGGGTTACCTGCATCTGGACATCGAGGACGGCAATTTCAGCCCTGGCATCACCTTCGGCCCCGACACGGTAAAGCTGCTGCGGGACTACACCGATGCGGAGCTGGACGCCCACCTGATGGTGACTGACCCGGAACCTTACATAGAAGAGCTGCGCGATTACGGCGTGTGCTCCATCGCCGTGCACCTGGAGTCCTCCCGCTACCCGTCCAGAGCATTGAACAAAATCCGCCAGGCCGGTATGCGGCCCGGCCTGGCCTTAAACTACAAGACGCCGGTGGCGGAAGCCGTGCCCTACACGGACCTGGCGGAATACGTGCTGCTTCTGACCAACGAATCCGACTGCGCGGGCATCAAATTCAAGCCCCACAGCTTAGAGCGGGTGAAGGAGCTGCGCCGCCTGGCCCCCGCCGGATGTGAAATCTGGGTGGATGGAGGCGTCACCCCCAAGAATCTTCCGCTTCTCGCCGCGGCAGGAGCGGACCGGGCCGTCATGGGGCGGGCCGTGTTCAGCGCCGCCGATCCGGCCGCCAGAATCCGGGAGCTGGCCGCACTGGCAGCCGCCGCAAAGGAGGAATCCCATGTCTGAACCATACCGCTACGGCATTTATGAGAAAGCCCTGTTCAAAAAGCCGCTCCCCCAGCTTCTGGAGGACGCGGCCAGGGCGGGCTTTGACAACTTTGAACTGAGTCTGGACGAAACCGACGAGCGCCTGGGCCGGCTGGACTGGGACTGGGCTGAGAGAAGCAGCTTCCGCCAGACCGCCCGGGACTGCGGCGTACAGGTCTACAGCACCTGCTTCAGCGGCCAGCGCCGTTTCCCCATGGGAACCATGGACGATGAAAAACGTGCCTATTCCCTCAGGCTCATGGAACGGGCCATTCAGTTCTGCGTGGACACCGGAATCCGGGTGCTCCAGGTAGCCGGTTACGACGTCTATTATGAGAAAAGCAGCGCAGAAACCGCGAAGCGCTATGATGAGGGCCTGGCCCTCAGCGCACGGATGGCGGAGCGTTACGGGGTCCTGCTGGGCGTAGAGCCGGTGGAACTGTACGTGACAAGCGTGCACAAGGCCATGGAGCTGGTGCGGGCCATCGACTCCCCCAACCTGCATGTTTACCCCGACGCGGCCAACCTGGTCACCGCCGGGCTGGACCCGGTTCAGGAAATCCGCCTGGGCGCTGGACGCATGGTGGGCCTTCACATCCGGGACGCCACGCCCTCCACCTGCTACAACCTGCCCATCGGAACGGGAACCCTGGATTTCGACGGACTGTTTGCAGCGCTGCGGGAACTGGAATTCCAGCACCCCATCCTGGTGGAGCTGTGGTATCAGGACGATCCCGCAGGAGCAACCGCCATCCGGGATCACCTGCGCTTTTTGAAAAAGAAGGAAATGTCGGCCAAGGCATTTCCAGTGAAAGGAGATTTTTAACATGAAATATGAAGCCGAACGCAAATCCATGATTCAGGCCGCCCTGACTATGCTCCAATACCAGCTGATCGCGCTGGCAGGCGGGAACGTGGCCCTGCGGATGCCCTGCGGAAATTTTCTCGTCACCCCTTCCGCCATGGCCTATGAGACCATGAAGCCCGAGGACATCGTGCTGGTGGACCGGGACGGAAACACCGTGGAGGGCACGCGCCGCCCCTCCTCCGACATGCTGGCGCTGCTGTACATTTTCAACCGCAAACCTGAGGTAAACGCCGTGATCCACACCCATCAGCCCTACGCCACCGCGGTGGGCCTGGTGGAGGACGAACTGCCCGGCTGCCTGGTGACCATTCTGGACGCCTGCCGCACCGCGGTTCCCGTAGCCCCCTTCACCATCTCCTCTGACGAGGGTATGGGAAAGTTGACCGTGGAATACTGCAAAGACGCCCTGGCCGTCATCCTGCGCAACCACGGGGTCATCGCCTTCGGCGGGGATCTGGAGGAAGCCCTTCACAGCGCCATCTATCTGGAAGAGTCCGCGAAAACCTACCTGGCCGCCCGCTCCTTAGGCCCCATCCATCTGCTGACACCGGAGGAGATCGAGGCCGAGAGCGCCCCGCGGGACAATTACCGCCAGCCATAACACGTTTCCACATAGCCGGGTCGACGCCCGGCTATGTCTTGTTTTAGCGGAACGGGACTCCTGCGCCGTCCGCGGGCGGCTGACAAGTCTGCTTGACAAAAAGCCCTGGCCTATGCTACCATTACAAAATGATACCAATTTGTTGAAACCGTTCAGACGGCCGGAAACCTTGTACCAAATGCAAGAAAAACCGCCGCCCGCACCAGCTGTCACACATACCGCCGAATGGGAGGCCGCTATGGCAAAATCGGATACACACTTCAACCTCTGCGAGACCGTGGAGGAGCGCCTGGAAAATTACATCCTGGAAAACCATCTGACCGCCGGAGACCGCCTTCCCTCCGAGCGCGACTTAAGCGAGCGCTGGGGTATCAGCCGCACCATCATCCGGCAGGTCATCAAGCTGATGATCGCCAACGGCATCCTGGAGCAGAGGGTGGGCTCCGGCACCTTTCTCCTGAAAAAAAAGCTGTGCCGCAATCTTCAGGACATGCAATCCATCGTGGACACCGCCCGGCAGAGCGGCCGTTCCCTGGAAACCCGCGTTCTCTACCTCGGCATCATTGAGAGTAACAAACAGATCATGATGCGGCTGCAGATCCCCATCGGACACCGGATCTACAAGCTGGTGCGCATGCGTTACCTGGACGGCGTGCCCTTTTCCCTGGAGACAAACTACTTAAACGCCGCCCACCTGGAGGGTTTTGACACCCACGATTACAGCAGGGAATCTCTGTACCGGGTGTTCCAGGAATGCTACAACATCGTACCCGACCGGGGCGAGGAGACGGTGGGCCTGACCTACATCACCGATGAGGAAAGCCAGCTTTTGCAGGTGGCCCCCAACACCGCGGCCTTTTACTGCAGCGGCGTGTGCACGGAACCAAGCGGCAAACCCATCGACTATTTCAAGCTCACCACCAGACCGGAATTTCTCAGTTATACCAGCCTGTTGAGGCAGCAGTAAGGAGGCAGCATTTTGAGTGAAATTACCTACCGCGACCCGCTGTTTATTCAAATCCGGGAAGTGATCCGTTCGAAGATCGAGTCGGGGGAATACCCGCCGGGCACCACGATCCCCTCAGAGCTGGATTTAGCGGAAATGTACGGGGTCAGCCGCCTGACCATCCGCACCGCCATCGACGCCCTTGTGTACGAGGGGCTGCTGCGGCGCATCCAGGGAAAAGGAGCCTATGTCACAGAGCCCAAGCTCAACTACAGCCCGGAGGTTTTCGGCGGATTCCGCCAGAACGTCAACGGAAAAAATATCCGCTTTTCCTCAAAGGTTCTCTACAAAACCACCCGGCCGGCCGACACCTCGTTTTCCCATATTCTAGGTATCAAACCGGAGGATGACATCTACTACATCAAACGCCTGTGCTGCACCGACGGCGTTCCGTTTATGCTCAACAAGCTGTACATCCCCTGCCGCCTCCTGCCCCAGTTTGACGAGATCGACCTAAACGTGTTCCAGCCCTACGAGGTCTACAGCATGTACGGGCTCAACGTGAGGACCGTGGAGCAGAAGCTGGACCTGGCCTATCTCCACCACACAGACTGCAACAAGCTGGGCATCGAGCCCGGCATCGCAGTGATGTGCTTCGAGTGCACCAGCCGTCTCCAGGATGGAACCGCGGTGGAATACTCCAAGAGCTACGCCCGTGGGGATATGTGCAATTACTCCATCCGGTTCCAGCAGTCCGCGCGGGGCTGAACCACCGAATATCATCCTTTGATTTAAAAAACGGCCGCCCCGGCTGAGTGATTCACTTAGCCGGAACGGCCGTTGTTTCATGATTTCATGGCACTCTGCGCCCAAAAACGCAGCAATTCAGCCCGCAATAAATTATTAAATACCATATCATTCATCGTAAACTGCTTTTTTCGCTCATATCCAGCTATTCCCCCCCCCCTACCCCCCCCAAATTTTTGGGTTTTAAATGGTTTACACCCCCATAGCAGGAAAATTTAATACCAAAA
>ENA-UOJP01000965-UOJP01000965.1-human-gut-metagenome-genome-assembly--contig:-C102-NODE-965-length-41669-cov-13.458019_pt1 | contig 41669 bp, 33 predicted proteins | sample MGYA00242353_ERZ723900 | MGnify/ENA metagenome assembly ERZ723900
GAAAAGAATGTTGGAAGTGTGCTTTTCAGCACACCCCAACATTCAGTATAGAACCCTTTTTTTGTCTGGGATGATGGATGAAACCCCTCCTTTACCGTTGTCACAATAACCGCTTTGGCTGTTATTATCATGAACCTCATAGGGGTTCTGCCTGCCGATTACATGAGTGTCCCTGATGCCGCCTGTCCTGGCGTTGATCCTGGCAATCAAAAAAGGAGGCGGGTGTATGCGCCGGCGCATATATCCGCTTCCTTTTTGCTATATGACTGTCTGATTACACATGCCTGTACCCGTCAGTTAGTCAGAAACCCTTTCCCGATGATTTCGCTGGAATTGGAAATCAGCATGAACGCAGTGGGCTCTATCCCGCGGATGTAATTGCGCAGTTTCAGGGCCTGGCTGCGCTTCATGGTAGTCATGATGACTGTTTTTTCATGGTGGGAAAAAGCACCCTGGGCATGGTAGACCGTGGCGCTTCTGTGCAGCGTGTTAATGATATAGTCACAGATCGGGTCCGGGTCATCACATATGATATTGAAACATTTGCAAAGGTTGATGTTCTGGATGACATCGTCAATCACAAGGGACTTGGCGGCAAGGCCAATGGTGGAGAACAGCCCTGTTTCCGGTCCGAATATAAAGAAGGAGGAAGCCACGGCAGCCACATCCACCAGCATGAGGACGGTCCCTATGTTAAGGCTGGTGTGCTTTTTTAATATCATGGCAATGATATCGGTTCCCCCGCTGGAGGCCCCGATATGAAACAGGATGGCAGTGCCCACGGCCGGGAGGAAAATCGCAAACATAAGCTCCAGCAGCGGTTCCTCTGTCAGAGGACGGGCCAGAGGGCAGACGCGCTCCAGCATGGAAAGGCTGACAGACATAAGCATGCTGGCATAAACGGTCTTAAGGCCGAATCCCTTTCCAAGGAAAATAAAGCCCAGCAGGAGCAGGGCCGTGTTCACAATGAATGTGAAGTCGCCTGCAGACCAGCGGGTTGCCTCGCTGACCACGGTGGAAAAGCCTGTTACGCCTCCAAATGCAAAATGATTTGGAAATTTAAAAAAGTAAATCCCCACTACCATAATCCAGATACTTAAAGTAATGACACCATACTCGGCTGCCATGCGCCAGAATGGATTTTTCAATTCTTTCATAATCCCTGCTTCCAGGACACAATACCGTATGGTCCGGAAAGTTTACCCCCTTTGCGGTTCTGCCGCATTGTTATTAACAATCCAACCATATAATAAGCGGAAAGGGCCACAAGTGCAATCACCTTTTTTGCTGAAATGGTTACAACCATAAGGCTGTAGCTGGGAACGGGCGGATGAGGGGCGCCTGGGAGTGGGATATCCGGTCAGCGCAGGAAGGGGCATCCGGCCGTTCGGGAAGGTACATCGGGTCGGTCCGGGAAGGTACATGGGGTCGGTCCGGGAAGGTACATCCGGGCAGCCAGGAAGGGGCATCCGATTGGTCCGGGAAGGGGCCCATCCTGGAAATTCGGGCAGTAGGCAGAGGGGGAATATAAGGCGGACAGCAAGGAAATATGAGATGGATATGAAATTTGGTAAATTTGGGTAAAACACAGCATTTTGGGTATTTTTGTATAAAATCAGCTTGTAACCACAAGATATATGGTTTATAATGGGAACCGTGGCTCTGAAGCGCGGCTGGAATCTGTGCGGTAAGGGTTATGTATGGAAGGAACATAAGGAGATAATAATGAGATTATGAATGATGCATATATAAACGAGGCGGTCCGCGGGACCAGGAATCCGGGGCTCATGGAGTGCCTGAAGGGAATCGGACGTGATTTTACAGGCGAAGGCTATGGGCTGGAGCTTTTATTTGAGCGCTGCAGGGCATTTGAAAAAGCGAATATGACTCCTGAGGAACACATGGAGACCCTTATCCGGTCCGCGGCAGAGCTGACCTCCAGGGAGGCGCCAAGGTGGGAATTTGCAGCGGCCAGGCTCAGGTATTGCCAATTCCAACAGGAAGTTGAGGAGCGTCTTGGGACCCTGGGTATCGTCTCCCTGTATGATAAGCTTGAATACCTGACGGACCAGGGGCTTTACGGGGCGTATATCCTTGAGAATTACAGCAGGGAGGAGATTGAACAGGCTCAGGGATTCATCCGTGAGGAGCGCAACTGCCTGTTCACCTACGCGGGGCTGGACCTCCTGCTGAAGCGTTATGTGATACAGGACCGTGAGCGCCATGGACTGGAGACACCCCAGGAAATGTACCTTGGGATTGCGCTGCACCTGGCCATGAAGGAAAAGAAAGAGGTCAGGATGGAGTGGGTGCGCCGGTTTTATGACATGCTCAGCCAGATAAAGGTTACCATGGCCACCCCTACCCTTTCCAATGCCAGGAAGCCATACCACCAGCTTTCCAGCTGTTTCATTGATACGGTGCCGGACAGCCTGGAGGGCATATACAGAAGCGTGGATAATTTTGCCCAGGTCAGCAAGTTCGGCGGCGGCATGGGGCTGTACTTTGGTAAGGTAAGGGCAACCGGCAGCAGCATACGGGGCTTTAAGGGGGCTGCAGGCGGGGTGATACGCTGGATAAAGCTGGTCAATGACACGGCTGTGGCCGTGGACCAGCTGGGGATGCGCCAGGGCGCTGCCGCGGTCTATCTGGATGCGTGGCATAAGGACCTGCCTGAGTTCCTTCAATTGAGGACCAATAACGGGGACGACAGGATGAAGGCCCATGATATTTTCCCGGGGGTGTGTTACCCGGACCTGTTCTGGAGGCTTGCAAAGGAAAACCTGGACCAGGACTGGTATCTTATGTGTCCCCATGAGATAGAGGCAGTCAAAGGTTACTGCCTGGAGGATTCCTATGGGGAGGAGTGGGAAGAACGTTACCGGGACTGCGTGAAGGACCCGCGCATCTCCAAGCGCACGGTTCTGCTTAAGGATGCGGTGAGGCTGATTCTCAAGTCCGCAGTGGAAACCGGGACGCCCTTTGCCTTCAACCGTGATATTGTAAACAAAGCCAATCCCAACAGCCATAAGGGAATGATTTACTGCTCCAACCTCTGCACTGAGATTGCCCAGAACATGTCGCCCGTGGAATCCGTGTCAACGGAAATCCTTAACAGGGAGGGGGACACCGTGATTGTAAATACCACCAGGCCGGGCGACTTTGTGGTGTGCAACCTGGCAAGCCTCTGTCTTGGCAACATTGACGTGACCAGCGACAGCGAGGTGGGGGAAATTGTGTCCACGGCCGTGCGGGCGCTGGACAATGTGATTGATTTGAACTTTTATCCCCTTCCCTATGCTAAAGTGACCAACAGGCGTTACCGGAGCATCGGGCTTGGGGTCAGCGGATATCATCATATGCTGGCAAAGCACAGGATCCGGTGGGAAAGCGAAGAACACCTTGCATTTGCAGACCAGGTATTTGAACGGATTAATTATGCGGCCATCCGGGCCAGCAGTGCCCTGGGCGCGGAAAAGGGCAGCTATGAATATTTTGAGGGCAGTGAATGGCAGACAGGGGAGTATTTTAAAAAGAGGGGATATGAAGGCGGACCTTGGGCCGGGCTGGCAGCGGACGTGGCTGCGCAGGGGATGCGCAACGCATGGCTGATGGCGGTGGCGCCTACCAGCAGCACCAGCATCCTGTCCGGGACAACCGCCGGCCTGGATCCGGTGATGAAGCGTTTCTTCCTGGAGGAAAAGAAGAATTCCATCATGCCAAGGGTGGCGCCTGAGCTGGATATCAGCACGTTCTGGCTGTATAAAAGCGCATACACCATTGACCAGACCTATACGGTGCGGGCGGCCGGGGTGCGCCAGCGCCATATCGACCAGGCCCAGAGCGTAAACCTGTATATCACCAATGAGTATACCATGCGGCAGCTGTTAAACCTATATATCCTGGCCTGGGAACAGGGGGTCAAGACCATTTACTATGTGCGCAGCCAGTCACTGGAGGTGGAGGAGTGCGAGAGCTGCTCCAGCTAAGTGCGCCAGGCGGCCGGGCAGTCTGGCCGCCTGGGTGGTCCGCTGCGGCGGCTCCCAGGCCAAAAATCCATCTATCATTCATAATAAGGAGCGCGACATGACAGTTTTAAAGGCAAAATCCCTGTTTAACCCACAGGGGGACACGGATAAGAACAGCCGGAGGATGATTGGGGGCAATACCACCAATCTCAACGACTTTAACAATATGAAGTACACCTGGGCCAGCGCCTGGTACAGACAGGCCATGAATAATTTCTGGATACCGGAAGAAATCAACCTTGGCACGGATGTGAAGGATTACCGGAACCTGTCCGGGGCAGAGAGGGAGGCATTTGATAAAATACTCAGTTTCCTTGTGTTCCTGGATTCCATACAGACAGCCAACCTGCCCTGCATCGGCCAGTACATAACGGCCAATGAGGTAAACCTGTGCCTGACCATACAAGGGTTTCAGGAGGCGGTGCACAGCCAGAGCTACAGCTATATGCTGGATTCCATATGCAGCCCCGTGGAAAGGGACCGGATTCTTTATCAGTGGAAGGAGGACGCACACCTTCTGAAGCGGAATACATTTATCGGGAACCTTTATAACGAGTTCCAGGAAAGAAAGGATGATATGACCCTTTTGCGGGTCATGATGGCTAATTACATCCTGGAGGGCATATATTTTTACAGCGGCTTCATGTTTTTCTACAACCTTGGACGAAACGGGAAAATGCCGGGAAGCGTCCAGGAAATCCGCTACATCAACCGGGATGAGAACACCCATCTGTGGCTGTTTCGCAGCATGATAGGAGAACTTAAGAAGGAAGAACCGGACCTGTTCACGCCGGGGAACGTGAAAATGCTGGAGGAAATGCTGAGGGAAGGCGTGAGCCAGGAAATAGAGTGGGGCTGTTATGTGATTGGGGATGATGTGCCGGGACTGACAAAGGATATGGTTTCATCCTATATTAAATACCTGGGTAACCTAAGATGGACCGGCCTGGGTTTTGGACCGCTGTATGAAGGGTATGAGAAGGAGCCTGAATCCATGGCCTGGGTGAACCAGTACTCCAATGCCAATATGGTGAAAACGGATTTCTTCGAGGCAAAGAGCACGGCCTATGCAAAGAGTGCGGCGATTATTGATGATCTGTAGGCTGGGGATTAAGGGCGCATAGGGGTTGAAGTATTTGCGCGGTGTAGTAAAATGATAGGATACTGGAAGTAATAGGAGGGATTAAAAAATGGAAAATCTTGGGCTGGAGCCGGAGGAAGCAAAGGCTGGAATTTTGGGATCAGACAATGAACAAGGATTGGATGACCAGACTTGGGACCTGGCCGGACACCTTGTGGGGATTGACAGTTCAGACCCCGGAGCCTATGAAGGGCGGATTGAAGGATGGATAAAGGAGTGGCTGATCCAGAAGATACAGACCACAGGGGGAAGCATGGCAGGGCAGATAGGACTTAAGGAGAAAGAAGTGCTTCCCGGCCGTTTCAACCTGATGGCGCGCATACCGGGGAAATCTGGTAAACCAGGGCTTACTTACATATGTCACATGGACACGGTGATGCTGGGGGATGGATGGAATAAGGATACTCCCGCCCTGGGAGCCGTGGTCAGTCAGGCGGACGGCGCGAAGCGGCTTTACGGCAGAGGGGCCTGCGATATGAAATCAGGGCTTGCATGCGCCCTGGCCGCTTTTGCCCGGGCAGTGGAACTGGTGGGGAAGGAGGGGCAGCTTCCGGACAGGACCTTTACCTTCATTGGAACCGTTGATGAGGAGGATTTCATGCGGGGCGTGGAACAGGCCATACAGGATGGCTGGGTCTCTGAAGAAGACTGGATACTGGATACAGAACCCACGGACGGGCAGATTCAGGTGGCCCACAAGGGGCGGACCTGGTTTGAACTTACCATGGACGGAATCACGGCACATGCCAGCAATCCCTGGAAGGGTGCGGATGCGATTGCCGCCATGGCAGAGGCGGTCAGCTACATCAGGAAGTCCATTGCAGCCTGTCCGCCTCACCATGACCTTGGGGTTTCCACCGTGACCTTTGGTCAGATAACCGGGGGATACCGCCCTTATGTGGTGCCGGATACATGTAAGGTGTGGATTGATATGAGGCTGGTGCCGCCCACGGATACCAGGGCGGCGGAGCGGATTGTGAAACAGGCCATAGAGCTGGCACAGCAGGAAATACCCGGCGTGAAAGGCCGGTATGCCATAACCGGCGACCGCCCCTATGTGGAGAAGGATGATGGTTCCCTGCTCCTAAAACATCTGAAACAGGCCTGTGACCAGGTGACCGGAAAGGATACTGTCATCGGGGCATTTAACGGGTATACGGATACGGCTGTCATTGCTGGGGCCTTGGGGAACCATAACTGCATGTCCTATGGACCGGGAAGCCTGGAACTGGCCCATAAACCCAATGAGTACGTGCCTTATGAGGATGTGAGCAGATGCAGGCGGGTGCTGTGGCGGCTGGTGGAACAGGTTGTTTTTTAGGGCCTGCCCTGCGGCTTTGGCCTGTTTATTTTCGGTTCATATACCGCCATAATGTGGTCCGGCTGATTCCAAGCTGTTTTGCAGCCGCGCTTTGGTTGCCATTGTTCTGGGAAAGTACCTGCCCGATTAAATCGCAGGTAATTTCATCCAGGGTGCGGTTTATATCCAGACCTGTATGGCGGGTCTCCTCTGCCTGGCCGGAGCCGGTGGAAGAGGAGGCCCTTTCCTTTTCTAAAAGGGACCGGACGTCCCGGGCGCTTATATAGGGTGTGGAGGTAATGACTGCCAGTTCATTGATGACCCGCTTGAACTGGGTATAATTACATGGCCAGTCATATGTCTCTAACAGTGCCATGGCTTCAGGCTCGAATCCAATGATCTGGCGCGCCAGTTCCACGTTCAGGTTCCCAAGATAAAGACTTGAGATGGTGGGCAGTTCTTCCATCCGTTCACGCAGGGGCGGCAGATGGATGGTCATGCAGGAGAGCAGGTTGACAAATTCCCTGGCAGCAGCGGGCAGGGCGGTCTGGCTGGCGCTGACACAGGAAAATATCAGCCGGTTCCTTTTCTCTAGGTTCATGTCCAGTATGATGGATAGGAGCTGTTTGCGCCGCTCCGAGGGAAGCACTTCAATATTTTTAAAGTATATGGTATTATTATTATCATTTAATGGCGAGTTGTAATGATTGGTTAAAAATCCCCAGCTCTTATCATTGACAAGGCTGCAGTTGATGGCGATAAGAGGGTTATGCTGCAGGGAACTCTGCGCATAAATAGCCCGTGCAATCTGTTCCTTTCCCGTGCCTTCCTCGCCTGAAATCATAACAGGAAAGCTGCTCTGGCTGATTTGCTCCACCGTATTCCTTAAACCCTGCATGGAGCCTGTGATACTGTAAAAACTGTTGTAAAAGTGCTGTTCCGCCTCCCGTTTGTTGGAAAACAGGATACCATATTTGCTGGTGGCCATGGGTACCTTGGTGGATGACACGTAAAACACGGCATACCGGTGCAGTGACTTTTCAATCACACGGCTGTTGATGGAGAACAGGTTTCCGCCTATGTTGCGGAAGGCTTTGTAGTTATCCCCGTTCAGTGTCTCAGGTATCTCCCTGCGCAGGATATCGGTGATTTCGGAATCATCGTTGTCCCAGGTGGTAAAGTACAGATTCTGTTTTTCATCAAATACAAAGGTATAGGAATTTTCCCCGCGGATGATTTCACACAAAAGGGAATTCTCCTCTTTGATATTGGCATAGCTGATACAGAGCTTGTATGCCTGGTCAAAGGCATTCTCTATGCTTTCGCTGCCCGAAGTGATCAGGATGGAGTTAAGCCCCAGCCTTTTTGCGGTCGTATTGGCAATCATGTCGCACAGGATCATGCGGCATCCGTTTTTCTTTAATTCCCGCAGTGTGGATTCCACCTCATTTTCATTGTGAATGGTCACAATGTCTATCTTGTACTGCAGCAGGTCGCAGAGCAGGTGGGCGCTGCTGGTAATGCTTGGAAATCCCACTACGGCGTACTTGTCGGAATAGTTTTCAGCCAGCTTCATGGCCCTCAGGATATCATAGACGGACAGGCTGATTTCGATGACAGGTATGTGGGTCACCTTGCCAATCATTTCCGCCGTACCGCCCCGGGATATGATGACGTCATAGTTTCCCTGGATATTTTTCTGGGCAATATCAACCCCCTTTTTTAAATCCCCCACATACACATCCATTTCCATCTGAGGTCTTTTTCTGGCCAGCTTTTCCATTACATTCTTCATTGCTTCATAAGGGGCGATTCCAAGGACTTTAATCTTAGGTGGTTCCATATAAGCACCTCCACTGTTTCTATCTGAAACAATTGTAGCATAATTGAACAGATAAATCCAGGGGGAGAATTAAAATGTTTCATATATGAACATTTATAACGAGAAAAGCAGTTGAAAACCTTGAAGATATTTAGTAAACTGAAACAGAACTAAGAGAGAAACAAAAAAACTAAACTTGTATGTTCATAAATGCAACATACGGGGACTGGCGGTGATTAAGTGATAACCTTACTGATAATAGCGGATGATTTTACAGGTGCCCTGGATACAGGGGTCCAATTCGCAGCGGCCGGCACCGTTGTGAGGGTGGTTACGGACACCGGGTATGATTACAGGAAGGCGGACGAAGGGGTCAGGGTCCTGGTAATGGATGCCGAGACAAGACATCTTGACAGCAGGGAGGCTTATGAAGTGGTATGGAATATCACAAAGAGGGCCATGGGCTGCGGCATACCATTTATTTATAAGAAGACAGACTCGGCGTTACGTGGGAATATTGGCAGCGAACTGACCGCGCTTTTAGATGCATCCGGGCAGGATATCCTTCCTTTCATTCCTGCATTTCCGCAGATGGGCAGGATTACAAGGGAAGGCATCCATTACATAAATGATGTTCCGGTAAAGGACAGCGTATTTGGGAAAGACCCTTTTGAACCCGTAACCTGTTCATTCATACCAGATATCATCCATCAGCAGAGCAGCATACAGGTGGAAGTGATTAAGGAAGAGGATGGGGACAACAATAAGGTCCTGGTGGAAGATACACAGGTCTTTGATGATGGTCCGCTGTCACGTATTGCTGTATATGATGCACGGTCACAGGAGGGGCTGACAGCAGTTGCTTTAGACCTGTATCATAAAGGCCGGCTGTCTGTCATGGCAGGGTGCGCGGGATTTGCATCTGTGCTTCCAGGGCTTTTGGGTCTGGAGGGCCGGGAATCCTATGCGCCGGAATTCATACCCAGGTTCCTGGCAGCCTGCGGAAGCGTGAATCCCATTACAAAAAAACAGCTGGATCATGCGGAGGGACATGGATTCGTCAGGATACGGCTGACGCCCAGGCAAAAGCTGGACAGAGGATACTGGAAAACGGATGAGGGGCAGACGGTTTTAAGGAAATGGATGCTTCAGTGCCAGATGGAACGCAGGTCGATCCTTGACAGCAACGATTATGACGGGACAGATGAGACTATGGAATATGCCAGGGAAAAAGGCATCGGTCTGGATGAAGTGAGGACCAGGATAGCGGATTCCATGGGTTATATCCTTAAGAACATGGTGGAACGCGGCCTTAACAGTACGCTTTTGATAACAGGAGGCGATACGCTTCTGGGATTCATGAATCAGATTAATGTCTGTGAAATGGAGCCGGTCTGTGAGATGGCGCCGGGAACCGTGCTGTCACGTTTTAAGATTAAGGACAATATGTATCAGGTCATTTCCAAGTCAGGCGGCTTTGGCACAGAAGACCTGCTGGTACAGCTGGCAGATACGATATTGGATAAGAAAGAGAGGGTATTATGCTGACACAGTACACATTAAAGATGCCTCATGTGGTTTACAGCGGTGAGGGGGCGCTGGACCATATCAAAGAGATAGCCGGGACATGCGGCTTAAAAGCAGTTGTATTCAGTGACAAGGGAATCAGGGCAGCCGGACTCCTTGAGAGGCCATTATCCCTGCTGAAGGAGGCAGGAGTGGAATATTCGGTTTTAGACGGACTGCCTGCAGAACCTTCCTGTGATGAGGCCCAGGAGGTCATTGATGCCTTTAAGGCAGAGAAGGCCGGGCTTATCATAGCAGTTGGCGGGGGAAGCGTCATGGATATTGCGAAGCTGGCCTCGGTCCTGTCAACAGATGCATACACGGTCAGGGACCTGCTTGAGAATCCCGGTCTTGCAGGAAAATGTGTCCCCAGCCTCATGATACCTACCACGGCAGGAACTGGTTCCGAAGCAACGCCCAACAGTATTGTGGCTGTGCCTGAAAAGGGACTGAAGGTAGGGATTGTCAACGATGCGATGATAGCTGACTATGTAATCCTGGACGGGGAAATGATTACAAACCTTCCAAGGAAAATCGCGGCAGCCACCGGCGTGGATGCCCTTGCCCATGCGATTGAGTGCTATACTTCCAATAAGGCCAATCCATTCAGCGATACATTTGCACTGGAAGCCCTGGATTTAATCCTTGCTAATATAGAAAGGGCGTGTGATGACCCCGATGCCCTGGATGCCAAAAACGCCATGCTCATAGCCGCCTTCTATGCGGGCGCAGCCATAACAGCATCAGGGACAACGGCCGTGCACGCATTGTCCTATCCCCTGGGAGGAAAGTACCATATACCCCATGGCGTTTCCAATGCCATGCTCCTGGTCCCGGTGATGAAGTTTAATGAACCGGCCTGCAGGGACAGATTCGCGGCAGCTTATGACCGGGTAGCCGGAGGCAAAGGAATGCCCCAGAGGACACCGGAGGAAAAGTCGGCCTGGATTATACGCCGTCTGGATGAGATAGTAACCCATCTTGAGATACCGTCCAGTCTCAGGGAGTACGGGGTTGGGCACCAGGACCTGGATGCACTGGTGGAGGCAGGCATGGACGTCAAGCGGCTTCTGGTGAATAATATGCGGGAAGTCACCCCTGAGGATGCCAGGAAACTGTATATGGAAATCATGTAAAATGCAGGAATACAAAGATACATGTATCATGTTGGAATAAAAAGAATAGCAGGATTTGGCATAGAAGGAGGAACAACAGGATGAAAAAGGTGGAAATCAAGGGAATTATCCCGCCAATCATTACGCCCATGAATGAAGACGAGACCATCAACGAAACGGAACTCAGGAACCAGGTCAACCGTCAGATCAGGGGGGGCGTACACGGTCTGTTCCCATTTGGGACAAACGGGGAGGGATACATACTAAGCGAGGCGGAAAAAGAGCAGGTCCTCAGTATTGTCATAGATGAGACAAAAGGCCGGGTTCCGGTCTATGCGGGAACCGGGTGCATCAGCACAAAGGATACAATCCGCCAGTCCAGGATGGCCCAGGCCCTGGGCGCGGATGTGCTCTCCATCATCACACCGTCATTTGCAGCGGCCTCCCAGGATGAGCTGTATGAGCACTACCGCGCGGTGGCAGAGGCAGTGGATATGCCCATTGTCCTCTACAATATACCGGCAAGGACCGGCAATGCCCTTGCGCCTGCAACGGTTGCCCGTTTAAGCAGGATTGATAATATTGTAGGGGCCAAGGACAGCTCCGGCAATTTTGACAATATGCTCCAATACATTGAACAGACCAGGGAGGGCGGCGGATTTGCCGTGCTGTCCGGCAATGATTCCCTGATTCTCTGGAACCTTCTGGCAGGGGGGACTGGCGGGATTGCGGGCTGCGCAAACGTATTTCCGGAAGTGATGGCGTCCATTTACGATTACTTTATGGCAGGGGATATGGAAAATGCCAGAAAGGCCCAGGACAGCATCCGTTCCTTCCGCGCATGTTTCAGGTTCGGCAATCCCAATACCATTGTCAAGACAGCGGTGGCGCTTTTGGGATATCCGGTAGGAAAATGCAGGGCGCCGTTTAACCAGGTACCGGAAGAAGGGATTGAAGCGTTAAAGAAGGTCCTGGCTGAAAACCATGAGAAAGGGATGTGCTGACAGATATGGATGAACGTCTGATAATAGGAATCACAATGGGGGATCCGGCCAGCATAGGACCGGAGATTACGGTAAAAGCCCTGGCTGACAAAGGGATTTACGATAAATGCCGTCCGCTGGTCATCGGAGATGCCAATGTGATGGAGGCAGCAGTTAAGATTGTGGGAAAAGAGGATATCAAAATACATCCGGTGCATTCGGCAGAGGAGGCCCTGTTTGAGGCCGGTACCATAGATGTGTATGATATGGATCTGGTGGATATGGATAAGCTGGAACGGGGAAAAGTATCCGTGATGGCCGGAGAGGCTGCATTCCGTTATGTGGAAAAGGTGATACAGATGGCTTTGGCCGGAGAGGTTGACGGCACGGTCACCAATGCGTTTAATAAAGAAGCCATCAACATGGCGGGCCATCATTATTCAGGCCACACCGAAGTGTATGCTGATATGACAGGAACCAAAAAGTACACCATGATGCTGGCCCATGAGAATATCAGGGTGGTGCATGTATCTACCCACGTATCCCTGCGGGAAGCCTGCGACCGGGTGAAGAAGGAGCGGGTGCTGGAGGTCATACGCATTGCATACCAGGCATGCAGGGACCTGGGATTGGAACAGCCCAGGATTGGCGTGGCAGGTCTCAATCCCCACAGCGGGGAGAACGGTCTCTTCGGAAGGGAGGAGATTGACGAAATCATCCCGGCAATTGAGGCTGCCAATGCAGAAGGAATCCATGCAGAAGGGCCGGTCCCGCCGGATACAATCTTTTCAAAGGCCAGGGGAGGCTGGTATGATATGGTGGTGGCCATGTACCATGACCAGGGGCATATCCCACTGAAGGTAATTGGTTTTGTGTATAATCAGGAACAGCAGAAATGGGATGCGGTTGCAGGCGTCAACATAACCCTGGGGCTTCCCATTGTAAGGGCCAGCGTGGACCACGGGACGGCCTTTGACCAGGCAGGACTTGGAATCGCCAATGAGTTAAGTCTGATAAATGCCATTGATTATGGCATTCGTCTTTCAAAAAGCAATAGAGCAAAAACTGAAAAAGAACATTAGACGGAGGGTTAAGTAAATGAAAAAGACAATGAAGAAATTATTCGCATTTGGTATGGCAGGCATCATGGCAGCAGGGCTGGCAGGCTGCTCCGGTTCAACCCAGGCAACCACTGCAGCTGCGCCGGGGACAGAAGCACAGGCTGGGACACAGGCTGAGGAAAGCGCAGGGAGCCAGGCAGGAGGCGCTTATACGGTATCGGGACCGGTTGAGATTACGTTTGCCACACAGGACGTAGGGACCACTGCATATGTATATGCATCTACCATGGCAAACCTGTTTACGGATGCATTTCCAAACGGCTCTGTCATTGATGTGACCACCACATCCCCGGGCGGCGTGGGCTCCCCTGTCATCCTTGAAAATAACCAGTGTAATGTGACAATCAGCAACGGCGCGCCTGCCAAATGGGCATGCGATACAGGAATCCTTGGGAATCCGCCAACAGAAAGCGTGAGAGGACTTGCAGGCGGCCTGGACAAGGCAATCCTCAATGTAATCTTTACCCAGTCATTTGTTGATAAGACAGGCATCACCACGGTTGAGGAACTGGTTGCCCAGAAGTATCCGGTCCGCATAGCAGTTAAATCCTCCGGCGCATTCGGTGAGCTGGCCTGCAATAAGGTCCTGGAAGTGCTTGGTGTGAGCTATGAGGATATTGAGTCCTGGGGAGGAAGCGTGACCCAGACAGGCTCCGATGCAATTGTCAGCCTGTTAAAGGACGGCAAGGCAGATATGACAATCGACCATATTGCACCGGGACAGTCCGCGACTTCTGAGCTTTGCATGACAGCAGACATGTATTTCCCTCAGTTAAGTGACGATACCCTGGAAAAGCTGACCAAGGAAGGCTTTGATTATACCGCTATTCCGGCAGGGACCTGGTCAGGACAGGACACGGAAATCAAAACAGTGGGTTCCCCCCAGGTAATCCTTGTATCCGCTGAGCTGGATGATGCCACCGTATATACAATGACAAAGGCTTTGTGTGAGAACAAGCAGACACTTGTGAACGCAAGCGCTGCCCTGGAGGCATTTGATCCGGAGACCGCATGGGAACCCATTAAGCTGGGCGCTCCCATCCATCCAGGCGCTGAGGCTTATTATAAGGAAATGGGTTATATGGAATAGATGACATTTGTCTGACGGAAAGGGGCAACTAATGGAAAGAGTAAAAATACCACCCAAGAAAATGGCCTATATTGCAATCGGTACGGTGTGGATCCTGTTCCAGTTATATCTGGCGCTGGTGTCCCCGCTGCATCCCATGCTGCAGAGCCCGGTGCACCTGATGTATGCGCTGCTCATTGTATTTCTCAATAATCCGGCTGATAAAAAGACCAATAAGCCGTGGATGAAAGCTTTGGATATACCGATTTATGCGGGCATAGGCTTTGTCCTGTACTATGTGATTGCCAATACTGCACGGCTTACCTCCCGCGTGCAGTATGTATCACCTGTTACGTTGATTGATAAGATTGCCATGGTGGTATGCATCATCATACTTCTGGAGGCGGTCAGAAGGACATTGGGAACCATTTTGTTTGGATTTATCCTGTTCTTCATTGTGTATTTCTGGTTTGGAAAATATTTCCCATCCATATTCCGGTTCAAAGGGACCAATATGCAGCAGTTTACGGAACTGATGACCATGGGTTCCAGCGGTATTTACGGGACGCCGCTGTATACGTCTGCCAGCAGCCTGTTTTACTTCATGCTTTTTGGCGTATTCTTTTCCGAGTGCGGGGGCGGCCAGCTTCTCATTGATTTGGGCATGAAGGCGTCCAAGAACGGCGCAGGCGGTCCGGCAAAAGCAGCTGTCATCTCATCCGGCCTTATGGGAATGATTTCAGGAAGCGCGGTTGCCAATGTTGCAACCACCGGTGTCATGACAATCCCCATGATGAAGAAGACCGGTTATGAACCGCACCAGGCAGGCGCCATTGAAGCAGTTGCCTCTACCGGCGGGCAGATCATGCCTCCAATCATGGGCGTGGGCGCTTTCATCATGGCGGAGATGCTGGGGGTCCCATATAAGACCATTGCATTTGCCGCATTGATTCCTGCTATTGCCTATTTTATGTCCGTGTTCCTTCTGGTTACTTTCATGGCTGATAAAAAGAGCATGACAAGCGGGGCACAGATGACCGAGGCAATCCAGACCGAAAAGATACTGCCAAGACTGTATCAGATCATTCCTTCCATAGTGCTGGTTTACTACATGATATCCGGCGCATCCCTGATGAGAAGCGGCATGATGGGTATCTTCACCTGCCTTATCATAAATGTTGTGAGCAAATTCGTTTTAGGCGGAAAGTACTGTGTCAGCCTTAAGAAATTGGGGGAAACCGCTCTTCAGGGAGTGAAGCAGGCTTCTGAGATTGCTGTCCCCACGGCTGCGTGCGGAATCATCATCGGCGTTGTCATCCAGTCCGGTCTGGCAACCAAGGTATCCAAGCTCATAGCCAATGTAGGTTCCAGCTATTTAATCCTTGCACTTTTGATTACAATGTTAGGATGCATGCTTTTAGGTATGGCGCTTCCCACGGTGGCGGCTTACCTGGTGGCAAATGTCCTGTTCGTGCCAACCCTGATTGGCCTTAACATCCAGCCTCTGCAGGCAAATATGTTTGTGTTCTATTTTGGGATCATGGCCCAGATCACGCCGCCTGTGTGCGTGGCTTCCTTCACTGCGGCGGGCATAGCGGGGGCGGATTCCATGAAGACGGGACTGACAGGTTTTGCGTACGCATTAGTAGCGTTCCTGGTACCGTTCATTTTCATATATGACCCGTCCATCCTCCTGGTTGGGACGCCCCTTGAGATTGTCAAGGGAACCCTGATCCTGTTCCTCGGCACATACCTGCTGGCATCCGGAATGGCGGGATTCTTCCTGGTACCGTTAAACAGGATAGAGAGGGGGATCCTGCTGGCATCCGCAATCCTGATTATCATTCCTGAGACAATCACTGATATCATAGGAATCGCGGTGGCAGTCACATTCTTTGTAATCTGTTCAGCAAAAAAACGGAAATTCTACAGTAAAGAGAGAGAAGAAAGTAACGTCGTGGCGTGATGGGGATGATGGATATGTTAAAAGGAAAATCTGCTATTGTCACTGGTTCCAGTAAGGGAATCGGCCGGGAGATTGCCCTTGCTTTGGCGGCAAACGGCGCTGATGTGGTGATTAACGGCAATGATGAAGAAAAGTTAAGGTGTGTGAAGGCAGGGATAGAAGCCCTGGGGGTAAAATGCCGTGTGGTCAGGGGGGATATCTCTGACAGCAGTACGGCCGCCAGGCTTGCCGCCGCCTGTATGGAGGCCTTCGGAAAAATTGATATACTGGTGAACAACGCAGGCGTGAACAGCCGCATTCCCTTTCTGGAACTGACAGAGGAGGAGTGGCACAGGATGATGGGAATCAACCTGGACGGCGTATTCTACTGCTGTAAGGCCGTACTCCCCTACATGGCAGAGAGACAGTCGGGAACCATCATCAATATATCGTCCACGGCCAGCAAGACAGCCCATGCCAATGCATCCATATGTTATGGGGCCAGCAAGGCGGCGGTCAACTCTATGACCCAGAAGCTGGCTTATGAGATGGGGCCGTACCATATCCGGGTAAACGGCATCTGCCCAGGTCCCATTGAAACAGACATGTCCCTGCAATGGACAAAGGAGTACCGGACAAATGTGGTAAAGAAAATACCCCTGGGAGTTCTTGGAACTACGAAAAATGTGGCTGATGTGGCTGTTTTCCTGGCTTCGGACATGGCGGGTTTCATAAACGGGGAGACAATCAATGTAAATGGCGGAAGCTACATGAATTAAAGGACAGGCATATGGTAATTGATAAAACAGAAAACATATTATTTTATACGTCCATGGTTCCTGCCCTCCGGGCAGGAATGGAGGCAGTCAAGGCAATACCGAAGCTGGAGCCGGGCAAATATAAGTTTGACGGCGGTTTCTTTAATGTACAGACAGGCGGTACGAAACCCATGGACGAGGGTACATTCGAGGCGCACCGGAGATACATTGATGTCCAGATTGTGGCTGAAGGCTGCGAGGAACTGGCATGGGCGGATGTGTCGGATTTAAAGACAGTGATTCCTTATGACAAGGACAAGGATGCGGAAAGACTTGAGGGGGATACCGGGAACCATATACGTGTGGATAAGGGGATGTTCTATATTGTATTTCCCCATGACGGGCATAAGCCTGTTTCCCATACGGATGAACCCCACTCTTTTACCAAAATCGTTATGAAAATACCTGTAATGAACTAGATGGAGGGATATATGGCAAAAAAGCATGAAGTTATCATTGTAGGCATGGGGCTTGCGTCCCTGGCAGCAGCAGCAAGGCTTAATGAACTGGGTGTAAAGGATATCGGTATTTACACTACTGCGTATGGCGGCACGCCATATATTGCGGCAATTAATTTCGTCCTGCCGGATAATCCTTACGGGGACACCATCGGGCAATATAATGATGATATGATTCATGCAGGATATGGGATTAATAATAAGACACTGGTTCAGGATATGGCGGCCAGCACCATGGAGGGGTACAAGCTCCTTCGCCGCTGGGGCGTGGAATTCGCAAAGAATGAGGATGGGACAACAAAGCTGAGACATCTCTCGGGCCATACATATCCCAGGTCCCTGTGCTGTACCACCGAGCTTATTGGAGTGGAGATTGTAAAGAAGCTGGTAGATGGCCTGGAAGAAAGAGGGATTCCGGTCCATATGGGATATGAATGCGTCCGCGTCCTGACAGAGGATGGGAACGTCCGCGGAATCACGGTAAAAAATCCGGAAGGCGGAATTGAAAATATTTATGCGCCTGTTGTGGTGGCTGGATGGGGCGGCGTGGGAAACCTGTTTGGGGTTTCCACATACCCTGGGGATATCAAGGGCAATACTCTTGCCATTGCAAAGGAAGCCGGGGCAAAATTGGTTGATATTGAATTCCTGGAATATGAGCCAATGGTTGTTATGAGCCCGCCCGGCGCAGTGGGGGAACCCTGCCCCACCGCCATGCTGGGGGAGGGCGCCTATCTTCTCAATTCAGAGGGGGAGCGTTTCATGTTAAAAGTAAGGCCTCAGGGAGAAGCCGGTTCCCCTAAGACCTTGATTAACAAGCAGATATGGAAAGAAGTCGATGCAGGAAGGGGCACGCCCCATGGAGGCGCATGGGTGGACCTAAGGCATATTGACAGGAACGTGTTAAAAGCCTATCCTTGGTTCTTCAACCGCCTGATGGACAACGGGGTGGACCCCAATAAGGAGTTGGTGGAGGTAGGCCCCATGGCCCATAGTTTCTCAGGCGGGATCATGGTGGATGGGAACTATGAGTCCACTGTAGCTGGCTTCTACGCGGTAGGGGAGGCCTGCGGCGGCGTACATGGGGCATGCAGGTGCGCGGGCAACGCGGCCAGCCAGGCCACGCTGTCAGGATTTATCTGCGCCCAGGCCATTGCCGGGATAAAAGACCTCCACACCGGATCCGTCCGTGACCTTCCGGCAGAGTATAAGGAGGATGCAGGCGTATACGGCAGGTATGTCCCGGAGGCAAAGGAAATTGCGGTAAAATCCCTGGGAATCTACCGCAGGGGAGAACATCTTGAACAGGCCAGGGCGCGTCTGGATGAAATGCTGTCAAAGCAGGAGTTAGGGAACGATACGCAGGCGTTGCAGGTTGTCCAATCCATCCGTTTGATGGTAGAGGCGGCCTGGAACAGGAAAGAAAGCCGTGGAACACATATGAGGCTGGACTATCCGGAAATGGTTGAGGAATATGAAAAGGAGTTTGTGGTATAGGTTAGAAGGCTGCCATTTTACCTTAACTTAAACCTCCCCACCAAATCCTTAAGGATCTGGGCCTGGGCGCTTAACTCCTCGCTGGCTGCAGCGCTCTCCTGTGCGGTGGCGGAGTTTGTCTGGACAACGGCTGATATCTGGTCAATGCCCTCTGTTACCTGGGCAATGCTCCGGGCCTGCTGTTCTGCGGCGCTGTGTATTTCCTGGACATCATCGGACACTATCCTGGACTCCGTGACAACGGACAACAGGGACTGCGCGGTTTCATCAGCTATCCTGGCCCCGTCCTTTACTGCCTGTATGGATTCCTCAATCATGCCGGTTGTGTCGTTGGCGGCTTCCGCGCTCTTTCCTGCCAGACTGCGGACTTCGTCTGCAACCACTGCAAATCCTTTTCCTGCTTCTCCGGCCCGGGCAGCTTCAACAGCTGCGTTCAGCGCCAATATGTTTGTCTGGAATGCAATATCCTCAATGGTCTTAATTATTTTTCCTATTTCGCCGGAGGACTTGTTGATGTTTTCCATGGCCCGTATCATCTGCTCCATCTCTGCCTTGCTTTGATCCATGCGGAGACTGTTTTCCTCTGTCTTGGCGCTGGCGCCTGCGGCTTTTTGGGCGGTATTGCCCACATGGGCCGATATCTCATTGACAGTGGCGGCCAGTTCTTCTATGGAGCTGGCCTGCTCGGTGGCTCCCTGGGATAATGCCTGGGCGCCGCTGGAAACCTGGTCTGCGCCGCTGGAAACCTGGTCCGCCGCCGTACTGATTTGGGACAGGGTATGGTTAAGGGATTGGGTGATGTTGGTGATGGAATCCTGTATGGGCTGGAAATCACCTTTATAATTTTTATGAAAGTCAATGCAGAAATTCCCCTGTGACAATTCCCCAAGCTGAAGGGTGATATCGGTTATGATATCCCTTAAATCTAAAACAGTCTGGCTCAGCGAGCTGGATAAAAGACCGGTTTCATCCTTATTGGCAGATATGCTGATCTCTGACTTTAGGTCCCCCTCCGCAAGCTTTCTGAGCCGCTCCGCCGTTGCCTTGATTGGATTGGCAATGGAAGTGGACAGACGTATGGCCAGGACGGAGGCGGCAATCAGGGCGGCGAGCATGATAAAAGCCGTGATGAACAGGGACTGGCGTGTTCCTCCCATAAAATCGCTTTGCACGATTGCGATATCAATGCTCCATCCATTGGTACCCGGCACAGGCGCGTATGCCATCATTTTCTCCTGCCCGGCATAGTAATAATCAGCAAATCCGGTATTCCCCTGAGTCATGCTGTACTCGATTGCGGCCAGGCGCTCCAGTTTGGAATCGGATTTAGCTTCTTTTTGTGTATTATATTTTTGCAGCACAAGATTATAATCCGCAAAGCCGATGGTGTCGCCTGATTTGTTCAGCACGGCGGCGTTGCCGGTTCCGACATGGATGGTGGATACCAGGTCAGACAGGAAGGACGCGCTCTTTCCGGCGATGATGGCGCCTTGGAATACATTGTTGCGCATGACAGGAGCTGCAAACAGAACCAGCATATCTTCAGATCCGTCTAACCGGACCGGGTCGCTGATAAAAGGACTGCCGGTTGTTTTTGCATGCTGGAAAGCCTCCAGGCCGGACATGTTTTCCCTTGTCTCCAGGCTGATGCCGCTGGCATCGGTCATGATGATAAGGTCAAAACCGCTGTTATCCCTCAGGCTGTGGAGCTGGTCTATTTTACTGTCCCGGTCAATGTCGCCCCATAATACGGAATTATATGCGAATTCCTTTACGAGGTTCATCTGCGCTTTCATCTCAGCAGAAACCTGGTTGGCGGCAATCACTACGGCTTCCTGCAGCGTCTGCTGCAGCGTGCTGACCGTACTTTGGTAGTTCATTACGCTGGCCGCGCCTCCGGTGATGAGAAGCGACACAGTGGTAATCAGTATGATGCTTGATAGTATTTTTGCCCGGATTGTTTTCATGGCCTATATTACCTCCCCTTATAATAAATACATGATGTACTTATATAATCGTCATATTCCTGAAAATCCTAATATAAGTAAGGGAGGTTTTTTATTTCTTTTGCCTTTTGAGGCCATTTGTGCTATAGTGTAACCAGTTTATATCAAAGGAGAAATGTGCAATGAAAGACACTGCATTGGTAATCATGGCGGCTGGGATTGGAAGCCGTTTTGGAGGAGGAATCAAGCAGCTGGAACCAGTGGGGCCAGGCGGGGAGATCATCATGGATTATTCTATCCATGATGCCATGGAAGCAGGTTTTAACAAGGTTATTTTCATCATCAGGAAGGACCTGGAAAAGGATTTTAAGGAAGTAATCGGTAACAGGATAGAAAAGCTTCTTCCTGTGGAATACGCTTATCAGGAGCTGGATGCACTTCCGGCCGGATATGAGGTGACGCCCGGGCGCACAAAGCCATGGGGGACGGGGCAGGCCGTTCTTATGGTCAAGGGCCTGGTGGACGGACCGTTCCTTGTCATTAACGCAGATGACTATTATGGCAGGGAAGCCTTTAAGAAAATCCACGATTACATGGTAAATACCATGGATGCGGATTCCGATGTATATGACCTGTGCATGGGAGGTTTCGTGCTCTCCAACACCCTCAGTGACAATGGGGCGGTTACCAGGGGAGTATGCCAGGTGGATGATGACGGTATCCTTAAGACGGTCAACGAAACCTATAATATCAGAATGACGGAAAACGGGCTTCTGGCAACCGATGAACAGGGCAATCCTGTCACTGTCAGCCCGGACCAGCCGGTTTCCATGAACATGTGGGGAATCCCGGCCGGGTTCCTGGATGAGCTGGAAGCCGGATTCCCTGAATTCCTGGACAACCTGAAGCAGGGGGATATTAAATCAGAATATCTTCTGCCCAAAATCATCGACAGCCTGGTACAGTCAAAGCGCGCAAGGGTCACGGTCCTTGGCACACAGGACAAGTGGTTCGGAGTCACCTACAAAGAGGACAAACAGGCCGTGGTGGACGCTGTCAGGGCGCTGATTGACGCAGGCGTGTACAAAGAGAAGCTTTACAGCGAATGAGTAAAATAAGATATGGTATTGTGAAAACGCAGTCATCCCGGGCTGCGTTTTTTTGTTGGGCGCGCGGATACTGTCAATCCGTGTGCCCATTTTTCATGCATAAATTCAAAAGCCCAAGCCTATACTATAAAAACAGCCTTTATCAGCCAATGCATGCCAGATCCTGTTTGAAAATTCATTCCCGCCGTCTGCACGCCCCACTTCGCGGTATATTTGGCCCCGATTCAGTCAGCGTAGCCCGCTACGCCTCCATCATCGGGACCAAATCTCCCACAAAGTGGGACGCACAGCCAACGGAAAGCAGTTTTCAAACACGCTCTAGCATGCGCGGCAGGGCCTGACATTTTAATAAATTTCGGGTGGACAACTTGGATATGAGATTATGGAAGACATTTAACATACAAAAAAGGGAAGGCATTGCCTATTATAATACGCAGTCAGAGTTTGAGACAGAACAGTTTGCACTGCATTTAAACCGGCTGATCTGCGAGGAAATGACAGCAACGGGCAAGGACGGGGTCATGTTCCTGTGTATTGGCACGGACCGCTCCACCGGGGACAGCCTGGGCCCGCTCATTGGGCATAAGCTGCGCGGCAGGCGTCTGGCGGGGGCCGCGGTCATCGGTACCCTGGATAAGCCGGTACATGCCATGAACCTGGACCTTTATGCCAGGTATATAAAGCTTCATTATCCGGATTACGTGGTGGTGGCCATCGATGCATCGGTGGGCAGCCCGGACCATGTGGGTTATGCCACCCTGGGACGCGGGGCGCTGCAGCCAGGACTTGGGGTATCCAAGAACCTGGAGGCGGTGGGGGATATTTCCATCACAGGAATCGTGGGCGGGGCGGGAAGCCGCGACCCGGTCATGCTTCAAAGCGTGCGGCTGTCCATTGTCATGAAGATGGCGGACTGCATCTGTGAAGGAATCTGCCTTGTCGAACGATTATGGGACAATGCCGCCATAATATGACAGAATCTGCATATGGAATCTGCTATGCTTGTACAGATTAAAGACAGCGGGGTGATTCTATGGGAGAATTATATGAACCCTTTCCAAAGCTGCCGAAAAATATTCGGCAGATTGGAGAACGGGACCAGGTTTTAAAATTATATTTAGAAGATTATGTAAATACGTACTTAAGACGCCTCCAGCCGGCCAAGGGGGCTGATCTGCGTGTGGGTCTGCTCCTTGGAAGCAGGGAGACCCATGAGGACACGCCCTATGTATTTGTGGATGGCGCCCTGGAAATGGATTCCGTTACCGAGGAAGGCGAAAAGGTGGTATTTTCCGAGGATGCCTGGAAAAAGGCATATCAGGATGTGGAGCAGATGTTCCCCAAACGGACGGTGCAGGGATGGTTCCTGTGCGGCGGGCCGGGCTGCACCTTAAGTCCCCTGACATACTGGAAACAGCACAGCCAGTACTTCACAGGCAAAAACCAGCTGATGTATCTCAACTGCGGCCTGGAGGGGGAAGAGGCGGTTTACATAACATCCTCAGATGGGTTTTATAAGCTGAGGGGATACAGTGTCTACTACGAACGCAATCAGATGATGCAGGATTATATGATCCTGCGCAAGGACGTGCCCAGGGCAGAGGCGGAAGTTGACGATAAAGTAATACGTGATTTCAAGCAGCGGATGGACGAGCGTAAAAATGAAGCAGGACGCCACAGGAGCACGGTGGGGGTCCTGTCCGGAATCTGCAGCGTCCTGGCTGTCACGGTCCTGGCCGGCGGGGTCGCCATGTTCAACAACTATCAGAAAATGCATCAGATGGAGAGCGTCATTGCCTCCGTGATACCGGAAGGAAGTGTAAAACAGGGCCTGCTTGCATCCGCCGGAAAGGGTTCCGGGAAAACGGAAGACTCCTCCGGAAAAGGCTGGTCCCCGGTGGATGAGCCGGACTATGTGATTGAAGAAGCCGCAGGCAAGGTTTATCCAACCACGGCGCCGTCGGCTGAAAACCACAAAGAGCAATCGTCCCAGGTAACGCCGGAGACCATGCCGCCTGCTGAAAGCAGCGCGCGCCATGAGGGTGAAGGACAGGCAGGAACAGCGGGCCAGGGAGGCCAGTCAGCGGGCCAGGGAGGCCAGACAGCGGGCCAGGGAGGCCAGACAGGCCAGACAGCGGGCCAGGGAGGCCAGGCAGGACAGGCAGCGGGCCAGACGGGCCAGACAGGCCAACCGTCCTCTGACAAAACCAGACAGGACGCGGATAAGGCCTCAGGACAGGGTAACAGCCAGTCAGAGGGACAGTCCAAAGGCCAGGCAGACCAGTCCTCAGACCAGTCAACAGCCCCATCCGCAGCCCAGAATTCCTCGTCGCCCACCGGTGAAGGGACGACCAAGGCATCTAAGGAAACAGAACCATCATCCAAGGAAGGGGCAACGCCGCCAGCCACCGGCGCCCGCGAGGATGCCTCATCCCAGACCGTTTCAGCGGTTAATTATAGCGTTTATACGGTGGAAGAGGGAGAGACATTATATGGTATCTGTTTTAAGCTGTATCATGACCTGAAGCATATTGACGAAATCTGCCGGGTCAATGCATTGACAGACGAGAACAGTATCTTTGCAGGACAGAAGCTCCTTGTACCGTAGAAGAAAGTCCGGCTTCCGGAAAAAATTAATGCGTTTTACCCAGAATTGTTGTATACTATTGCATAGATGCAAAAGAGGATTGTTGGGAGAACGTAAGATGGGCAGTACCAATTCAATGAGCCGTGAAAATAAAAAGAAGCAGCTGAAGCGTCAGATTGTCCCTTCGAATAACCAGTATCATGAGGAAGAAGACAGCCGGGATATTGTCCATAAAGCCCATAAACGGGTGGTAAGGAAGCGGCTGACCATATTTCTGGTACTGGTTATTCTTGCGGCTGTGGTGGCCTTAGTGCTGCTCAGGTATGACCGTTATCACCAGTTTACGGATTATCAGGTCATATGGGAAAAGAACCTGATAAGTGAAGCCCAGGAAGCAGCTGTCCAGGGAGAGGGAAGCTTCTGTGGGTACATGGATTTTGGTGACGGTGTGCTTAAGTATACCAAGGACGGGGCGTCATATCTGGATGCACAGGGAAAGGTGGTCTGGGTACAGAGCTATGAGATGAAGACACCTATGGTATCCATTAACGGCGAGTACGCTGCAATCGGGGACCAGCAGGGCAACAGCATTTACATATGTAATAAGAGCGGACCGGTGGGAAAGGCCACCACGCTCCTGCCGATCCTGCGTGTGACGGTGTCGGCCAAGGGCATGGTGGCAGCCCTGCAGGAAGACTCCAAGGCCAGCTACATTTACTTCTATAAAAAGGACGGCAGTTCCCTTGATATCAATGTGAAGTCCCTGCTTTCCGGGGACGGATATCCGGTGGACTTAAGCCTGTCCCCCAACGGTACCCAGTTAATCACTTCCTATATGTATCTGGACCAGGGAATCCTCAAGTGCAAGATTGTTTTCTACAACTTCGGATTGGGAAAAAATGACCCCAGGAGGGTGGTGGGGATTTTCTTCCCCCAGGATCTGGATGATGCCATGGCGGGAAGGGTCAGGTTCCTGGATGAAAGCCATGCCGTCATATTTACGAATAAGGGCATCCAGCTTTTCTCCACCAGGGTGGAAACCTCGCCGGAGTCCGTGACCCAGATTCCCATAACAGAGGAAATCCGCAGCATCGCATATACAGAAGACCATATGGGAGTTGTGACGGATAATGTGGAAGGGCAGGACCCGTACAGCCTGAAGATTTATGACAAAGAAGGCGGCCTTGTGTTTGAGAGGACATTTAATTACCAGTACACTGGATTTGATATAGACGGAGGCCTGGTGTTATTGTATAATGATAGTTCCTGTAAGGTATTTAATATGACAGGAACAGAGAAATATAACGGGACATTTGATTTTACGGTCAACAAGGTGTCGGCAGGCAGGTTCCCTGGGACACTTCTTGTGATGGGACCGCAGATGATGATGGAAATCAAGCTGCAATAGCAGTATGAATATAAGTGGAAAGGAAGTATATACCATGGGGATGAAGTGTATCGGAGTTGACGTTGGAGGCACATCTGTAAAGATTGGGCTGTTTGAAGTGACCGGAGAACTGCTTGAAAAGTGGGAGGTAAAAACCCGCAAGGAAGATGGCGGAAGCCATATCCTGCCTGACGTGGCAGACTCCATCAGGGAGAAGATGGCTGCAAAGGGCATTGATTTCAAAAAGGACCTGGCAGGCGTGGGCTTAGGCGTACCGGGACCGGTGCTTCCAGGCGGATACGTGGAGGTATGCGTCAACCTGGGATGGCATAACCTGAATCCCCAGGAGGAACTAAGCCGTCTGTTAGACGGGATTCCTGTTAAGAGCGGCAATGACGCCAATGTGGCTGCCCTTGGAGAGATGTGGCAGGGCGGAGGCAAGGGATATAAAGACCTGGTAATGGTGACCCTTGGAACCGGCGTTGGCGGCGGCGTAATCCTTAATGAGAAAATCATTGCCGGAAGGCATGGGCTTGGCGGTGAGATTGGCCATATCCACGTACGTGACGAGGAGTGGGAGCACTGCAACTGCGGCGGCGTGGGATGCGTGGAGCAGATCTGTTCCGCTACCGGTATTGCCAGGGAGGCCAGGCGGAAAATGGCTGCCGGTGATAAGCCGTCTGCCCTGAGGAAATACGGCGAGTCAGTGACAGCAAAGAATGTGCTGGACGCTGCCAAGGACGGGGATGAGCTGGCTCTGGAGGTAATGGACGTAGTGGGCCGCTACCTGGGTCTGGCCCTGTCCATGGTGGTGATGACTGTGGATCCGGAGATATTTGTGATTGGCGGCGGCGTTTCCAAGGCAGGGCAGTTCCTGATAGACGTTGTACAGAAGCACTATGACCACTTCACCCCTATTTCCAAGTATAAAGGTAAGCTGGGCCTGGCAACCCTGGGCAATGATGCCGGGATTTATGGCGCGGCAAGGCTGCTGCTGTAGTGAGATGGATGCCCCTTTCAAGGGGGGCTGATTCAAAAAAGTAATTATAAAAGCTCTGCCATTGGCTGGTAATCAGTAAATACCAGTTGATGACAGAGCTTTTTGGTGATTATATGAATATCATATATTGCGTGCCAGACCTATGAATCAATCATGCCAATCCTATGAATCATGCTCCAGGCACCCATGCTCCGGATGCATCCACCCAGCAGTTATCCGGTGTCCGCGTATTGGCGTACATGGCGCCGGTTGCAGGGTCAAGGTAATAGGACTTGCCGTCAAGCTCAATCCATCCGGTTGCCATATAGCCCTCGGCATCAAAGTAGTACCACTGGCCATTGATATCCTTCCAGGCTGAGATGGGGCAGGAACCATCCGGATTGCGCCACCACCATCTGATGCCGTCGGCCGCCTGCTGCCAGCTGCCGCCGTCAGGCGCAGAGGCCTGAGGGGTATTGCCCATGGCGGTGATGTCAGCTTCATTGACAGCCCAGGCATTGGATGTGGACCAGCTGCTCTTGGCACTGTTGCTGGATTTGACGGAACGCACCTTGAAGCGGTAGGTTCCGGGGGATGTAATCTGGTCCGCAAAGTTATAGGAAGTATCATAGATATCTTTCATATCCCCTGTGTCTGAGCCGTCCTTCATCAGCTGTACCTGATAGTACTTGGAGGATGAAACCGGATTCCATGACCCCATACCGTTGCGGGCGTCATCCCAGCTAAGGCCGGCAGGGGCTGTTGCGGAACTTATATCAGCGTCCTTATCAAATATAAGCTGGATAGTCAGGATAAGGGTGGCGTTGCTGTCCTTGCGCTTTGCATCCACGATTTTAATCTTATCAAAACGGTACTTGCTGGAGGAACCAAGAGTCAGCTTGAAGCTGCTGGACGAAGTGCTTGCAAAATAATATTCCTCTTCATCCTCCACCCCAAGGACGATATCAATCTCAGGCGGATTGGACCTGGTCCAGGTATCGCCGTTATCATTGGTCACTTCCCAGGAGTCTACATAGTAACGGTCCGTATTATCGCCGGTGGGAGTCACCTCCACGTCCCCGCCCTCCCGTCCGGTCCGTATATCGGAGTCAATGGTAAGGCTGATCTTGCCCACCTTTGTTTTGCTTGCCGCCATGGCCATTGGTGCCATTGATGAGGAAAGCAGGGATGCAATCAGAAGCGCGCCGGCTGCTTTTTTCCATGTAATCATATCTTCCTGTCCTTTCTTTTTATTCGATTCCTTTTGACTCAATGCTTCTTAACTCAATGCTTCTTACACTCAATGCTTCTTAAATTCAATGCTTTTTAAATTCAATGCTTCTTAACTCGATGAATGTCTCCTATTCCTGATACATATTCCTAATTATAACTATATCACGATCCGGAAGGAAATGTCTTACAATATTTTAAAGGTTTGTGGAACGGGGAAGGGAGAAGATGAATTCGGTCCCAACGCCTTCCGTACTGACCACATCAATATTCTCTCCATGGGACTGGATGATTTCCTTTACAATGGAAAGTCCAAGTCCTGTGCCCTTCTTATCCTTGCCCCTGGAAAGGTCTGTCTTATAAAAACGTTCCCAGATTTTTTTCTGGCTGTCTTTGGGGATTCCGATTCCCGTGTCCTTGACCGAGACAAATATTTTCTCATACCGTCCCGATGCCTGGATATAGATGGTGGAGTTGTGGTGGCTGAACTTGATGGCATTGTCAATCAGGTTGTACAGGACCTGCTGGATCTTGCCAAGGTCTGCGTAAACCATCTGGATGCTGTCAGAGAACGTCAGGTCAAAGCTGATGTTCTTGGCATCACATGTGCCTTCAAAGGAAGCAGCCGTATCCTTGATGACCCGGTTGATATCAAAATTCGTCCTGGACAGGTATCCCTTGGCGTCCAGGGAGTTGAGGGTGAGCATGCTTTCCGTCAGCTTGTGGAGCCGCTTTGTCTCGGAAATGACCCTGGACAGGTACTTTTCGTACATATCCTCAGGTATGGTTCCGTCCAGGATGGCTTCCAGATAGCCTTTGATGGAGGTCAGGGGCGACCGGAAATCATGGGATACATTGGCAATGAAGTTTTTCTGATACTCCTCCATCTTATTCAGTTCGTCCGACATATAGTTCAGCGTATCGGCCAGATAACCCACCTCGTCATGGGTTTTTACATTAATCCTGTATTCCAGGTTGCCTGCCGCGTATTCGTTGGCGCCAACGGTGATTTTGCGCAGGGGCAGGTAAACGGTCTGGGTAAATACCAGAAGGATGATCAGCGAGAGGGCAAACACAATGGCGGACGTGATATAAAGTATGTTCAGGATATCATTCTGGGACTGGGTAATCTGGCTCAATGGAAGATGGATCAGAACATAACCGTAGGTATTGTAATTCCCGGTAATGGGTGCGGAAACGCTGAGGACATTTTCATTAAACAGTCCGTAAAACCTGCCTGTGGTATAGGAACGGTTCCCCATGGCCGCAGGGTCGAAATTGCTGATGTCTGTCTGGACCCTTAAGCCGCCCTGGCTGTCCATGACAATGGTGCCCTGACGGTTGACCACCCATATCTCAGCTTTCAGATACTTGGAAAGGGCGCGTATCTGGGAGGTGACCTCCTCGGAATCCATGCGTTTACCCTGGTACATGGTGCTGCAGGAGGATGCTATGATATTGGCTTCATCGTACATGGCATCCGCCTGGTATCTGACCAGATAGTCACGGGTCATTTTCGAAGAAAACGTGGCAATGGTGATGAAACCCAGAAGTCCAAATATCAGGTATCCCAGTATGAATTTGGAATATAAGGAACGGGTCATCATCTTACCTCTTTACTTCAAATTTGTAGCCAATCCCCCACACTGTGGTGATGGCCCAATTGGTGTGGTCCTTGATTTTTTCACGGAGACGTTTGATATGTACGTCCACGGTGCGTGTATCGCCAATGTACTCATAGCCCCAGATATGGTCCAGAAGCTGTTCCCTGGTAAATACCTGGTTGGGGGAAGCCGCCAGAAAATACAGAAGCTCCAGCTCCTTTGGCGGCATTTCCACGGAGTGGCCCATATAGATTACGGAATAATTGGTAAGGTTCACAATCAGGTCCGGGTACTCCACGTATTCGCCCTGCTGCTCGGTGGACGATGGAGCCGGGGCCGGGGCTGCCTGGTAACGGCGCAGCACTGCCTTGACGCGGGCTACCAGTTCCTTGGAATCAAAGGGTTTTATCATATAATCATCAGCCCCCAGCTCCAGTCCCAGTACCTTGTCGAAAATCTCTCCCTTAGCGGACAACATTATGACCGGTACCTGGGAGGAAGCGCGCAGCTCCCTGCAGACCTGATAACCGTCTATACCGGGAAGCATCAGGTCCAGCAGTACCAGGTTGGGCTTGAATTCCGGAAATACCTTAAGGGCTTCCTCGCCGTCCCCCACAATCATTGTCTCATAACACTCTTTCATCAGGTAGAGGGAGATTAATTCTGCAATATTTGCATCATCATCCACAATCAGGATTCTCTGCTTCTCTGCCATGTTCCATTCCTCCTATAGCTGTTGTTGGTTGTATGTGCGGGCCGTAATTATTTGAACGTGACAACGGTCACACCTGAATCGCCTTCGCCAAACTGGCCCAGACGGAATTCCTTTACATATTTAAGCTGGCGCAGACGTTTGTGCACCGCGTTTTTAAGGGCCCCGGTACCCCGTCCGTGAACCACCCGCACGCTTGGCAGATGGGCCAGATATGCGTCGTCCAGATACTTCTCCATCACAGGAAGAGCCTCATCCACGGTCATACCAATCAGGTTCACTTCGGTTGAGATGGTGGAGGATTTGGATACCTTTATCTGGCTGCTGCCGCTGCCCTTGCCCTTGGCAGGAGCCTTGCCTCCGTAGCTGATGGAGGAACCGTCGCCCAGGGTGGCGCTTATCTCTTTTTCATCCAGAAGCTCCAGGTCCTTGATGTTCACCAGGGAGCGGAGGATACCCATCTGGACGTAGAGGTCGCCCTTTGCATTGGGCAGGGTGCTGACCGTGCCCTTTAAGTTCATGGACAGCACTTTCACGCCATCGCCGATTTTTAACTTCTTTGGCGAGATGGGCTGGCTTGGGCCCTTGGCCTTTACCGCCAGTTTATCGTCCGCTTTTTTAAGCTGGTCACGCAGCCTGGAGCGCTGTTCTTCCAGTTCCTTGTTAAGGCCTGCCCCTGCCGCCAGTTTGTTAATCTGCTTGATGGTCTGGTCCGCTGTCTCCTTGGCTTCCCTGAGAATCCGCTGGGCCTCCTCGGCGGCGTTGCGGATGACCTTGTCCTTGCGCTCATCCAGCCGCTCTTCCTTTTGGGTAAGCCTGGATTTAAGCTTGGCAACCTCATCTTTATAGGCGTTGATTTCAGCCTGTTCCTTCTCAATGGTGAGACGGCTTGATTCCAGACTGGCCAGCAGGTCCTCAAAGGATACGTCCTTGGCTTCCAGATGGTTTTTGGCTTCATCGATGATATAGTCAGGAAGCCCCAGCTTCTTGGAAATAGCAAAGGCGTTGCTTTTGCCGGGAACGCCGATGAGCAGCCGGTAAGTGGGCTGCAGGGTCTCCACGTTAAATTCACAGCAGGCATTCTCCACGCCGGGCGTGGTAAGCGCAAATACCTTCAGTTCGCTGTAGTGGGTGGTAGCCATGGTGCGGCACTTCATGTTGTGGAGGAAGGTGAGGATGGCGATGGCCAGGGCCGCGCCTTCCGTGGGATCTGTCCCGGCTCCCAGTTCATCAAACAGGCAGAGGGAGTGGGAATCAGCTTCATTTAAAATACGGACCGTGTTGGTCATATGGGCGGAGAATGTGCTGAGGCTCTGCTCAATGCTCTGTTCATCTCCAATATCAGCAAATACCTCATCAAATACCGCCAGTTCCGATCCTTCCCAGGCCGGGATGTGAAGACCTGACTGGCCCATGAGGGTGAAGAGCCCAACTGTTTTCAGGGAAACGGTCTTGCCGCCCGTATTGGGGCCTGTCACAATCAGCAGATCGAAGTCCCTGCCCAGCCATATATTGATGGGGACCGCTGTCTGCGGGTTTAAAAGGGGGTGGCGTCCGTCCTTGATATGGATATATCCCCTGTCATTGAACACAGGCGCGCTGCACTTGTAGTGGCGTGCCAGCCCGGCCTTTGCAAAGATGAAATCCAGCTGTGCCAGCAGTTCCTGGTTCATCCGGAGTTCTTCGCAGTAAGGGGCGGCCTGGTTGCTCAAGGATGCAAGGACAGCCTCAATTTCCTTCTGCTCCTGTATCTCCAGTTCGCGGATCTCATTGTTCAGCTTTACAATAGCCATGGGTTCTATGAACAGGGTGGAACCGGTAGAGGACTGGTCGTGGACCATGCCGGACACCTGGTTTTTGTATTCTGACTTGACAGGAAGGCAGTAACGCCCGTCCCTCATGGTGATAACCGCATCCTGAAGATAGGAACGGTTAGAATTGAGAATGGAATTCAGCTGCGTATGGATACGGTCCGCAGCCACCTTCATGGAGCGCCGTACATGGGACAATCCCGGGCTGGCATCATCTGCAATCTCATCTTCGGAGAGGATACAGCGCTTAATCTCGTTGTTCAGCGGGGTTAGGGGCTCAAGACCGGCAAACAAAGGCTCCAGGGAGTCATAATCATCATCCGGGCCATCGCTGTCCGGGATGTTGGCGCCGGTCCGTGCATCCCCCTGGGGTTCGTGCCGTCCATAGGCCTTGGCCCTGGCAGCGGCCGTAAGGTTGGAGCTGATGGCAAGCAGTTCATGGATGCCCAGTGAACTTCCAATCTCCAGACGTTTTAAAGAATCCCCGATATCTCTTACACCGGAAAATGACGTAGTGCCCTTGAAACGGATCCTTGTCACCGCATCCGTGGTCTGGGCCTGCCATGTGCGGATTTCCTCAAGGTCGGAGGATGGGGTAAGGCTGCGGCACAGTTCCTTGCCCAACGGGGACGCCGCATATTCAGTTAACTGGTTGATTATCTTATCGTATTCTAACGTTTTTAATGCTTTCTGATTCATTGATTTCACCTGTGTTTTACGTAAAAATGCTGGATTAATAAGGGCCTTTTTCCAAAAGGCGACATTTAAATTATACCATAAAAAATGATATTTACTATCTTTTTTACTATCTTTTCATATATAAAATCTTGCATAATAACTGGAAGAAACGTATAATAGAGAATAAGATTCTTCGCAAGGGAGGAGCACCATGGCGGATAAACGTGCAGATCAGCATCCGAATAAGAACCAGCAGGACCGTGGGCCGGACAAGTCCCACCGGTTTATCAACGAGAAAATCGTCCGTCAGCCCATGTCCCGCCGCCAGATTGCCAGGAAGATCCTTCTGACTGTTTTTTGCGCCGTGCTGTTTGGAGTGCTGTCAGCCATCTGCTTTGTGGTCAGCCGCCCGGTGGCGGAGCGTTTCCTGGGGCAGGAGACACCTGAGGAGAGCAGCCAGATTACCATTCCCAAAGACAATCCTGAGACGACCCAGGCCACCATGTCCGTACCCTCCACGGAAGTTCCTGCCCAGACAGAACCAGTGGACGTACTGGTCCGCAGCGCAATCGAAAAGTACAATTATTCCGTAGATGACCTGAATAAATTATACGGTAACCTGCGCGCCATTGCGGTGGACGCGGATGACAGCCTTGTGGTAGTCCATTCCATACAGCATGAAAAGGACTGGTTTGACAATCCCATTGAGACATCAGGACAGTTTTCCGGCATCATCATTGCCAGGACGCGTTCTGAAATCCTGATACTGACGCCGGAGGAAGCGGTTGAAGCCGCAGACTCCATTGAGGTGGCATTTCCCGACAACACCATGATGGCGGGAACCGTGAAGCAGAGCGATACCATTACAGGACTGTCCGTGGTAAGTGTGGATGCGGCCAAGATGGACAGCGAACAGTTCAAGAAGGTGGAAGCCATTGAACTGGGGAATTCCTATGGGGTGAAGCAGGGAGACATCGTGATTGCGGTGGGTGCTCCGGCGGGGATTGTACACTCCAGTGATTACGGCAATATTTCCTATGTGGTGCGCAACGTGCAGACCGTGGACGGCAACTCCAGGATTTTTTATACGGATGCCAACGGGGATGCGGGCGCAGGAACATTTTTACTGAACATCTCAGGAGAACTGATTGGCTGGGTCACTGACAAATATGACGAGGACGGGGTCTGCAAGATGACCACCGTGGTGGCCATTTCAGACTATAAGGGAATCCTGGAGCGGCTGAGCAACGGAATCCCGGCCCCGTATTTTGGGATTAAGGGGCAGGAGGTGAGCCCTGCCATGGAAGAAAGCGGAATGCCTCACGGCATATATGTTACTGCCACTGTTACGGACAGCCCTGCTTACAATGCAGGCATACAGGCAGGGGATATCATTACCTGGATGAATGGGGAACAGGTGGGTAACATGAAGGATTTCCAGAACCTGGTGGAAAAACTCCATTCCGGTGACAAAATCAAGGTGGCAATCCTTCGCAGCGGAAAAGATGAGTACAAAGAAATTGAGTTTTCAGTAACAATCGGAGCCAGGTAGTTCATAACGCCTGGCTGCGTTATTGTAATGAGCATCATAAACAGAATATGAAGTTTATGTGCCAACATATTAGAAAGATGAGGAAGTAAAGGATGAAATACATCGACACCTTCAGGGAAGGCATGCACATTGCGGATGTGTACCTGTGCAAAAACAAGCAGATTGCAATGACCAAGAATGGAAAGGAATACGGCAATCTGGTACTTCAGGATAAGACAGGAACCATAGACGCCAAAATCTGGGATTTAGGTTCACCTGGGGTAGGTGACTTTGAGACCATGGATTATGTGCATGTGGAAGCGGACATCACGCTGTTCCAGAATTCCAATCAGATGAATATCCGCCGCATACGCAGGGCGCAGGAAGGTGAATACGTGGAGGCAGACTACCTGCCGGTATCCAAGAAGAATATCAAGGAAATGTACGAGGAGCTTCTTGGCTGCATAGGAACCGTGAAGAACCCATATCTTCAGAAGCTGTTAAGCATTTATTTTGTGGACAGCCCGGCATTTGCAAAGGCATTCCAGTTCCACTCCGCTGCCAAGAGCGTCCACCACGGTTTTGTGGGCGGGCTTCTGGAGCATACGCTGAGCGTTGCAAAGATGTGTGATTACTATTCATCCTGTTATCCGCAGCTTAACAGGGATTTACTGCTGACAGCAGCCATTTTCCATGATATTGGCAAGACCAAGGAACTGTCACGTTTCCCGGAGAATGACTATACGGATGACGGCCAGCTGTTAGGGCATATCATAATCGGCACAGAGATGGTGGGCAAAGGCATACGCGCCATTCCGGGATTCCCGGAAGTTCTGGCCGTGGAATTAAAACACTGCATCCTGGCCCACCACGGGGAGCTTGAATACGGTTCGCCAAAAAAACCGGCGCTGTTGGAAGCGCTGGCACTGAACTTTGCCGATAATACGGATGCAAAGATGGAGACCATGATTGAGGCGCTGAACGCCGGCAATCCGGGTTCTGATAATAAGGGATGGCTGGGTTATAACCGGCTGCTGGAGACAAACATCAGAAAGACTTCGGAATCCGTGTAATGGGTTTGGGGTGTTATAAAAAACACGGCCCGGCGGGGCTGTCCGGGTGATGATTGTGAGATGACATATAAAGGCTGAAAACTTATGAGGCAGATGGTATGGACGGAAGGATATATCGGTGCGCGGAGGTTTTCAGCCTTTTTGGATGTGGGGATTTTTGGGGGAGTTGGGGAATGGTGTGTGAGGGAATGGGAGCTGTGTGGTTAGTGGGAGCTGCGTAGGGAATGGGGGTATCGTGGGGAGTGGGAATTGGGAGTAGTGTAGGGAATGGGAACTGTGTAGAGAATGGGAATATCGTGGAGATGGTGGAGCGTGGAGATTGGGAATAATGTATGGATTGGATATATCATAGGGAATTGTGTAGGGATTGCGAATAATAGTAAGGACAGGAGAACTTGATAATGGAGAAAAATCAGGAATTTACCGTGACAATAGAAGACATGAATGAAGATGGAGCCGGCGTGGGAAAGCTTGATGGTTACATCTGGTTTATTAAGGATACGGTCATTGGCGATGTGGTACGGGCAAAAGCCATGAAAATGAAGAAGTCCTATGGATTTGCACGGCTTATGGAGGTGCTGGAGCCTTCCACTGGCCGTGTGGAACCGCCCTGTCCGGTGGCCCGCCAGTGCGGGGGCTGTCAGCTTCAGGCCATGAGCTACGAAGAGCAGCTGCGTTTTAAGGAGAATAAGGTTCTGAATAACCTAATGCGGATTGGGAAGTTCAAACGGGATGAGATTCAAATGCTCCCGATTATGGGAATGGAGAATCCCTGGAGGTACCGCAATAAAGCCCAGTTCCCATTTGGGCGGAATAAATATGGGGAGATTATTGCGGGATTTTATGCCGGAAGGACCCATGATATCATTGGAAATGATGACTGCCTTCTGGGAGTGGAAGAAAACCAGGAGATACTGGGAATCATCAAAGGATTTATGGAGGAAAACGGGCTGGAGCCTTATGACGAGAATGCCCATAGAGGACTTGTGAGACATGTCCTAATCCGGAAGGGATTTAAGACCGGGGAACTGATGGTGTGCCTTGTGATAAATGGGAGGTCGTTGGGGAAAAAAGCTGGGGACAGACGGAAGGATAGATGGGAGGACTGCATGGAAGGCGGTCTGGAGGACTGTCGGGAGGAGCGTATGGAAGGCGGTCTGGAGGAATGCCGGGAGAAAGGTACGGCAGACAGCCTGGCAGGGCGTTTGGTGGAAAGACTGTGCCAGGTCAAAGGGATGACCAGCATTTCCTATAGTGTTAATATGGAAAAGACAAATGTAATTATGGGTAAGAAGATTGTCAATCTGCATGGGCCGGGATATATTACGGATTATATCGGAGATGTGCAGTATCAGATTTCCCCACTGTCTTTCTATCAGGTCAATCCGGTGCAGACTGAGAAATTATATGGGACAGCCCTTGAATACGCGGACTTAAGCGGCAATGAGACGGTTTGGGACTTATACTGCGGGATAGGGACGATTTCCCTGTTCTTAGCACAGAAAGCTAAGAAAGTTTATGGAGTGGAAATTGTTCCCCAGGCCATTGAGGATGCACGCAGGAATGCGGCGCTGAATGGAATGGAGAATGTGGAATTCTTTGTTGGTAAGGCAGAGGAAGTGCTGCCTGAACAGTACGAAAAGAACCAGGTATATGCGGATGTGATTGTGGTGGATCCCCCCAGGAAAGGATGTGACAAGGTCTGTCTGGATACAATCCTTAAGATGCGGCCTGAGAAGGTTGTGTATGTAAGCTGCGATTCCGCTACGCTGGCCCGGGACTTGCGGTATCTGGCGGATGGGGGGTATGTGGTTGGGAAGGTTAGGGGGTGCGATATGTTTCCTGGGACGGTGCATGTCGAAACAGTGGCGTTGCTGGTGCGGATAGGTTGATTCTAGGCGGGGTTGCCGAATTATTTGGGGAAAATGGTGTTGTGCTTTTAAAGGAATAGAGATGGATAAGTTTCTTTCTTGGTGGGGACGGGGATAGCGCCGGATAGTTTGAAAATGAGGGCTTTGTTGGAGAAAAGATACAATCCGGCAAAACCCTTATTATTTGGCAAAAGTGGATACTATCTGGCAAAAGATATACTTTGTAGGTAAACGCTCAATAGCCAGTACCTTGTCCACAACTGAATCCCATGGCATAATTACTCTATAGTTTAAAGTATAAAAAGTTGAGTACTAAACTTTTTATACTCGCTACAGGGAGGTTAGTGCCATGAAAACCAAGGCAAGATTAGTTGCCGAATCGGTTCGTTTGAAACAATGGAGCCAACAGATCCGTGATTGTCAAAACCGTCCTGTCGGCTTGACAATGGATGACTGGTGCAGGCAGCAGGGAATTACAAAAGCTAACTACTATAGTCGACTTCGCCGCGTCCGCCAGGCAATACTAAACTACTCATCAGAAGAAAACGGGGATTGCAACCTGATTCCTGACTTTGTAGAGCTGCCCGTTCCGGCCGACTGTTTGTCTACGGCAATACCAAGGGAACAGACAATGACAGAAAAATCAGCTGCATCGGCTGTTATCCGCGGAAACAATGGGATTACGATTGATGTTTTCCCTGAAACATCACCAGAGCTGCTACACGCTCTTATGAGGGCTTTAGCTCATGCTTAATGACGGAAAGGGGTTTAAAAAGATCTATCGGGCGACCGGTTACACGGACTTGCGCCGTGGAATCGAGGGTCTGGCAGGAATCATCCGTTTTCAGTTTGAGCTGGATCCATATATCAGGAATACTCTTTTCCTTTTTTGTGGAAGACGTTGTGACCGCATCAAAGCGCTTTTATGGGATGGCGATGGTTTCCTTCTGATGTATAAGCGCCTGGATAATGGTGCATTCAACTGGCCCAGGTCCAAAGCGGAAGCAGTAACCATTTCGGAAGATCAGTTCCAGATGCTGATGCAGGGGCTGGGAATCATTGCAAAGCATCCGATATCAGAAATGGCTGATCCGCCCAAAGCAATGTAACCTTTATGCAATCCGCAGATTTTAAAAATGCATGGAATCCACTGCTTCTGTCGATACGGCGGGATTTCATGGTGTTATCCACAGACAGCCATGCGATATGTGAGCCTTTGCTTTCGGTATCGGTCAAATGACTGTGTGGTGTGGATAACCGTTCTAAAAAGCCAGGAATTCAAGACGCTGTATTGGCTTTTTAGAATGGTTATCCACCGTCAAAATGACGGATGGCTGTCAATGCCTGATTCGCGTACCAGAAGGATTTCTGTTATAATAGAACTCAGTAAAAAGGAGTTCGGAATCATGGCAGTAAAGTATACAGAAGAACAATTGAACCGCATGGATAAGTCACTTCTTATCACGATGTTTCTTGGCTTACAGGAGCAGTCTGAGACTTTATCGGATAAGCTGACAACCATGGATAACCGGATGCAGCTCATGATGGAGCAGCTTATTCTCAGCAGGCAGGAACCCTATGGCCGGTCATCAGAAAAGCTGACAGACCATGGACAGATCTGTTTCATGGAAGCCGATGGAGAGATCATCTTCTTTAATGAAGCGGAAGCAGTAAGTGATCTGGACGCACCGGAACCCAAAGATCTGGAGCAGCCAAAGACCAAGGGCAAAAAAACCACAGGTAAAAAGGAAGATGACCTGTCTGGGCTTACTACCCATGTGATCCCTCACTACATGACGGAGCAGGACCTAATCAGGGAATTCGGCAAAAACGGCTGGAAACAGCTTCCAGATGTAGTGACAAAGCGTTATAAGTTTGTTCCGGCTAAGATAGAAGTGGAAGAACACCATATCGGTGTGTATGTCAGCAAAAAGGATGGTCATATGAAAAAAGCGGAGCATCCAAACGCTTTGCTTCATGGAAGCCTTGTATCTGCGTCACTGGCAGCTGCGGTCATGAACGGTAAATATGTGAATGCAGTTCCCCTCTATCGTCCGGAATAAGAATTCGAACGGTATGGTCTGGCCATTACCCGTCAGAACATGGCGGACTGGATGATACGTCTGGGTGAAGAGTATCTGGGAGTGCTCTATGATTATCTTCACAGTCTCCTCTATGACTACCATGTCATTCAGGCAGATGAGACACCTGTCCTCGTAAACCGTGATGGCCGTCCGGCCGGAAGCAAAAGCTATATGTGGGTGTATCGTGCCGGTTTTATGTATTCAAACAGGCAGATCGTCCTATATGAATACCAGAAAACGAGAGATGCATCCCATCCAAGAGCCTTTTTAAAGGGTTATACCGGTATCTGTGTAACAGATGGTTACCAAGTATACCATACCCTGGAAAAGGAAAACGAAGAGCTTACCATAGCAGGATGCTGGGTTCATGTGCGCCGCCGGTTTGACGAGGCCCTGAAAACGATTCCGGAACCAGGACGTAAGAAGTCAATGTCCTACCTGATCATGAGACAGATCCAGGCAATCTATCGTGAAGAAGGAAAGTTAAAAGGGCTCAGTTGTGAAGAACGGCTTAAGCAACGGCAGGTTATTATCAAACCACTGGTCGATGCCATGTTTGCGTACTTAAGATTGCATGACCATGAAGTGCCGGCAAACGGAAAACTCCGGGAAGGCGTTACTTATGCCTTAAATCAGGAACGGTATCTGAAAGTGTTCCTTACAGACGGAGACGTCCCCATTGACAATAATGCCAGCGAAAGAGCCATCCGTGGATTCTGTATAGGGAAGAAAAACTGGCAGGTAATCGACACCATTAATGGTGCAGCCAGCTCCGCAATCATATACAGCATCGCCGAGACAGCGAAGGCAAACAATCTAAGGCCGTATGATTATTTTGAGTATCTTCGGACTGAGCTGCCAAAGCACACAGATAATCTTGACAGGAGTTTTCTGGAAGATTTGCTTCCCTGGTCTGAGAAACTACCAGAGCACATACGAAAACCGAAAAAGCAGGACTCAACGGGCCGCGCATAACTGCGGCCCTATAATTGTCAAGGTACTGGCTATTGAGCGTTTACCTTTGTAGCAATACCATGGCCGGACATTTCTCTCACATACCAGATTCCAAATACTCCTCTTATTATGGAAGGTTAACCTTAAGTGTAGTAAACTGGACTTACAGAAAACATGGGGAGTTGCGGAGGTAAGCTTAGTGGAAATCCGGTATATTACGCCTACTGATGACATTATGGCAATCAGCAGGATATATGAAGAAAGTTGGAAATATACGTATAAAGGTTTAATACCACAAGATTATCTTGAGTCAATTCCAGAAGGCCGCTGGGTTGCGAATTTAGAAAACCCAAATTGGAGTACGCTGGTTTGTGTTGATAACGGAAGGATTGTGGGCACAAGTAGTTTTTGTGAATCACGTTTTAGTCAGTTTAGCGGGTGGGAAGAAATTATTTCTATTTACTTATTACCGGACTATATGGGCAGAGGTTTTGGTAAAGTTTTTTTTGACTCAGTTATTGTCGAGTTGAAGAAAATGGGTTATAGAAATATTTTTGTGTGGGTTCTTGAAGAAAACCTGAGAGCAAGAAAATTTTATGAAAAAGAGGGATTTGTAATGACGGATGTTTATTTAGATGATAACATCGGCGGAAAAGATGTGCGTGAAATCAGATATATTTATAGAGAAAAATAGTTTACTATTTGTAATTAAGGAGATATAAGTGAATAATATACCGAGAAGACATCATATTGTTCCCCAGTGCTATTTAAAATATTTTGTTAATGATAGTGGTAAAATTAAGGTATTTGATAAATTGAAAATTTGTGAATATTATGCATCCCCTAAAGATTTAGCTGTTAGGAGAGATTTTTATCGAGATTATTTAAGACGTAATGAGTTAATTTGGGAAGAGTTTTATTCTATGAATGTAGAAAATAGTTTGCCAGAAACATTTGAGAAAATCATAAATAAAAGTACTAAGTTAAAATCGACAGAGAAAATTTTAGTGGAAGAAGTTAAAAATAAGATGTCAAAAATTATTATTACACAACTCTTTCGAACAGAAAAGTGGAGAAGGCATAGTTATAATTCTTTTAGTCCTAAGATTCCGCTTATTTTAAAAGATACAAAAGAAAAGTTTGGTTTGTTAAAAGAGAGAACAGGAGAAACTTATATTTCTAAAACAGGGTTAGAGGCATTTGCTAAAAATCAATATCTTAAATTAGCAAACCACGAAATTACATTAAAT